>Ga0209208_10002669_pt1 | contig 25596 bp, 17 predicted proteins | sample S1TSphfallax_3_FD_187694 | JGI IMG/M metagenome (GOLD analysis project Ga0209208, IMG submission 187694) | Host-associated microbial communities from peat moss isolated from Minnesota, USA - S1T2_Fd - Sphagnum fallax MG (SPAdes) (version 2) | ecosystem: Host-associated > Plants > Peat moss >...
TTTTTAAAAAGTAAACTCGAATCATTTCATTTGAACAAAATCTCAATAAGATATGAATTTTCAAAGTTTATGTTTTTGTAATGTTTAAAATGAAGTATTTGATAAATAGAATGTAATGTGTATTATAACAAGTGGGGTAGTTTGATGGTAAAGGTGTTTGCCCCCATTCCAAAGGTCAAGGGATCAAACCTCATGGGTGTTGTTGTGTGTGTGGTCAACAATGGTATGTTGACCTCATATTGTCCTATTGAATTCCTAGGTTTGGTGCCTAGGTTGATTACGTGGCCTACCTACCTACCTAGGGTAGGTTTTTAACCAAACGTAAGTAGTGACATGTGTCAATAAATAACAGGCTTTAAAAATCATGAAATTATCAATAATATTATATATGAAATAATTAAAATTTAATTGATTTCCATACTGGTTAGTTAATTAACTAGCAAGTGAATGGTTTGGTAAATGTGTATTTCACTTGAAAATAACCTTGTTTCACTAGGTACTAGTGAAACAAGTCATTGTCCGTAGCAATTGGTCCATGTTCGTTAGGGGGTTAAACAATTTCACTAGGTAAAATTGTCCAAATTCACTCAAAAATCTAGTGAAACCCATAGTGAACTAGGACGCATTTCCTAGTAGTGATACGTTACCAAAACTTTTAATTGCAAAAAAATATACTTGTGACTACAATTTTTGAAGGGCTTAGTGTGTTTCCACCCAAGAATGTTGTTCGTTCCCTTTAGACATGGTTGTAGTGTTCTCATGATGTATGCTTGGAAAAACTAAAATTGTAAATTATATAGCTTGCACATTGTTGATGGACAATCCTTAATACACATGCAAACAATGACATAATCAATATTAAAACAATGAAAGAACATATGTATGATTTATTTATTTTTTGTTATCTTGGGTTGTGATAGTTTTGTTTGCCCCATTGAAGGCTCACAACAAAAGGACTAGAAATATGATATATTATTATTAAGTGCACCACTATTATTTAAGATTTTTTTTCCTCCCACAAGTTTCAAATGTATTGGAGTTAGATCAATTAAATGTTCTTTTTTCATTTCATATCAAAGACATTCATTAAAAAGAAATATCATTACTATTTTACACATTTCCACCTCTCTCAACCATTTCACAATCAATGAAGTTAGATTAGCTAAAAGAACTTCCCCCATTATTACTCCAAGACTTTCATCAATAAAAAATATTTGGTTCCTAAAAGTCAATGTGTTCAAATAATATGTTTATTTTTGGGCCACAACATTATGGTGGGTTTATTAAATGTTGGAATTAGATGTGTTCAAATGGTATCTTTCTTTTTTGCCACAAAATTATGGTGAATTTATTGAATGTGGAAACATGATGGATTTGTTGTGGATAACCAACAAGGTGTGATCACAATCAAATGAGCAAAAAACCATGTTAGGTTATAAAAAAATTGTTAATTTTTTCAAATATATTTATGTAATGCCACTTAAAGGTCACATTGATCAAGGAAATTTTTGCTAAATGATTTATATGAATATTGAAAAAACTAAAAAAATCATAAATTGAATTTTGATTTTAATAAAAGACTTTTGAACTTTAACACCTCAAAATTAGCACTAGGTTAAGGACTTTTTAAATAAAGAAATTTTGATGGGAAAAAATTGAATTGATGACAACCTACCATTCATAATGCACATATGAAAAACATTCATAATTTTAAAATTGTGGTAGTTGAAATTTTTAGATTCAAAAATATAATTTTAGAATGTTCAAATTTCAAAAGTAATTTGCTAGATGTAAATGGGTCATAATCTATATGAAATATGAACAAAGTTGTGGTTTATGATACAAAAGATGAAAGTTTAAAGTAATTAGCATATTTGATTTTAATTTGAAATTATGATCATTTTTCAAGAAAGAATGTAAAATCTAACAAAATGTGTACATTTTTAGATAATTCATATTTACTCAAAAAGAGTTAACACAAATCATTTAATTTATTGGGAGAACTTAAAATATTCTCAAGAACATGTTGCAAAAGAATCCTTCAAAAAATCTTTTATATGAAAAAGTCAAAATGACCACAAAGGGCCCATTTGTGGTTGAGTCCTTTCATTGGCCCATTTGATTGTGATTACAACTAGTGATCATAAGTCACCTCCACTATCCGGTCCCTTAAATGTGTTAAACTACAAAAGTTTGTTGTTAGATAAAATAATCCTCCAACAATGTAATATGCACGAGTGTTTTTTTCTAGTAATTGAGGTTATGATAGATTTTATCATAACAACTCTTCACCACTAGATTTTCTGACTTTATCCATGTCACACTCTATTTGAAGCAAGATCCTACATGTGATGACATTCATTTATTTTTTGAAATCATCACTACATGTCATCTAGATTTATTTTTAAACTACGAATTGAAATATGTCCTCACAATAATTTTCTTAAGGCATAAATGTTCAATGTTATTCAAGGCTCGTGTTATAAGAATAAATTCCTATTTTTTGTGTCATTTCCTTGTCATTTAAACACATTTTAAAAACAAATAAATTTTTCTCTGATTATGCAAGTAGTTTGAACCTTCCATATGTACATTGTGACGTGGTTAACGTGTCAAAATATTTGCATATGTTCGGGAATATTTGAATATTATTTTGACATGGGAACATCTTGGGACATGTGAAAGAATAATCAATTCACATCAAGTGAACATGTTAGAAACTATTCCCATGGATATTTTAGAGAATATTCTTAATCCCTTTTCATGTTCATTTGTTCATGTTCACATTCACACACTTGTGGAATAACATTCTTGTCACAAACCTTAACTATAAAATTTATTTTCTTTGTATCTTTAGAACAATGGTAGTCAATCTAACCAATTTTGAGAGGAAAATGGGTCCCCTATTTCCATTATTAGGTAGTTTCACACCTTTGAGCAATGCATATGGTAAAAACACACTTAATCTCTTTTGTTGTAAAATTTGGCATGTTATTTTTTTCTTGGTGTTGAAGCAAGTAGATAGATTGATATGAAACAAATAAACCTCCAACATGCACAATTTTTCCATCCACATTCTTTACCATTTACATGTTGGAACATCCCACATGAAACCTTGTTTAGTTTGCATCCTTACTATTGTTAAATTGATGGCAATTCCACTATTTTATGCCTTGAATTGCCTTTCATTCAAAATTTCATAAGGGTTATACTTTTAGAAGTTGAGGTGCTAGAAACAATGTTATTGAATCTTGTGGTGTTCAAATATTAACAGAAGCCACATCAATTTTGAATCTTCAAGTGATAGTTGAAAAAAAGAAAGATGTCATGCAAGACAGAGGAAAGGAAGAGGGTTCAACTAATAGATGAGGGTCCAAAAGCTAACCCAAGGAGGGTAGCAATGGAAAATTATGGAGCACGACTTGATGTACATGATTTGTTGTCTCGGTTCATGACAGATTTGTTGTGTGCACAACCTGATGGTTTTTTCTTTTATCTTGAACCTAAAGTTTTACAAATGCAAATTTGACAAATTATATATACCTTACAAATTACACTTTGTTGATTGTGTCAAACAACCTTAAAATTGGAAACCCACAAAACATGCCTCTTTCTTATGATCCAACAAATGGATAATGTTTGATAAGGAGTTTTGTGAAAAGTTTTTTGTGTGCATTGATTAATGTGGCCATTCTCTAGATTATGAAGATAATATTCAAAGGTGCAACCTAGTCAAGCTACCCAATTTACAATCTATTGGTTTTTCATGATGGTTTCAAGAACTTTCAAAACATATGGTGTTGCAACTAGTGATGTTTTGACACACTTATGTCTAACACCTTAATTTTGAATCCAAACTAAATTGGTTTATTTTGTGGTTCTTGTTTTCTTGAAAGATTGTACGAATGGTTTTGTTTATTGAGAGAATTTATTATTATTGTTACTATTATTATTAGATCAAAGAATCCACATTTGTTCTTATTTTATTTGTTTGGATGAAGAAAAAAGTAACCTTTCTTAAGGCTTGGGGGTAGATGCATTGGAGTTTATGTCAAATTGGGCACAAAAAGAGAAAGTGAATAAACCATCAAAATTGGGAGCATTAGCAACAAAATCAGAGGTAGCACCAATAGTTAAACCTACATCATCATTGGCAAAGGGAACATTGGTATGTCCGTTACTTTTCTATTTAATGCAGTTGGTGCTTACATAGGTAAGGTGCCATAATACTTTGCCACATAAATTGTTCAATCACATTGTTTGATGTGTTATATGAAAGAAATGAAAGTTTCAAATTGTATGTAATTTACGTGAAGGACATTGAAACATGTTTACTTTTTTTGCATTCACAAAGGTGGGATATTGTCACACTCCATTTCATTCTATTTATTATACATTGATGCACAATGATTGCAGAGCAAGTGATCGAGTCATTGATGACTTTTGAAGTTCTTGGAGATGGATTAAATGCAAGGGGATTTTCATAACTTTGTGTGCAAACAAGAGATGTTCTATTTTTAGAACCTAATGAGGTTGGACGAGTGGCAAAGTGAAAAGTTCCTTTAACATGTACATAAATAAAGATATGATTGAAGGGGGGGTGTAAATTAAAGGGCACATTTCTAATCCATGCATGTTGCACAAATGTCATGGTGTTCTTATCATTTCTTGGTTTGTACTTGTTTCTTTGAATGGGATGATCAAAACTTCCTACAAGCTCACACACATAAAGCTTCAAATTCAAAATCCAAAAATATTAGTGCACTTTAAAAATAGATCTTCAAGTTGATCATGCAAGGGAAGAAAGCTCATAAGAGATGATGAAACCCAAGGTTTATAGTTGGCAACAAGAATGGAAATTTGTTACAAACATCAACAAGAGTGGAAATTTTAAATAGCAAGTGGTGAAATTTGTAGAAATAGTGTGAGGATTCACCAATTGCTACTTGAAATGGAATTGAAAATGCAATCTAGTTTGATCAGTTTGTCACAACAATCAATCTTCTCAATCTGATGAATGTTGTGATTATACTACAAACTGTATGCAACTAGCTTGCTTGATGAGTGCATGGTAACAAACCAAATATGGGTTGCATTTGCTATGAAGATTGATTAGCCATGAAGATGATTAATATATGTAAAGAAAAGAAACAAACCCAAATTCAAAAGATATTACATAAAATTACCTACAATTTGGCAATAACAGTAAACATAAAATATGCTAATGGATTCACAAAATGTATATTTGTGATAATTGAAGGGGGGATAAAGAAGGTGCCTATAACACACCAACTAGAATTCAAATACCTAAACGATGTGTGCTCTCACTCTGATTTATCAATTGTCTTTACAATGCTTATGGCATTTTTAGTCAGGATATTACCTTAAATCCTCATTTTTTTCTTGGGATTTCAATAACAGAGGGTTGAACAATTGGTGGTAATTGATAGAAGGTAGAAATGACCAGTGCCACAGTTCAATTTGCAATTGAATTACTTGAAAATAGGTGCATACATGTTGCCTACAAGATGATGTTCTCATAACACACGGAGGTTATATAAACCATGTGGATCCTTTGCATATGGCAAAACCTAAGCCTCACCCCTTTACCTCAAGCCACATCTAAAGTGATATTCTTAGCTCTGAGTTTATATGCATAATCAGCCAATACATCAAATTTACACATTAGATTGTGAAGTACAAACTCAGTACATCTGTTCATGCTATCATCACAAGCCAATGCATTCTAAGAGCAATTACTGGTCATGGAAGTACACTCCCTGACCATCACATATCTCAGTCTCACTGGTAAAGATAAGTTTTGCTATTTTGCCAGCATGTTGCCCCTTGGGTTAAATGAGAAAACACCTTCATACCAATCCCCGTGTCCAGCTAAAGTCAGAGCAACAACCTGGTACCTTTGCAGACCACACAAGTCAAAGAAATGATTCAAGCCAAGCAGTACAAGAAGGCCTCCAAGCCAGCATTCTCCACCTGCTGAAATTCAAGTTCCCTATATAGTATATTATGCATTCTGTGTCATGTGCCTGGACATCCTAGTGTTGCTCTTCTGTGTCATCCTGGTGTGACTGTGGGACTCTGCTGTGTGACATACTCCCACAACCACAGAACCATGGAACAAGAAGTGCTGTGCCTAGAGATTTTCCACAATCCACTTATTGGAAAATGCCCTACAGCACACTGCTGCTCACTCTAAATGATTTTCTCTAAAATATCTTTAACTTCAACTACCATACTTGTAATCAAAACAGGCAATCAAATCATCCAGACAATGTGAAGAAGCTCACTTCTGCAAAAAGTTTGGGGACATATTGCTTTCTCCCATTCCATTAATCTTTAGAATAGTGGCAAATCTTGCAACAAGTCCCTCCTGTCTGCCCAACCAAATGATCAAGCTACTCACCTATTTTGATCTTACCAAATCTAGACTTAGAATTTAGGTCCAGTTCTTCCATGAAAACTATAGATCCTAGACAACCTGTAATCAACCAAAGAGTGAAATGCACTGTTTCACAAGTATCTCAATGCAAGGTGCATTATGCACCATAAATGAAGAACAAATATGAAGGAGCAAATTTCCTTCGAGAAAGTGTGCAGGTGGAGCATCCCCTGATTAAACCATCAAGTGAAAGGATAGAAATTGATAAACAAAAGTGAGCCAAGGCCCAAGTAGCTAAAGAATATTGCCCATATGAGACGTCCCATAGGACGCCCACTCACAGAGGGATCCATGACATGTGCAGCATACCAATAGATGGGGGGGCTTACTGACAGAAACCTTGTTGCAACCTGTGCACATAACATCATAGTCAATCCACAGCATACACAGAGAAAACATCATATAGCTTCTTGCATCTTCAGTGTACATCTACACAAATAGGTGCAACCCTGACATAGAAAAACAGGAATACCCATGTTCAAAAGGGAACTGATGTTGCCTATCATATGATAGAACTGATTCTAGACTTTCTTATTGACTGACTGAAGAAAGCTTAAGAGTGATGTTCCTATCTGCACATATTATCTTGAACCCATTCCTTTTCGACCATCATCCAAACCATAACTCCATCTTTCTTGTGTGCCAAATTAGGTCAAGCAAGTTCCAGGCTGAGTTAAAGATCACTCAGCTGAGTGAAAATTCTGAAGAGAGCTTTATCCACATGGGAGAGGCTGTCAATCATGTGCTGAAATGCAGAATCAGAAACTCAAATTCACTCAGTATTGAATTAAGTTCACCACTGACCTGCACATGCATGATGAGACATGCTACTGATGTCATGACTGCCAATTGTACCAAGAAGCACACAGCCGCAGGGGAGAAAAAACTCCCCAAGCCATCAGGGTTGACCAATCCATGTTCTTCAGCAATGGTGCGTTCAATCTTTGTCTGCTGTCTTTGCTGCAGTTCTGTAGGAACAAACCAGAATCATATCTAGTCATAATTTTTGCAATTTGCAGCTGTTCTTAAGCAACCAAAAATTCATAACTTCTGCCTTCAGAACTGGCACAGACTTCCTATCCTACAAAATAGATAGATATCAATGACTGTAGAGCCATAAGGCCATTTGCATTACTTTAATAAACTTCTGTTAAATTTCAGATGATTTACAACACTTGACAACTCCTTAGACCAAAAGCAAATAGAATGCAAAGCAAACAGGCTTTTGCCTAAACTAAGTTCTTTGTACTCTTCTTGGGCATATGGACACATTGTACAGTACATCTTTGTACTAGGAGCTGACAAGAAGCAAAATGGAACTCAGGACTGCATCAGAAGCTGATCTGGTAGAGGTTCCTTTCCAAACCTACCATAGATAACCTCTGGAGAGAGAGCAGACAACCCAGATCCACCACCATTATCTGCTGAGCAATTGTCATCAATGTACTTCACATGTTTCTGCTCCAAAGTTGGAGACAAGACCAGTTTTCCCCATTCCATAGGAGTTGCACGGAACCCAAGGGAAAGAAGCAGGCGTGACCGTTGCTTCCCATATGAAATGAGTGAACAGATGGCAAGGGCGAGCATGGGTGATGCAAGCATGAAATTGGGAATCTGCTTTACTTCAAAATACCGGAGGAAACCAACATTCCTGCAAGAAGATACTTCAATTAGAAAGCCAAAAAGATTTGGCATCTATCTATAGCATCACCTTGTCCACGGTCAAAAGCAAAATCTTGAAAAGGATGCTGGATCTCCATACGTACTGAGAGTTTCTCCATTCTTAAGATTCAAGTCAACAAAAAAACTGAGAGATGACCTAATAATAAGTTTTTCAAATATTAAGTCAGATCTCTCATTAGAAGGATAGCTACCACAATTGGCAACCAAAACCCACCAGTAGTGCTTCTGAACAAAACCATAAAGGTAGGGCAGTCTTGCAGTACACCAGGGACGTAGCTCCTCCACACTTCCAACAGATGGGTCACAATGTTGGTAGTAACCATAGAACTGGAAAGCAACAAATGGTGTCACCACTGCCCCACTTTGCATTATAGCTGTGACCACTGCAAGAACACCCCTCTGCTCTTGGCATGGTTAGCATCATACTGAGTTTCAAAGCTACACCGACTCTCTGGTCAAGCACAACCAACATGCTTCTCAGATGGATTTCTTGGACTAGAAAATCATGACAAAAACCTCACTAAAAAGAGACCTTAGGTTGGACTACAACTTAAAGCAAGGTTTTCCTGTGGATTGACTAACATGGTCTATGCTGACAGTTGCATTGAGGCACATATACTTACCAGGCGCCGCTGCTGGCTAAAAGCTGCCTTATGGCAGTAGTGCATAGATTGAAAAAGGAAAAACCCTGCATGTAGAACTCCATTGGACCGCACCCCACTTGACAGTCCCCAGAGAACAATGGCCATCCACTTTGACCCTTTCACAAAGTTCCAAAGGCCAGCAAAGGAGCAGAATGCAAACAGGCTCTCTGAGTATCTGGTTGTGATATTAAGGCAGACACCTAAAGAAGAGTGTGTTATTGTACTGAAACGTATTCTCCCAGTATAATTCACATGGCTCAAGCAGCAGGGCATGTAGGATGAACACAACAGCATCTGTAAATGACATTCTACAAATCTGCTGCTTGAAGATCCAGACAAAACATACTAGTCATAAGGCATGGCTTGCCACATAGACCTCTTTCCCCAATTGTACTGAGTAAGGAAGCATGCCATCGAAGAAACGCATCTGGGAAAGAGGAGGGGAATACAGGACAGGAGCACAGGAGAAAGATATAAGTAACCAACCCAACATAAAGTTTCTCAGTGAAAGGCAAATAGGAGTAACTGGAGTCATAACAAACAACATGATACAGGATATCATGCAAGGAATGTTTGGCTTTGAGGAGCTTCCAAATGATCTTACCACAACCAAAGAGTGCCTTAATATCAATCACCGAAGAGGATACATGGATGAGTAAAAGACAGAGGCCGGGTTAAAGCAGAAAAGGGCTGTTGCACGCCATGCCTGCCGTTCATCCTCCACAACATACAGTGTCAACTTATATAAGTACAGTGCCGCATAGACAAAAGCCACGTTGGAAATGAGATATCCTGCGATGGCCAGAGTTGCTCGGTAGCCCACCCTTGGTACCAATCTGCTTAACACTGGCAGTCCCACATAATTTTAGTATTTCCCTGACAGGAATTTGAAGACTGTCACAAATGCTAGACCTGACATGAAGGTAGTGGAAAGATTGCTCACTGCATCTCTAGGACTCAACAAGGGATCCAAATTGTATCTTTGTTCAGTAGGCACTCTTTCAGACTCAACATGCACAAAAGGATGTTCTATCATGCTACAAGATCAAGAGAGAAAAGGACAATCAAGGGGGGGCAAAAGTTACCATGCTACATTGATCTAAATCTGTGGACCTTCACAATTCAGTTCTTGAAGGCTATCAGTCCATCAGTAATCAATGACTACTGAAGAAGTTGGAAAAGTAGATGTGGAGACAGAATAAGATAAAGGGGGGAGTGACCTACCAGTATTGGCCAAAAATCGCATGGTGAGGGGTAATACAGGTAGGAATGCATGTGTCTGTTCATATTCATATCCACACTGCGCAATCTGTACATAATATACTGAATCCCACACTATACCATTTTCGATAACACTACCTACAGTTTTCCACTTCACATTCACCTGATGATCTGAGCCAGCAAGCACCCCCGCACAATGCACAGAAAACCAACTTGAGTCAGTTAATGAAGAGAACAGAACCTGAAATTCATCAACAATGAGGTCTCTCTGCAATCCAAGGAAGATGACGTGGACAAGTTGGAGATGTCATCTGAGAGAACAACCAGACTATTCAACCCCATGAACCTGGTTAGCTAAACAATTAGCCTCAAGCTTGACAACTCAATGAACCTGAGATGAGAAGCTTGGAATGCCACTGACTAGTCTTTGAACATAGGTGAAAGAAAGCCTGTGAATCTAGAGTTAGCAGCAAATGACAGAATGTTTACGAGCTAAGCACAATGGTATTCAAAATAGCTTGGATTCATAATGAAGGCTGAGCAGCGTTTTCTTGTCACCTATCTTTCACCTTAGGGTTTAGGGTTGAACACCTTGAAATGCTCAAACTCAGATGATAGGGTTTCATTCTCAGTTTGAGAATCCCAGAGCTAGTGATGACAACAAGGGTCCTTCACCTTAGGGTTTAGGCATTCTCAGGTTCGATTCTCAGTTGGAGAATCCCAGGGCTAGTGATGACAACCTAATAAGGGTTGTCACCGATCCTTCACCTTAGGGTTTCGCATTCTCAGGTTTGATTGTCAGTTTGAGAATCCCAGGACTAGCGATGACAGCTTGAGAATCCAGAGAGAAGGCAGGCTCAACGAACATTGTGGTAGGTGGAAAGAAAGCGATAGAAGAACTCCAATAATTATCGCGAACAGGAAAAATAGAATCCTCACAGAGAGAGAGAAAGAGAGAGAGAGGAGGCATACCATTTTGGTTGGGAGAGAGGCAAGGCCGGGTTAGCCCTGCCGATGTGTCGTAAGGACGCGCGAGAATCCTCCAGAACACAAAAAGTGCGAGAATAACAAAACGAGAGAAGATTGCTAGCATGACAACATATACACGACTTGAAGACACACTTCTCTTGATTGTCTTCTTCTTCTTCTGCTGCTGCTGTTCTAGTCCTCTCTTCTTCTTCTTCTCTTCCCCTATTCTTCTTGCATTTATCTCCATCATCTTGTTCCCAAATTCCCGAACCGCCATGCCTCCACTGAAGCAGGCAGGCAATGGCAATCAAGAGTTGACACACATCGAATCAGAGAAGAGGAAAAAAAAACTGCTGTTCTTCTTCATCAGCTGCTCATAGATGTCTGGAAACCGCATCATCTAAACACATGGGAGAAAACAGCAACAGCAGCAAAAGGATCAACCGGAAGAAAGACTAGACTCTTTTTTATTTCTCACAAAACACTGTTTCCTATACTAGATCACAAAGAGTTTTTCACACAATTGCATCCACACCGAGAGAGAGAGACACACACACATCACTCTTTCTTTCCCGATCCGCGACTCCAGTGCCTAGGAAATTTCTCGGGAAACAACAGCGAGCGAAAAACCCAAGAGAATTCTGTCATCCACAGTTTCCTGCGAGAAGCTACTGTGGCAGCTGCTGCTGCAGCAGCACGACGCAGATCAAGACCGGAAATTCAACCCTAGAAAAAACAAAAAACAAAACAAAAAGCACAAAGTAAAATGTGTCAGACTTCTTGTCTATTAGTTAGTACAGGGAGGAAGTTGCAAGCTCCAAATATACATAAGCGAATCGTTAGGGTTTGTGCACACACATTATTGAAAAGCATTGAATGATTATGTTGTTAGAAAGCTCCAAATTCTTTGTAAAAAGCTCCTTGCCAATTTTGCACATGTCATGCCACGCAACATGTATGTACTATGTACTGAGAGTTCATACAAGTATGTACTTCTTGAGAACCCTAAACCCCTACTACTTCATGTAATGTACTAGGCTAATCCATTGAGGCTAACCCAATTCAAGGCACTGATTTGAACAATCTCATTGGTCTCAAACCTTTTGCTTTGCAACCTAAGTACAAGCCTATGAGGCTATTTTATAACATTTAAGTGTTGGTTTCCTAGTGAAGTTCTCTCTTCAAAACAAGCAGCTTGTGGCACAAGGGCTCTGCCCTGTATGTATGGTTGTAACATTTTGTGGCTTTATCATGGTGAAAGCAGTAATGTAGACTTGATGGTTCATTCTAGTCTATGATTGGGACTAATTGCCATAATATTGACCATAGTTGGTAAAACTATTTTTCCTATTAAATTTTTTTTGTTAGCTAATGTAAAGTTAAATTGGTGACATGGTTTGGCAATTTGTATGCAAAGTAAATAGGTTTGTGATTTGACCAATAGGCTTCTGGTGTTCCTAAAAGACATTGGGAATTAGGAGCATTACACGAAACATGATAAGTTGTGAAGCATAAATTGTAGTGCTTTGTTAAAATTGAAATACCATTTTGTATTGTGACATGAATTGAATTAAATTTTGTGTATTTTTGTTTTTTAATCTAACATATTCACATTGAAATCTCCTAAGACAATAGTTGGACAATTTTGGGGAAGAGTGAGCATGGTTTGTTTTAGTGCATTGAAAAAATCTGTTAATGATTATGTAAAGGGTTTGTATATAGTGATAACATGAATTGCGTGTCAACTTTGGTTGTTGAAAGTTGTTGCAATTATTTCTAAACCTAGGTAAACATTGGTATTTGTTGCATACAAATTCATATGTTTATTATATAATAACATGGTACCCATACTATCATGCATCATAATTGATTGATATTTTTTTGTTTGTGGTAGAGAGTGGATGATGTCAAAATCTTTGGACTTCAATCTTCTTTCATTGAAACATATAATATGGGATGATTTTAGGTTGTGATCATTATCAATATCGGCAACATGAAGTGGCAGAGACCTAGTGTTTAATGATTGGATTACAGTAAGTTTTACAAATTAATGACAATTATTTTGTTATTGTTGATTTCCATACAACTTTTCTGCGAAATTGATGCATTTCTTCCATTACACAAACATTTACCTTGAAATTATTGTTTTGCAAGGGAGCTAATAAATATAGGTTTTTTTTTGTAAAAATTTGAGATATATTGATGTATATGTAAGGTCATGATGTGTTGTTCCAATTGGGTGAAATGACACATAATCTAATGCGAGACCTTGTGATTTATGAATTGTGTGAGCAGTAGCGGTACTATAGGAAATTGTATGTGAGTCATCAAATGGCTTGAATTAACACCTATTTGTATTTCTTTGAAGATGGGTTGGATAGGTGTCCAAGTGTGTTCAAGTTTTGCTAAATGTAAATGTTGATTTTTTAGCTTGTGTATTCATACCTCCATTAAAGTTTGAAAATTGAATCCATATAAGAGATTCATTATTAAGGAGTCATGTTACAAATTTAAATATACAATTAGCACCATTGAAAAGTCCCATCATGTGTGGCACAGTTTCCAACACATAGTTCAACAAACATGCCCAATTTCAGACATATTTGACAATGTAAACCTATAGTATGGTTGGGATTTTGTAGTTTAAAGTGCAAAGGACATGCATCATGATGATGATCTTTTGCATTAAAAACATAGAATAGTGGATAAAATTGTTTGTGGTTGAATATGTGTGTTTCATGTTATATCATAAGCTTCAACATTGGAATTATTTGTAATTTATGTTGATGTTGTTTGATCATTTATAAAAAAATATTTGTCTATTCATATGTTTTCATTGTTGACACAAGTTAAATCATGAGCTTTAGTTTCTAAGCAAGACCATTTGTTTAGGTTTTTGTTCAAATTTGGAAATTGATATATGAACTTTGATATTGTTTGTATGATGGATTTTTCATGGGTCATGTATGTAGAATGCCATGTGGGATGACCATCTACTTGAGAATCTTTTGAATATATAATGAATGAAAGATGAAAAGTTGTTCTCAATAATATTTTTTTGGGTTTTCATGTTTGTTATAGTGAACAAAACAAATAATTTGAGGTGCATGACATTTTCTTTTTTTTTTGTTTGCAAAAGAATAATATGTAGCAAATTCATTCAAAGACATTTATATATGATGATGGACGATTCATGTACTTATTAATGATTGAAAGCGATTAAATGTCTTTAGATTCAAGAGGTAGTTTTGTAGTTGTTAATATTTAATTTTAGTACAAATGTTCGTTTAGAGGATGGCTATTATGTAGTTAAGTCATGTATTCTACCGCATTTGTGTGAAAGTTTGGAACCTTAATGAAATTGGGTGTTTCAAAGAAGATGTGGTAGTAACAATTTCTTTTTTAAAAAAAAAGTTCCTTCCAACCTTTTTTGATATAATGACTCATCTATTGTTACATGTTGTGGATGAATTAGAGATTTGCAGGCCAGTCATTACTACAAAAGTGGGGTGCAATTTACTAGCCTAAATCACTATGGGATTTTAAAAGTGAAATAACTTCATTGCATTTTATTAATTTCACCATGGTGAAAATTATTTCATTATAATATCACTATGTAGACATCATGTTTCATTATTAGTTAACATAATTCACTGTCATAATTTACTATAAGTTATAGGTTTATTTCTATGTCTTTTTAAATATTCTATCTATGCTACTTTATGATATACCTTATATTATTTTCAGCTACTTTAGTTATTTTAATTTATATTTTATGTTATTATAAGTTATTATACCTTAAACTATTATACGTTATTTTACCTTAAGGTGTCTTAACTAGTTTATTATAAGCTTTTAAGTTATTCAAGGTCATTATGTTATTATAAATTATTTTATCCTAAGTATAATAATTTAAAATAATTTAAAATAAAATATAATGACCTAAGGTAAAAATTAACTTAGAATATAAAATTATAACCTATGAAAAATAATTTTAAATACCATACAATATAATAACTATTAATAGCTTATAATATTATAACATAAAATATGCAACAATAATTTATAATAGAATAATCACTAATAGTTGTAACATAACATATAATAACCAACAATAACTTATAATACAATAACCATTAATAAAATAATCACCAATAGGCATTAATAAAATAACCACCAATAGGCATTAATAAAATAACCACCAATAACCACTAATATAATAGCCACCAATAACAACTAATATAATAGCCACCAATAACCACTAATATAATAGCCACCAATAACCACTAATATTCACCAATAAAATATCCATTAATAACCATTGATATAATAGTCACCAATAACCATTAATATAATAGTCATTAATATCCACCAATAGCCATTAATAGAACAACCACCAATAGCTAGTAATAGAATAGCCACCAAAAGCTAGTAATACAATAGTCACCAATAGCCATTAATACAATAGTCACCAAAAGCCATTAATAGAATAGCCACCAAAAGCCATTAATAGAATAGCCATTAAAAGCCATTAATAGAATAGCCACCAAAAGCCATTAATAGAATAGCCATTAAAAGCCATTAATAGAATAGCCATTAAAAGCCATTAATAGAATAGCCACCAAAAGCCATTAATAAAATAGCCACCAAAAGCCATTAATAGAATAACCACCAAAAACCATTAATATAATAACCACCAAAAGCCATTAATAGAATAACCACCAAAAACCATTAATATAATAACCACCAAAAGCCATTAATAGAATAACCACCAAAAGCCATTAATAAAATAGCCACCAATAGCCATTAATATAGTAACCACCAATAGCCATTAATAAAAAACCATCAATATCCATTAATGGAATAGTCACCAATAACCATTAATAGAATAGTCACCAATAATAATTAATATAATAATCACCAATAGCCATTAATAGAATAACCATCAATAGTCATTAATAGAATAACCATCAATATTCATTAATAAAATAGCCACCAAAAGCCATTAATAGAATAACCATCAATATTCATTAATAAAATAACCACCAAAAGCCATTAATAGAATAACCATCAATATTCATTAATAAAATAAGCACCAAAAGCCATTAATAGAATAACCATCAATATTCATTAATAAAATAAGCACCAAAAGCCATTAATAGAATAACCATCAATATTCATTAATAAAATAACCACTAATAACCATTAATAAAATAACCATCAATAACCATTAAGAAAATAACCACCAATAGAATAGTTACTAATAGAATAGCCACCAATAGCCACTAATAAAATAACCATTAATGGAATAACTACTGATGGCCATTAATAAAATAACCACCAATAACTATTACTAGAATAACCACTAATAGGCATTAATGGCCATCAATATAATAGGTACCAATAGCCTTAATAAAAGAACAACCAATATCCATATATTAGAATTGTTTAAGATTGCGAAAAATAATTTAGGGTGAAATAATTTATAATAGACAAAAGTAACTTAAGGTGAAATAATCATATAATAATTGAAAGTAGTTTAACATAAATAATATTATTATATTAACAAAAAAATTATACATTTATTAAAAAAAACAATTCAAATAAATGGCCATTGAAATGTTATTGAATAATAATAAATATATATTTTTTAGTTCAAATGATTTTAATAAAATATGAATTTTCAAAGTTTATGTTTTTGTAATGTTTAAAATGAAATATTTGATAAATAAAATGTAATGTAACATGTTATCACAACAAGTGGAGTGGTTTGATGGTAAGGGTGTTTGCTTCCATTCCAAAGGTCAAGGGATCAAACTTCATGAGTGGTGTTGTGTGTGGTCAACAATGGTATGTCGACTGAATATTCCCTTATTGAATTCCTATAATAGGTGCCTAGGTTGATTACGTGGCCTACTTAGGCTAGGTTTTAAACCTAGCTTAGGTAGTGACACGTGTCAATAAATCATAAGTTAAAAAATTCATGAAATTATCAATAATATTATATATTAAATAATTGAATTTTAATTGATTTATATGCTAGTTAGTTAATTAACTAATAAATGAATGGTTTGGTAAATTTGTGTTTCATTGGAGAGTAACCTTGTTTCACTAGGTATTAGTGAAACAATTCATTGTTTGTAGCAACTGGTCCTTGTTCACTAGGGGGTTAAACAATTTCACTAGGTGAAAATGTCCAAATTCATTCAAAATCTAGTGAAACCTATAGTGAACTATGATGCATTTCCTAGTAGTGGGTCCACAATTATTGGATGTACCTAGTGGAATGGTTGATGAAGGTGCTTAAGGGTTATGTGTGTAACACGTTTCAACTCAAAGGATCAATGGTTGAAGGCTACATATTGGATGACATTATGGGATTTGTAATCGAGTATTTGCAAGAATTTTAGCATGTATCTAGGAGAGTTTGGGATGTAGAAGAAAAAGAGGGTGTGGTTGGAGAAGTACTAAAAAGTGCCATTGAAAAATATGTCTTCAATCCCAAGTTGCAAGATCTTGCACATAATTATGTGCTCACAAATATAAAAATAATGTCACCATGGATACAATGAGTGTTATTTTTTATCCAATTCCTTTGAAATGATGGATTATGGCCAAATGTTTGTTTTTATTTGATCATGTGCATCTTGAATAGATTTGTAGGCAATGGGTTATGTTTTGTGGACTAGATTGAACCAAAACCCACCATAATGTTAGATGTTTATTATATGACTCCTTGGTGAAATACAACAACATTCAAGTCACACCTATGTACTAGTACAAGCAATAACACTTAATAACCCATCTTGTAAGTAGGCCTTATATATATCTAGATACGTAATGAAATAGGGCATTTTAGTAGGTAAGTAGATGGTTCAAATAAACTACATAGTATTGGTGTCAAGTTTTGAAAATTGGTGATTGGTCTTGGTATTCAAATTTTGTTTTCCCATATAGGTGGTAGGTACTGGTACCATGTTCTTTTAAAAAAAAATCATACTAGTTTTGGGTCTAATATTGAGTCCAAGGTTAATTTTTGGTAGGCATATGCCAACAACCATGTTTTTTTCCGTGTACTTGATAGGTATTGGTACCATGTATTTTTCAAACACTTTCATACTAGTCCCAAGTTTGGTATTAAGTATCAAGCTAATTTTTGGTAAGTATATGGTAGCAATAAATTTATTTTCCATGTATCTAATAGGTATTGGTACTTTTCAAAAAAATTCATGCTAGTCTTAGGTTTAGTATTATTTGGTGTGTATATGGTAGTAAGATTTTTTTAATCCCTAATATGGTAGGTACTAATACCATGTGTTTTTAAAATCTTTCATACCAGTTGTGGGTCTAGTGTCAAGTCCAAGGCTGAAACATGGTAGGAAATATATGGTAGGTTGCAACCTAATGTCATGGTAGGTTTAATGATGGTCTTTTTTAGGTTTGTAGACTACTTACCTTGTCCATTTTTCTTGTAGCTATAGGGGTGCTACTTCACTTATAATATGTTTTGACTATGTTCCCATTATTGTCACAAGTTGGTTAGGCTATCAGCCATACTTACATCATTGAAACTTGGTTAGTGAAGTAGGAAATACAAGGACGAGAAGGCACAAGTTGAAAATGAAAAAGTTAATTTTGAGATTGCATGGGAATCAAACCCTATTACACATGATACACCTATGGAATTTCCAACCCATCTTAAAGAGGTTGGTGAGATGGCAAAGTGGGTGAGGGATGCAATTTCTAGCCATTAAGTTGTAGGTGGTTTTAATATTGATCCAAATCTTATTTACCTCTCTATTCCCCCAAGTTTAACAACATTCAAGTATAACAAGATGAAGGTGTATGGAAATCATTTTCAAGTTGATAACAACCACAATAACTTGCTAGTTACATATGATTATGGTGTTGCAAGTATTTTTCAACAATCCCAAGGGAGTGAAGATGAGGTGCTTGGAGCAATCCAATATGTTGGGACCTTAAAGGAGATATTGCAATTAGACTATGGTCTAATCTCTTCACCATTACTTCATTTCAATGTCAATAGGTGAAGAATGGGACATACAATAGAAGGAACCCAACATATAGACGAGATGATGTTGGATTTCTTCTTGCCAATTTTCAACACTTATTGCATGATCAATGAACCATTTGTTTTTTTGTCACAAGTTCAACAAGTTTTTTTGGGAGTGACCTTAGAACACCATGGTGGAAGGTTTTTCTTCACGAAAAACCTAGGAGTCAACGGGTCATGGCAAGTATGTATGATGACAACATTGAAACACATGCCTTTGGTCTTGAAGCCCCACTATAATTTATGGATGTAGATAGTAGGGGGACACTAGTAGGTGTAATTGAATTGTCTAGAGAAGATAAGATCTTGGTTGGTCAAACATTAAGGGCTAGCTTAAGAATAGATGATGCTTAATGGTATGTACATTTCATTTCCTAAGTAGTTTTATAATGAATTTAATTGCTATTGAAATGTCTTGTTGAGGTGGACATTTTCAATTTTGTGTAGCTCATTACAATGGAACATTATTTGGTTTGCTAGGTTTTTGAAAATTTAAAAGCATTAGTGAAATTGTTACACAAGAACATTTTTTTTTCAATCTTCAGCAGAGTAGGGTAATGTGTAGGCCTATACATTATTATGTTCAAACCAATGGGGTTGTTGGATTTGGTGGATTGAGTTTGTTTTTTTAAGTTTTTATGAGAAAAATTAGAACTAACAACCAATGTGTGTACATAATATTTACAACCATGTTCTAGCACAATATTTTGCACTTTGATTTTTACATACTTTAAGTTATTTATATGCATGCTCTAGTGCATATTGCTTATGAGTTTGTTTTATGTGGAATTTACAACAACCCAAGATTCAATTTACCATCATCAATAGTTTAACCTTCATTTTTTTGTAATTATGTATACAACCCTTCACTATATATTAGAAATTAAAGGTGTTAATTGTCATTTTTTGGAGAATTATAATAGCCAAATTATACTAAAATTTTAAATGAATATGAGGTTTCTATTCACGATGGTTCAAATAGATTGCCAAAAATATAAAAGGATGTTAAGCCCATTTTAATCTCATTTTGTCTTTTAGACAAATTTGACCAAATGAATTGGCTAAAATGAATTATTTATTTAATTAAAATGACTAAAAATTATATTTTCAAATCACCAATCCATCCAACAATTCAAAAAGAAAATGTTCACATCGAGCTATTAAAAACCCTAAAATGTTTTAAATTTCAAATGGTCCATATCTATTATTTCCATGGTCCTTTAAAATTTCACAAACATGTTAAACCCTACTACAAATGTAATGGTTAATTCAATCAAGAAAGTTAAGGAAAAAAATTTAGATTATTAAGTCCAACAACTATTCATTGGCCATTTTTTTTCACATTTAATTGTAAACACATTTGTAACTAGGATTTATAGTTGCAATTGAAGTAAAATAAAATGCCACATGGTGCCCGATGGCCTATGAACCACATCCCAAGTCATAAAAATAATTACGTTTTCATTTATTTTGGGATGCCACAAAAAAAAGTGATATAAATGCACTTTTCATTTTAATTTTCATCCAAAACGACATTAGTTACAAGTCATAGTTGCACATGCAACTGAAAACCACTTTTTAATTGTTTCTACAATTACAACATTTTTACCATGGTGCCACGGAGGACAATTGCATCAATAGTTGCAAAAATGGTTGCTTTGGACACAAGTCGCAAATGTTGTAGTGTTTGTATTTATTTAACTTTTGTGATTTGTATAGTCTTTGCTAATCTAACTTTAATTTGATTACCTCAAGATTTGATGTATGATGCTTTATTTTGATGTCTAAAAATTGTTGGTTTAGCTCATATGCTTTGCAAATTTCTATGAAAGAGTTGAGAGTCACATTATTTGATAATTCTAATATGCCAAGAAAATGGGGATGAATAGAATTGAAAGTGTGTTATTTTGCATGCATGTTTAAAACCTCATGAATTTGCTATTGTTGTCTAGGCAAGAATGCAACCAAGGCAAAATTAAGGGGAATTTGGAAGTTTTGTCTCTTTTAATGTCTTGATTTGAAAATCCATGGGATTTTCACAAAACTTAAATTAGATGTCCTTTTGTGCAATATAACATAATTATGTTTTTCATATTTATGGTTTGTGTTGTGTTGTTTTAATGTGGCACATTGATGCCATCAACAATCCTCCAACCTAAACTTGGGATTTCATAGGACCATTTAAGTTCATCCCCTAAACCAAATGTTTAAAGGTCCAAACACATTACTAGGACCCATTTGCCTCCTTGGTGCTTCGCTTAATGACTGCTTATTCCAGGGTGCAAACATGGTAAAGTAGATATAAAATGTAAATGTTGAAATTTAATTTAAAAATCATCCTATTTTTTATACAAGTAGAAGAAAGTAGAATCAAAATCACTTGAAGTAGCATTATGGAATCATGATGCCCTCTATTGGGTTTATAATAAGTTGAATACAAAATTTCAAAACTTTTAAAACAATTGAACTATGTAACAAATGTGTTTGAAGTTGACTAGCCAAAATTGTGTTCAAACACTGCTTTTCATTAGTATTTTGATATGTCATGAATATAATGTGTTAAACTTGAAAGCATACATGTACATTTTATAACATCATTAACTTGAAGATGGAAATAATCTAATATTTCATCTACTTGGAACTTACTTTGTGGGATTTTTTCTATTTTGTAAACAATTTTTTTCTACTTGCAATTTTGAAAAATTTACTTAATTGCATATTTAACATGTGAAATTCCAATATAATTGTAATATCATATGTATGAATCACAAATATGTTCATATTAATCAATAAACTAATTAATACTTCTAAATTTAATATATTATAGCTTGTTTTATGGCTACTTTCCAATTCCATTGCAACGAACTTTAGTTGTTTAATTTACCATGCTTGTACCCTCCAAAATATTCCTAGAATATCCTAAGGATATTCCATTTGCAAGTTTAACAAAATCTTTAAAAAATCCTTTTGATTCACAAAGATGTTGCATCATATTATCATAATAAAGTTTGATTTAAATAATGTGCTTAAAATATGTCGTTTAAAGTCCAGTAAGGAGTCATTTATGAGTTTTCCAAGTGCTAAAACACTCATTACATTATTAAAAAAATGTTTTTGGATATTCAATATTCATTAGATTTGTTTCAAACTTTTTCAAGTGTTTCCATAATGTATTAGAGACATTGTTGTATATGTTTACCAAACATTTTAAATATTGACTTGATTTAACACTTAAAAAAGTGTAAGTTTAAGCAATTGTTACACATGAAGTGGGTTTTAGTAGCATGTTTGGACCTTTAAAACAACTCCTTGTTTGCCCCTTGCTTACTGAGATGTGTTCTCCTCATTTTACTACATTCTAAAGCCTATCACCAAACTCTATTTTGCTAGCCCAAACATGGGGTTTGGCAAACAAACCTATGGCACTCCCAAAACCAAACACAAAAAGAAACCCTCTTATGCTTGTTGATATTCAATTATTTTCAATTTTTTCGTCATCTCCCCACCCATCACCAAATATGTGTACATTCTAAAATGGCAAGAAGGTGTGCAAATTTGACTAAATTTATGCTTGTCAGCAAACATAAAAGGCACATCTTGATCATATGCAAGAAATTTCTAGAGTATAATTCTCCATATCTAAACATTTGGTCATAGGCAAAATCTAAAACATCCATACAATTGTGTATGTTCTATAAACCAACTACCCCTAGCACCAAATGGGTGTTTGGTTGTAGGCTTGTGTTTGGTGATAGGCCTTTCTACCCTAACAAGAGGCATGAAACAAACCAGATAAACACGTGCATCACTCTTTTCTCATGAACTAAAAAAAAACCACTCCATAACATGTAACAAAAGAAAGGAAAGAATGCATACCTTGTTGTAATCAACAAACACAAGCACTTCACCACCTCAACTACCTCCATCCATGAAAAAAATCTCTGTAATGAAACAACAAACAAAGCAAATATTGCCTCCATTGCAACAACACGTGCAAAACTTTGTTCGCCCATACCCAACATCACTGTTGTCACAACAAAAGTGCAAACACAAGTTCTCCAAATTCATTCTCCAGACCCACTGCCAACACCCTAAACCTTAACACAACAAAAGAGAAAAAACCTAGCTGACCAGAACCTAAAACTCAATCTTCAAAATTTACATAGCAACCCCAATGTGAAAGCAGTTCAATCATTCCCAACATTACACCAGTATGAAACTGACCCTCCACAAAAAAACTTTACACAAAAGTCAAAACAGTGTGAAAAGTGACATTTTAATATCCCCAAATCCGGCAGTCCCTGTCCCGTGTGAACAAAGGGTGTCAACATCCGTGACATCAACTCCACTTTTTTTGCTCATATCAAGCCTGGAATATAGTTAGAGATCCATAACATTCTCAAATGGAGGCTGTTGGGCGCCGGTTTCGGCACTGGAACGAAATCTATGAATAGGTAGGTGCACACAAAAGGAAAAGAACAAAAAGGATTAAAAGAATGAGATCAAATTGTTTTTCTCACCCAAATCATAAATGGGTTCTCACAGAGTTTCAACCAAGCTCTTCATGAACCTCACTTGGGTCTTCCTTGCTTCTCACCTTCCATTAAATTTAAGTACTAAAGTTATATCCATAATGTCAGGCAATTAGTGGGCGAGAATGGTCAGTTTTGCCATAATAGGGCATCAAATGCATAATTGAGAGTGAAAATTCCAACATGGAACAAAATAACTGGGACCCAAACTAGATTTTCCACCAAACTGAGTTTCATCCCCTCTTTCCTTTTTCCTGAGCGCCTCCTCTGCTCCTAAAGATAAATTCACTGCTCCTACCTGTACAACCACGATAATTACTCTCAAAACTTGTGCATTAAATCTCATTACTTGATGTATAGGACTGAAAGAGGGGATAGGGGGTGAAAGAGAGGGTGATTTTATGGATAACTTTACTGTCCCAATAAAATCTTGCATATACCATCCTTTTGTTTACAAAAAAAAAAGAAAAGAAATGCCACATACTTGTACTTCTAAAAAAATTAATTAAATGTAGCCCAAGTGGCAATCATACATAGGACAATATAGAAAACTTGGTGATCATCCTTAAGTAGATTTAGCCAAATTTGGCTATAAACCAGATATGAATACAATTTTTTAATCAACCATTAATATTTATTGCTAAACACTCAAAATAAACTATAAGAAACAGGCAATTTTTTACCTTTTTTCCCCATCACTTTTGGTGATGGAAACCTTCCAAAATCACTTCAATTTCATATTTCTCATTTCACTTTTTGGTAAAATTTCTCTAATAGAAAAAAGCTGGTTCATTGTCAAATATTTAATTTATTTTTAAAATCTTAATTTGACACTCATTTAAAATCATTTTTGTATTCAACAAAGGTTGAGATATTAATTAGAACAAATCATCAAAGATAAAATATTAACTAATTAGAAACTAACCTCAATTGCCTTTTCATGAAGTTAAAGGGAGTTGAGTAGTCCACTTTTATAGTACTTAAAAGAATCATTGTTACTTTCTCCCATCATGCTGAGAAACTCTCTCATTGAGTTGTTGACTTTCCCTTCAACACGTATCATATCATCCTTTGATTTCTTTGTGAAAATATCTAGTAAACAAGAGGACATTGAATGGGGGAAAAAATGCATGGAAAGAACAAACTATTTAATATTTTTTTCAACTCTGGTGTTGTTATTCATAACATAACTCAAATGAAGGTTGTTGGGCCCTAGTTTTGGCAAAAATGGGAACGAAATCAAAAGTCAAAATGAAAATTGATAGGGTAAAATCATCCATCACCAAACATCTATGATTGAATGAAACATCTAGATTAGGATAAAGATGGCATGTTAACAAACACCACTCAATTGGTAATTGTTTATTGATATTCTATAATCAAATGACTGTTTTTAAAACCTTGTGAATTGGGGATTTTGTGTTTGATATTGACTTTCAAAATTCCCCTATGTCAAAATATTTTGCCCATTCATTTTGGCTCTTTCTGTTCGACAATGGGGAATCACTCCTCCTAATCAATATTTTGTATTGTTGGGCATTTCATCACAAATTTTGCACTTTTTTGGAAGAGTTGATCACATTTGTGCATGTGTGTTCATGCCATTGTAAATGGAGATGCTTGAAATTAAGTCCACATATTTCTAACACAAAAGGTACTATTTGTGGATGAAGTTTGGCATGTCCAATTATAAGATGCACTTCAATTGCACATGAAAAGATACCGTTCACAGGAGGTTGGACTTTCCTTTTGGACTCTCATTACTGTGAGAGATTCTGTCTTGCTCATTTCAAACCCAAATTGAGTTTTGTAAATGCCTATAGAAGCACTATGTGAAGGGTTACTTAGACACTTTGAATACCTACGGCTGAAAGTGATAAGAGAGTGAACACACCCTCTCTAAGAGCTTAATGGTTTGCTTGTTAGCCCATCTACCCTACACGTGGAAAAAAAAGAAAAAAAAAGAAAAAAAAAAGAAAAAGAAAACTCTTGCATGTACCTATCAGGTGAACT
>Ga0209208_10002670_pt1 | contig 25583 bp, 22 predicted proteins | sample S1TSphfallax_3_FD_187694 | JGI IMG/M metagenome (GOLD analysis project Ga0209208, IMG submission 187694) | Host-associated microbial communities from peat moss isolated from Minnesota, USA - S1T2_Fd - Sphagnum fallax MG (SPAdes) (version 2) | ecosystem: Host-associated > Plants > Peat moss >...
CCCCCCCCGACCGCTCTTGTGCCCCGTTCCCTTACGCCGGGGACTTCTCTCGCTGTTCCCTTTGGTGCGCCTCACCGCTCGCTGTGCTCGCCCGCTGTGCGTTGCTGCTGCCCGTTCGGTGCGAGCGAGCGAGCGAGCTCCCCAGCGTCCCACCCCGGCGCTCCATGTGCTCGCTGACTTCTCCCCCAAGTATTGTTCTGCCCACCACTTGCCACCATCTCTCTGTCTCTGTCTCTATCTGTCTGTCTCTCTCTCTTTTTCTCTCGATCTGTGTCTTTCTCTCGTGTTATAGTTCTCAGTCTTTTTTCGTTTTCTCTAGCTCTCTCGACCGTGTCTGTATCTGATCCTCCTCGATGTGTCTACTACCAATCATACACACAGTAGTAACATGGTGCAGCTTGGAGCAGCAATGCTTACATGTATCTAGCTGTAATGCATACTCTTTGGTTGTAAAATGCAAGATCTGAGAAAGCCCATGTGGCGGTGCGTTCTACTTTCAGTTGATCTTGAGTTCTCGGCACGCCCCTTGCTTTGATCTCATGCACCACAGGAGTAGTTGAGAGTTCTAAAGCAAGTGATCATAGATCCAGGAGAACACTGGAGCTGCAGCTGATTTAAGAGCACTGTCTAGTACGTAGCAACGGAGACGTTAGTGTGAAGATCTTACAAGAAACTCGGCTAAATTTCTTTCTTTCTTATGAGCGCTTCAGCTTACAATACACAAGTAACCCGGCGAGTGTCAGAGGCAGCTGGATGTGTGTCTTGATCACAGCAATTAGTCTTGATCAGAAAGTCTAGCTAGACTTGTGCTTGGTTATAGTTTCATGTCCCCTTTGCAGGCATGGAGTTGCTGCTCCCTGAGTTCATCATGAGTCGCAGTCCCCAAGATATTAGAATTGTTCCTGATTTAGATGCTTGAGACTTCCAAGCTGCAAGCTTCTTCCCTGCTGCATTGGACGACATCGCTGGGATCCGGATCTGTGATAGAAAGCGCTGATCATCAGACGCCGCCGACCATGGGAGAAATGCTGCAGCAGCTGGGATGGATCCGGGCGCTGCTAGCTAACGCGGGTCCAATTCTCGACTCGTAGCTAGCTAATTTCGGTCTTAGATTCAAGAGCTTCTAGAGCTTGCGTTTGGTAGATCTGCATGAGCAGAAGAGCTGTACTAGAAACTACATCTGTAGAGAGAGAGAGAGAGAGCCGGTGGGCAAAAGGGAAATTGGCGCAGCTCCACTGAGTGCTCGTGCTCGACCCTGCTGCATTCCCTCCTGCATCATGAAAAACATGATGCTGCAATGTCGACAATAGTGATCGAGCTGCCACTGTGCTTGGAAGAGAAGAGAAGTTCAAGAAAACTCGCTCCGCAAGATTTGAGCACTGAGCGTTACTGATCAAGCACGTATAATGAGAGACCTGCAAGCGCCTGGTAGCTATAGCTGTTGCTGTGATGACTACCGTCAGAAAATATTCTTCAGCTAGCTACAATATTACGCAAGATCGTGCTGCTGCAGGATGTGAACGCAGATCTCAAAGAAAGGAACTACTACAAGATCACTGGAAAGCAAGCTAGCCGTACTGTGGTTAAAAGAAAGAAGGAAAGAAGACAGATCAACAGTTTGCAATACTCTAGTAGCTAGCTCGGGCCAAGTGCTGCTGCAATGGGACGTCATTCCTGTTGCCACAAACAGAAACTGAAGAAAGGGCTGTGGTCGCCTGAAGAAGATGAGAGGCTAGTCCAATACATCACCACGTATGGCCACGGCTGCTGGAGCGCTGTTCCCAAACAAGCTGGTGCGCAATACTCATCTTTTTCCCTCATGAATTCTCTATCCTAAGTACCCAGCTGCTTTACGAAAAATCCATGTGCAGGAGCAGATCATCAGTTACCAAGGCTCCATGATTTTTTTTGTCGTTCTTAGTTTCCTTCAAGCTGCCATGCCAGACAGGCATTGAACGTATTTCAAGGTCTAAGCTCCTGAAAATTCACGTTCTGAGTCCCACAACTTCCCAGGCTCATACCTCAAGCATACAAGCTACGATTCTAGCCCTAGCTACATTACCTGATCTCTCTAAGTATTGTGCTGTAATGGGTACCGCTGCTTCAACAGTTCTTCGAATGATGTGATCTCAAACTTTGTTTCTGCACCTACCCACAAGCTCGCATGAGCTCAGCTCGTCCTCTTTACTGCACACTTGGTGCAACTTGTTTGCTGTTGTGGAAGTCCTCTCCTGCAGTGTCATATTATATACCCATGGCCAACTCCCCGTTAGCAGTTTTACAGTAAATATTGGAGAAGTGAGGAAGTGATCGATCAAATGGGAGTTAGGGGGGGACCCTCACATGTGATTGATTTCTGCACATTGACAGGGTTGCAGCGATGTGGAAAGAGCTGCAGACTGCGATGGATCAACTACCTGAGGCCGGATTTGAAGCGTGGTGGCTTCTCGTCGGCTGAGGAGAAGTTGATCATTGACTTACATGCTGGACTTGGTAACAGGTCTACTAAATCTTCCACCTCCATGGCAATTCTTACAATGTCAAGCTTCTCTTCACTTTGCCCTTTTGATGCCCAAAACTGCTTCACAACTCAACTGATGTGAAGAATTAGAGAGTCCCACACAGAGAGACAGAGAGACAGATAGGAATTGCAAAATTGGTTTTTAATCCAAATAGTCCCAACTCAAGCTTCTGTCTTCTCTTGTGGGTACTAGTGATTGGAGCAGGCAGGCTAAAGAACTGAAGAAAAAAACTAGTCCATGGATCTTGAACAATCTCAATTTTCTTTGATCTGTTTTCAGGTTGACCACAATTATGGATTGAGCACTGCATGCTTTTTAAGTGCAAGTGGAGAGAGCTAATACTGTGATCTAGAAATAAATGGCTGTTCAGCTGGGTTGAAGGAAGAAGCTGAAATTGCATTTTTCACCTGGGTGGTGTGTGGCAGGTGGTCACAGATTGCTACACAGCTTCCAGGTCGGACTGACAACGAGATCAAGAACTTCTGGAACTCTTGCATCAAGAAGAAGCTCCGCCAAGTGGGGATCGACCCCAACACACATGAGCTCATTGGTGCCACAACTTCTGCTGCATCTCATGTTGCAAACCCTGGCAATTCGGCTACTAGTAACCCCCAATACAATAAGCTAGTTGACACAGGTTCATCTGCAATCACCATGCAGTCTTCAATTGGTAACTTCAATAGTAGATTTGTCATTAATCAGGACTTCAAAGCAGCAGAAAGTCAGGGCAATGGCAGTTTATTGGTGAATCAGGTTCAAGGTAACTATCAAGGGCTGAGTACTATGCAGAATATGCTCTTTGGACCACCTGCTAGAAATTCACAGCTGGAGATGAATTCCGGAAAAAAGTTTGAGAATGAGTACAACAGAGGAAGATTTACAGAGCACAATTTCCAGGGTCAGAGTGCTTTTCAGGGCTCAAACACAAGCCCAGCTCTGTGCACAGATAACTTGCTTGAGAGGCTTATGTTGAGTTCCAAGCAGTCAGGGATGCAGTACTTGACACCAAAAGTACCCACACTGCAAGGATTCGAACCCATGAGGAACTGTACCAATTTGATACAGAACAGAGACCCAACACATGATGAAGCTGGTAGATCAGCAATAAAGGCTGAGTCAGTGACTCAGTGCCCAACAACCATGGTGCCGAATGCATTCAATCCTGTCTTCTGGCTCTTGCAAGGATCAGGGAATGGTTCCTCTCAGCCTGATCAATCTTCAGCTGGTTTGGGTGTTCACCCACCTCATGACTTGGATGAGATTTTGCCTCCATTGAAGCAGGCTGGTACTATCATACTTACAAGTGAAGGAGACTCTATTTCTGCTCAATCTGGCAGGGTATGCCAAGAAATTCATCAAATGAAATCAGGACACTTTGGGCATCCAGATTTCTATGCATCTACAGTCGATCAAGATCACGGTGATCTGAGCTCAATCACAGCAAGTATCACCCAAGGGAAGGACAGATCAGGTGGAATCCCATCTCACCAGCTGCAGTTTTTTCTCTCATCGATGCTGGAAGACTCAAGAGGAGAGCTGCACCAAGAGGTTGCAGATATGCAAAATAACTCAAATGAGATGAGCTCCCAAGCTGATGGCCTTGGAAGACAGGTCACTCATAACCAGTGGGACAGCAGCATCAGCACCAGCACCAGTAATAACAGGGAGGCCACACCTAGTACTACCAACACCACTACTCAGCAATCTGGGTTGTTTGAGAGCAATCTGATGTGGGCAAATTTCCAAGAGAAGGGTGAGTCAGATCATCAACAAGATCAAGTTGTAGCTGAAACTTCTGACATTGTTTCTGGAGACAGTGATCAAATTAGTGCTCCATTCCTGCCCGAGTCTGAGGGTGACACGGTTATGCAATGGTGCAGCAACTTGACCACCCTGCCAGGCCCTGGAGATGATCATCAGCAACCACCTCCTGCACCTTCTGCTTCAGGTGGCCCTCCTGTGCCTCTGGCCATGATCTCACCTTGGCAAATGCACCAGGCTGGCCCCCCTGATCTGTATGACACACGCACAGCTCCTGTTGCAGCACCTTACATGTCACAAGAGCTCCGAAGGATGGCAGCTGTTCTCGACCAGATCTAAGGATTTGCACACGGATCCAATTGTTCAAATTGCTTCAGATCATGCAAACAACAATGCAAGACTCCTGCTGTGATAATGATCCCAGATAGCTCAGCCAGCACCTGCACCACGCTATAAACCTAAAGACCAAAAGTACACCAATCTTAAATCAGCCAGCACATTTGAAGAGCTGTAGATCAAAGTAAGAGCCACAACTTCTGCATCGCATACATACAAGTAGGACCCAAGAAAGATGATCTATATTCAGGATACCAGGGGTACAACAGTTTCCAAACCCACATCATAGATTTGCATTCATTAACATTGATGCATTCATGATACACTAGTGAACAAATACATAGCCTGGATTCTTCCATCACAGCAAACATAAGTTGTGACCAGTTTATACATGAGACTTCCTAGAAACCTTGTAAGCAAACCTATTGGTGTGACTGTAACCTGCATGCTGCTCAGCAGCACCAGCAGCACCAGCAGCATCAAGCTGGTGTAGATTGCCACAGTTGATAAAGGGTTGGGCACTGCAAGCTCAGATTGCTGTAAAATTAGAGTACTTGTAAATCTTGATGTAATGGGAAACACATGCTGCAAGTGAACCAAGCAGCATTTTCATACTTTTCATTTGCACCACAGTTTTGCAACTCAACTCACACCATGTATTCATTGTGTGAATCATTCATGCAGTTTCCTGTAAAGAGCATTGCATGCCCAGAGCTTAAGTGAGATTACACTTTGCATTGGCTGATTTTGGCTCTTGGTTGGTGACAATTATCTCATATCAAATCTGCAAATGAACGTCAATCTCCACTCTGATTTTTGTTCACCCTTGAAATGCTGTCAATGTTCAAGTTGCTGCTTAACTAAAACCCCCCCATCCCCTTTGGCAGATGCAGCTTTGACACTCAAAAGTTCATGATAAAACACCAACAGCTACAAAATATGAAGTCCTGTGTACAACTAGTCCTTTGAACTGTAGAGTAACAAACCCCAAATGCTTTTTCACTTTCCCCACACATGCAGAGGACCCACACCATGTGTGTAAGTGATGTCCAAACAGTGTGCACAAAAAAAACATGATCCTGTTGGCATGAGTCATTCCTTGGGAGTAATATGAACAAGTTTACTGTGACTGTGGAGTTTAGGTCCTTCAGTTTCTGAGACTCCCAGTTTCTCAGGAGCTCATCAAAAACAAACATCATTACAAAACAAATTACATGTAAGGATGTCCAACAAGCTCAATAATGGATTGAGCATGCCACAAATAATTTTTACAGAAAATGAGGGGTATCCATTTATCTCTGAAACTGGAGGAAAAAGTTTTGGAAGTATCTTCAAAAGACTGGTGCAACCTTACAGCCCATCACCCCTCATTCCTGACAGGCTGCATGGTTCAGTGGCATCCGCACATAGATAGCACTCATCATATGAAAAGAGCAGTTTCCTGGCAAATCTGATAAGATAGTACCTTCAACCAGAAAACTGTGATATGGATGATATAATCTTTGTGTGCCTAAAACTCAAGTGTTCCCTGAGAGTAGTTCAGGGTTTAGTATGAACCTTTGCAGACAATGAGGCAATGAGTACACCTTGTAAATTGGGAGTTCTGGCTGTTCCATGAAGGTACACCGAGCAAAGGTGAGACAGGGACATAGGCACAACTTGTAAACCACTTTGCCAGAAGCATATTGCTTTTGACCACACCATGTGGTCATAGAGCTTTAGAACCAGAACACATGGTTGTTGAGCTTTCAAAGGCATTCTAGTCTCATCAATTTTGCCACCTCAACACAATTTCCTAATTTAGCCTGCATTTGGTACTCCCACAGTGTTTGATGTTTTTCCAAGAGAGGCCTCAGAGCTCTGGAAGTAGGCCACAGCTGAATTGCATTCATGTAAAAAGTAGGGCCATGAACTAACTGCCAAAGTCTGCAGATATTTCCTGCATGAAACTTCCTAAACTCTATGATCTCCTGCTTTTTGACACAAAGAAACTGTAAATGTTTATTATAACATAGTCACCTCCTCTTTTCCAACAATGCTAAACTGGCAGGATAATATATGTATATGTATCCCACCTCAGAAGATTTGGTACATACAGGAAACCAATGTTGGTTTGAACCCCCCCTCCTGTAATGGGAGCAGATATCTAGCTTTTTGGGTAGGCTTCAGAAATGTAGAAACATACACAGAGGACAAACAACAATGCCGCAGCACTAGGTTGCACCACACAAGCCTATCCTATAACATCAATAAAAACTCTTTGGTGGAAGTGGCCCCCTGTCTGACCCACCTTGAAATACATGAAGCCAACATCTGTTTTGACTCTTCTGCAACATGAGCTCAAAGCATCTGGGTAGGCTTTGGACATGAAGAAACATACACACAGGACAAGCAGCAAAATGCTGCAGCACTAGGTTGCGCCACACAAGCCTATCCTCAAACATGAAGTTCTTTAGTAGAAGTGGCCCCCCTGTGTGACCCACCTTGAAATAATCTAGTTGAAATGGGTCAATATCATTGGAATGACATGACCCTAGGGATATCTTGCAAAGCCTGGTTGAGGCTCTGCTCCAGATGCAGATCCTTGTAGCTCCTTAGGGGGGGTCCTGAAGCCTGAACAGTCATCAAAATCTTGACATATGAGTAACCAACAGAAGCAGAACCTGCAACACTTTCCATACAACCTGTGATAAGCAGATAAATTGGAGATGATGACACAGACCTGAGCTGAGATTCAATTCACAGGAGTTGACTTGGAATGATGAATCCGCTTAGAGACACTGTCATCAGAGCTTGACTGGGAGTTGTTCTTGGAAGCAAGTCTCAAACTGTTGCTTCTTCGAAACTCCCTTTTCACCTCCTGCATGCTAACCTCTGTCAATGCACAGTCATGGTGGTCTTATCTCACAAGAAGCACAGATGGCTAGAAAGACCATGCTCCTATCACAAATAATCATGACAAATTTGACCTAAAAAGCAAAAAGAACCAACCTGGAAAGTCTCCCCTAGCTTCTTGAGAGCTTTAGCACGCTGCCTGAGCACGTCCTTCTTGACTCCATGAGAACGTAGCACCTGTTAGCATGCATATATGAGATTTCAAACTCTTCCAGGAGAACATGGAAGCTCTTTCAACTACCCTCTCTATGAAACATCTTCTATTGCATGACTCAACTGAGAAACATTTTGAAAACACTCTGGAACATCTGCAGCACAATAGCAACAGATCACTTCCATGCATAGGAGGGACTCCCTGAACCCACAGGAGAATATGTAATACTATTGGAACAATATACAAACCACAGAGTTCAAAGCTCAATGACTGTACCGATTGACAAACGTGGGAAAGAGTAAGCTCAATATCTGCAACGTTCAGCTTCCACAAAGAGTCAAGCATTATTTGTTGCTTGGACTCCAAGTAGGATTCAAGTGTTACTTCACCTGTATCTCCACCAGCCTCCAGCTGCCTCTTAAGCATCTCCTCCTGCATTTGCATCAGTTGTATTGCACCTGACATGCCCATTAATTTGCATCAGATCATTTGGCCACATCCTATTTCATACAACATGGGATGAACAAAAAGATGGGCAGGCTTCATATCACAACAAAGATTGAATAGCAATACTCACAAAGTCAGACTGTCAGTTGAAGTCTGAAATCTCAAGTTGAAATCAACAATACAATGTCCAAAACCTAATATTGGTTCCACTCCAACTTGTGGATAATTTGAAACTCAATAGTACTTCTTTTGAAGTCAACATTTAGCAAGATTTAATGAAGATACCTGCAGCCGCAGTGACTTGTGACTTGATAAAGTGACCTTTGTCCCGAAACCATTCAGTCACAAAGGGAACCCCCAAAAACATAATGTTCTTGCCCATCTCCTTGGATGCCTGCCTTGAGTATATATATCCAATTGTTTGCAGCATTGGAAGACCAAAGGCTGCCACATTTCAAATCACCACAAGAGTCAGTGAATCCAATTTGAGACATAAGAATTTGCAATGGAATCTTCTCATGTTTGTGCAAGATATAAACAAAGCTTACCAGACTCTGCAAGTTGGTGGGCCTCATTTGTGGCCCATTGTGTGAATCCCTGTTTATCACCCTTCACATAACGATCAACCCGATCGAGTAGAAGTTGCACCAACTTTTGCTCCCTTTCCTTTTGGGCAGTCTGTACTAGTTTCACCAACCATGAAATATGTTATGCAAAAAGGTTGGGACCATTGCAACATTCTCTGCTTGTGAACAAGCAGGTGTGCAACCTCATGCATACTTAGAACTTAGCACTTTCAGAATGATTTATGCAAGGATGTTAAAAATTCAACAAAATTCTATCTCAAGCAGTCTAGCAGTATGAAATTGTTACTAATATGCTAGCTTGCTGATAGCCATCATCAAGATACAACAAAATTTTCCTCACACTGCAAACCAAGCATTCTCATCCTTGGACACAGTCAAAAATGAAACCACTACCTTGAACTTTCCTTGTACTTCCTTCAAATCTACAGGTTGCCCGTCAGCTTTCATTTCCATCCCAAACATTGAAGCCATTGCAAGCTGTTCACCAGTCAAAGATATACTCCTGATCAGCATCCTCCACATCAACTTCTATGCTCTACTCATGAAACGCTACTTCGTAGGAGATGCTTCCACTAACGTGCTGTAGGAGAAATGAAATCCCATTGTGCATGGACAGATCATTGCTGTTTTACGTATTCAAACAGAATCCCAAGTAAGGAGCAAACCCTCAGCCTAAGTTTTATTGTCATCCATGCTCATTCTTCTGTACAAGTCTTAGCCGATGACTAATGAAAATATGCAATTTATGGTCAATGATTGTGTAAAACACATACCTGACCAACATAGTCTTGAAAAGCATCACTGCCAAATAGCATACCAAACACAGCAGCTGGATCTACCATCGAATCCCTGGACACACATCCCAGTTAACATCATCACTGCACAACAACACTCCATGCACAAAATTGGATCATAGAAAGAAAATAGGAAGAAAACCAAAGAGCAGATGACAGGAAAGCCTACATTGAAACACTCTGCTTGCCGAATTTGTCATAGGCATCCCGCTGTTGCTGGTTACTCAGAACTTGGTATGCTTCTCCAAGCACCTGTGAACAAAAATTGAAGAATGATATTGCCATCCATGAGGATATAAAGAAGTTTCAGGCTAGCCACATCTTCTGGCATGAATGAGATTATCTCTGCCATATGCTGTGCATGGTCACTTTCTTGAAAAGGAGTTCACTAGAAGAGATAGGCTCCATGAAGTCTTTGTTTCTATTGTTATCTTGCAGGGATGCCATTCTCTGCATATTTCTGAATTTCAGAGTTCACAGGATCCAATGCCAGGCTGAACAACCCCCTCAGAAACTAACTTCATTCCCGGAGAGAAACAGATACATAGATAGATGCGGACCTGGAAATTTTGTGCCGCTGCAGGATCATCGGGATTTTTATCCGGGTGCACTTTCCTTGCCTGTGTTCCAACAAAACCCGAACCCTCCACTTTCAGACTCGAATTGCAGGAGCCATGTCTCTCTGCACTGCTATCTCAACAATAATCTCGCTCCAAATTCCGACCCGGCCACTTCCTACTAGGGGCAGGCAGGTTCTCACAGAAGATTTTTTTTGCCACGGCACGATTCTTCGAACCTTAAATGAACTTACTAAAAACACAACCTTCGCTGGCCTTCTGAAGAGAAACAAACAGATGATAACGGCCATACCTTTACATAATAAGCTTTCTTGATATCAGCAGCGCTTGCATCCGGGGCCACTCCCAACACTTCATAATACTCCGTTTCCTTCACCATTCTTTTCTCTTCTAGATCTCACACAAGTCTCGTTTCCGTCTTCTAAGGACCTCCAAGAAACACCCCCCAGCCCTTAATTCCAAGAACCGGTCGCCTCCCAAAAATAGAACAGAAGCGAGTCCTTCCTCTTAAAGATCAGGAAAGATGAATCGCAAGGGGGTCGGAAACACAAAAGGATGGGAATGTCATGAACGAAGCAAGATGATCCGGAAGCATGTGAGAATGCAAACGGAAAGAGGAAGGGGAAGATGGAGAGGATTTTGAGCACAAATTTTCTTAACGCGGTTCCGTGATGCGCAAGTCAAAACGCGACGAAAATGCAGTCAGAAGAGACGCTGCACCATCGCCCGCCTTCCAATCTCTAACGATCGACTCCAATCTCTGACGCTCCTTCCTACCAGGGAATCGAAAGCCGAGAAGATGTCGGGGAAAAAGGTGCAGCGCCATCACCGCAACAACGGGCGCTGTGCTGCGTGCACGGGAGCAAAAGCGCCGGGTCCAACGGGAGAAACCCAACAGACTAAGGATGAGAGAGACGAGACTCTCGTTCACAAACGGATGCAAAACGTCCAAGGAAGCATGTATTCATTCAAATAATTAAGAATCATTGTAAACTACCATCCATTTTCTGAGACCTTCTCATCCATTTAGGTGCTATCCCTTAGTGTAGCGCGCTTGGTAGTTTCCGTTGTGTCACAAAAAGTCGGATCCAGGAGAGATCGATGCTGTTTTCGCGTTCCTTTCGAGACCGGCATCGGCAGCATCGTCGTCGTCGTCATCGTATTCGTCTGCATCAGGTTCGTCATGTTTTCCGCTTCACAAAAGTTTGCCTTGACTTCGAATCAAAGTTCCGTCAGTTGCATCAAAATTTAGGTTCACTACTTTTCAGCCTTCTTTTCCACCATCGTCGTCAGCTCCATCAAAATTTGCTTCAAAAAGATAAAAACTTACCTGTAAGTAATCATCCTCAGCTGAAAAAGAAAATGACTTCTTTGGTTTTTTAACCACTTTAGAGCTTTACACGGAAGTCGTCATCGTCAATTTACATCTAAGTTAACTTCGTAAGCTTAAGAAGCTTTCTTTCAGTCATTGTCGTGAGCTCCATCAAATTTTGCATATCAAGAAACTAAGCTCAGTTGTGAGCATCATCATCAAACTTTTAAACTTTTTTGGCATGAACTCCATCTAATTTTGCTTAGCAAGATGTGAAGCTTAGTTGTGACCATCATCATGAGAACTTTGGAACATTGTCACAAGCTCCATCAAATGTGTCTTATCAAGAAACTTTGCTTAATTGTCATCATCATCAAATAGTTGAAACATTTTTGTAGAGAGCTCCATCAAATTTTTCTTGTCAAGAAGCTAAGCTTTATTTTTGAGCATCATCATTAGATGTTCGAAACATTGTCATGAAGCTCCATCAATTTTTTCTTATAAAGAAGCTAAGCTTATTTTAATAGCATCATCATCAAATCTTCGAGACATCATCATGAGCATCATCCATCAAATTCTGCTTATCAAGAAGGTAAGGTTAGTTGTGAGTATCATCATCAGATCTTTTGAAACATTTTTGTCATGAGCTCCATCAAATTATGATTATCAAGAAGATAAGCTTACTTTGTTAGCATTATCATCAGATCCATCAAGTTTTGTTTAACATGAAGCTTACTCAGAAGCATAATCATCAGATCCATCGAGTTTTGAAACCCATCAAGAAGCTTACTTATGAGCATCATCATCAATATTAACTCCATCAGATTTGCTTCACAAAACAGATGACTTCGGAAGTTTCCTGAATCCACAAACTGTAGGCTGTTTTCCAAGCACTAAATGAAAAAAGCATGCACCTGTTTTTCCTTGCTCTACCACTGCTGCTGGAGGAGTGCAGGCAATGAAACTGCAGAAGAATGGAAATCTATGTCCACATCTTCAAGTACAAGGAGTTTTCAATCTGATTCTTTCACCCAGGTAAGAGATTTCCAACTGATTGTCTCTGCATTCAGAATTGCAACTGTTTCAATCGCTGCAACAGACAGATCGGTCCAAGGTGATACCAGAAGACTCCTGGTGCTTCAAGATTGTCACAAAAGACTATCCACAAGCAAGCAAATATCTCCACATGAAACTTGCACATCATACTTCATCATCATGGCAGGAAAAAAACTACTTACCAACACAATCATCATATCTCTGAATCCCACCCACTCATCCCTCACATCTCTGTTGCATCATGAGGAGAGGAAATGCAAGAATTTACATAATAGACAGCAGATTTCTTCATCTGGATATGCAAAGTACACAATAAAAGCTTCACTGGAACTAGAGTTTTGATGCCAGTATCTGCATTCGAGGAGTCAAATGATCAACAACCTCGAAAAAACTAGACAAAGCTCGATTGTGACATCCTTGGACACTGACAGCAGAAATCTGGTGGGCGGGGGAGGAATGTAGCAGGACAAAGGATTAGCCTGGGGGCCAGTTCATCTGTCTTCCTCCAAGAAGATGAAGATGGAGGTGGTACACGGACTGGCATCCCTGTAGACCGTCGTTCACCACGAGCCTGAAGCCATCAACTAACCCTTCCTGCTTCGCCACCACTGCAGCGGTGACCATGAGATGGCCTAGTATCTCCGTGTGCCTCTCCTCGGCCTTGGAAAGCTGTGTCAAGCCATCTCTGTCCTTGGGAATGATGATGATGTGAACGGGAGCTTGTGGGGATATGTCCCTGAATGCCAACACCTTGTCGTCTTCGTACACCACCGTGGAAGGGATCTGCTTCGAGACTATCTTGTCGAAGAGCGTCGGGGCTCCCGATTCTGCGGCTTCTTTGGCTTTGGCCACAGCTGCTTCCATTGCCGCCAACTTCTCGTCCGCCATCTCTACTGCTGATGACTTCTCTTCTACCAGATGGGCATGGAATACGGCCAAGCGATATCTACTGTTGTCGGGTATGGCAAACCCCTTACCTTCAGACTGGGGTTTCTTCCCAGCTCCCGCCAGCCCTGCTTTCCAATCTCTTCCCCCACCACACTCTTTTCTATGTGGAGATCACAAGAAAAGCAACAACATTTCTCTGCCCGCAATCATACATCACTCAAGCCCTCTCCACTCCGTCGATTTCTCTCAAACCCTCTCAGCGGGACGAATTTCTACGAACAAAACGCTTCTTCGTGCTTGCCAGCAGATAGGTACACACGTACACACCAGTGTTGGTCTGGTACCAAAGCAAGCGCCTCCTAGTATGAACAAGGGGTATGTCACACTGAGGCCTTGCCATTTACATTAAAAATTATCTCAAGGCAAAAAAGAAGAATTATGGAAACTCAAATATTTCACAATGCAAAAATATAACCTTCAAAAAATCCTCTAAAAGAAACCAAAATCCTTCGGAGATATTATAACTCGATAACTAATCTCAAGTTTCAACACAACCCATATAAAATTCTCATATAAAAATAGACCTATTATTTATTACCTAGGGGCCAAAATCCATTAAGCTACTATGCTCTATAATGAATCTAAACACAATATCCTTGCCTCGGTAGGCAAGGCCAACAAAAATGGTATTATACTCTATAATGAATCTAAACACAATATCCTTGCCTTGGTAGGCAGTCCAACAAAAATGGTATCAACACTGGTAGCAAGGACCCTACCAGTTTGGTAGATAAGTATGACCCGAGGCAATACCAATCTTTTATGTTTATAACCAGCCTAGTTAGGGACCTGAGGTAATACCAGCTTTGGTACCAGTTTTATATCGGTCTCAATATCAGGTATATACTAGAAACCTCTTCTTCCCGAGTTTGTGTCCTCAGAGGTCCTGCAAAATCAGAGAGTTCGGGATCCTCAATCAGGGAGATTGAAGTTTGCAATTGTGTAAAATCAGGGAGTTTTGGATCCTCACTCAGGGAGATCAAACTTTGCAATCGTGTAAAATCAGGGAGTTTTGGATCCTCGCTCAGGGAGATCAAACTTTGCAATTGTGTAAAATCAGGGAGTTTTGGGGATTTGACACGGAGTTAGGGATCCCCCCATGAGAGATTAGACTTTGCAATTTGTACTTGAGTATTTCCACAATCATGTTGATTGAAATCAAAATTTGATTGCAGTGCAACAGTGCTCTCCTCCTCAGTGGAAAACAATGAACATCCAGGATTGGGAGACAAAAACGTTTTGTTTGCTCTTCTTTGGCTTGTAGATAGATTAGCTTGCACTCAACTGCAATGGAAAGTCTCAAACCCAGCCCTCAAGCTTCTCTACAAAGTTATCAAATTGTTGTGCAGCTCAAAATTCACCTGATGCAAACAACATGAACACTTCAAGGAGAATACAAGCAAACATGATGATTTGTGAGGGAAGCTAGGGCACACCTATCAACACATCCGACATTTTGTTTATTGGAGAAATTATTTTTCTGTAAAACTGTCTTCTTTTGGTACAACCCAGATCAGTGTGGACATGGTTCTAGTTCTTTTGTCCTTGGGGGTTTGTTGTTTATTCTCTAAGGGAGTGGCTCTGGAGTCTCATGTTTTGTATTTCAAAACATAATCACTTCGAAACTTTTGGATTCAATCCAAGTTCAGAACACATAAATGAATCACAAAAACAAAACTTGACATGAAACAGACAACCACATATTCCTTGGTGTGCGCTATTTTTGTGTGCATGTTTTTCTGCACACGGCTTTGTTAGTTTCATTTCAATAGTGTTGGGCTCTAATATAGTAGCTCAGTGCAATATATTGCTATATCTTCCAATCAGGGAATGTAGAATAAGTCAGACAGCTTGACTGGAGGGTAGCAGAGAATGACACACAACACAATAAGAGCTTCATAAAACTGAAAGCTTTGCCATTTCTAGCCTTACCATTTTGCCATGAATTGACTGACACAGTTAATAACACAAGGATATCATATCTGCACTCAAATAACTGAGATCCATGCTCAGAATTTGAAAAAAGCTGAATCCAAGGCCAGAGGTGGCAAATAGAAAAAGTTGATCTAATTTTTCCCTGGAATCCAATGATAAGTGGTAAGAGCATAATACACTCATGTTTACAGCTGCCACTGTGGTGTCACTAGTACCTTACGCCTATCTTTCTGTTGCTGACTCTGAGAATTGATCTTCCTTTCTGTACCCAGTTGCTCCTTCCGCAAAGTTGACCTAATTTGTGCCAACAAGCCCTCCATGCCTTCTCCTTGCAATGCACTGATCCCAAGAACAGCAACCGGCCGTCGAAAATCCTCTACATTTCTTTGCCTGTTGTCACTTGAAGTCCTTGCACTGTCAACTTCTTCCCTGGATGCCCTAGAAACCCTATATGCCTCAGAGTTAACATCTGAGCTAACTTCATCACCAATGGTTGCTTCTACCAGCTTGTCTGGATCACTGCCCATGTTCTGAATTGTCTTTTGGATGGCCTCAAATTTCTCCTTGGCCTCTGGTAGATCAAGCTTATTCAAAACAACAATGTGGGGTCGTTTTACATAATCTGGATTGTACAGATGCAGCTCTTCCCGCAAGACAATGTAATCCTGAACTGGGTCTGGAGCTGATGCATCCACAACATGCACCATAAGTCTTGTTCTCCGCAAATGTCGAAGAAACATCCTTCCCAAACCCTTACCAAGATGAGCATCCTTTATGAGTCCTGGAAGATCAGCCAGAGTTGGCCCTGATGTAAAGCCCCCATCTGATGTCTCTGGGTCACCTTCAATGCAGCCTAGATTGGGCATGAGTGTGGTGAATGGATAGTCTGCAATATCTGGTTTGGCTAGTGTTACTGCTGCAAGCAGTGAAGATTTACCTGCATTTGGAAACCCCACAAGGCCAACATCTGCCACAACCCGTAATGTCAACTCCAGGGCAATCTCCTCACCAGGGGTTCCAATTGTGAGCACCTTGGTGTCCGCATCACTGAAATTGGCTACATCAACAGGCCGCAGATGAGTCTTATTGTGCTTTGGAATTTCAATTGTACTAATCCCCCCACGACCACCACGGGCCACCAAAATCTCATCACCATGACATGCCAGATCACCCAGAAGCTTTCCTCCTCTCTTCCGCTTCACAACTGTGCCCACGGGAACAGGGATGGAGAGCCGGGGTGCAGAGATCCCATCATGCAGTGAGGGAGAGAGACAACCCATTGTATCCACATTAGCTCCACGCTTTGCATTGTGACGCTTCTTCCGATGCAAAGGAAGCAAGCTGTCAGCACTCTCATCGGCCACTAGCACAACATCCCCACCATGACCACCCATGGGCAGTATCAAGGAGCCATCTGAAGCTCTCCGATATGACCCTCCTCGTTTCTTCTCCTTCTGTCTTCTTCCCAGCTCTTTGTTGGGAACCACTGGTTTAGGTACCTGGAGCACGGCTCCATTCCCTCCATCGCCTGACCGTACCACAATGACCACTTGGTCAAAAAACTTGTGAGGTTCACTCTCAAGATTCTCTGGCCCTTCCACAGATGGTCTGGAAAGCTTGGTGAGTGAACACACTACTACATCTCTACAATTCTCAATGCGCCGAAGTCGAAGCCCATCATTGCTGGTTCCCAAACCTGAAATTTAGGTCATAAACCCAATCCAACAAGATCTTCAAATCAAATCTAAGGGGGGGGGGGAAAAAGAAACGAAGAGGAAAACTGGCTCCTATTGCATCACACAAGAATCTCTCATACTTCTCTTATTCTTGTGAAAAAGAGCTACAATCCCCAGACAAAGTTACCCAAATTCCGATCATCTCCAGACAAACTAAACCCTAAACCCAACAACCCTAATGCAAAGGAAGAGCTGTCAATCTCCAAAATCAAACCAGCTCGACAAAGACATTAGCAACAACAACAACAACAGCAGCAAAGCACAAGTGGGTAGATTTCCTACCACCTGATCATGAAATCTCTGACCCAAAAGGCTAAAAAGCTGCTATTGAAACTACCAACCATGAGTAGAACCGGAGACAGAGATAGACAGACAGAGACAGACAGAGAAAGAGAAAGCCAAAATGGAACATTACCTTGGAGGCGTGATTGTGAGCTAATACTGCGAGCAACAGAGCAAGGACGCAGTTTTTGTTGTTGTTGTTGGTTCCGACTGATGCTGCAGTTGTGAATTGTTACAGAGCGAAACAACGAGGACGGGGCGACGGAGGGAGTGGCGGCCATGCTCTTTTGCGCTTGGAGAAGAAGAAGCTCCATGGAGTTGCGACAAGCGAAAGAGAGTCGCCGCCTTGATCTTTCCCACACACAACGAATGTTTCTCATCCAAACCCCTTCAAGACCCACAACGAATGTTATCATCCAAACTAAACTAAATCATCTCCAAACTCAAAACATTTTTTCTTCTTTTCCTAACTTCTTTAATTACTGAAGGGGGTGCACCCACAGGTTTTTTATTTCTTTTTTTTCCCTAGAATGAGCAATTTGATTGGTCCATCACCAATATTTTTGGAACATTGGGCACTCCCCAACATAGAAGCCTAAATATGCTTCCCTCCCCCCAAAAGAGCATGTTTGTCAAGCTTGCCCCCCCCAAATGGAAACCACAAGGATGAAAGAAGATAAACCCTTAAATCCTTTGTGAAATAATGGAACTCATGAGGATCAAAATAAGAATCCCAAATCCTTTGTGAAAAAGAGACCCCCGCAAGGATGAAAAAAACCTAAGTCATTTGGGGAAAAATAGAACCCACAAGGATGAAAAAAAAAAAAAAAAAGCTCTAAGTCCTTTGTGAAATAGGAACCGACAAAGATCTTAAAGCCAAATTTAAGTCCTTGGCAAAAATGGAACCCACAAGGATGAAAAAGAAAAACCTAAGTCCTTGGGACTCAATTAGCAATTAATAAAAGGTGAGATGAAGATCACGTTTAGTTGTACATTAGCAAAAGAAGTACATTAACATTCAATTAGGTGAAATTCATAAATGCACCATTTTTTTCATGGTGTTCGCACATTGGCAAATGTTGTCATCCTTGTTTTCACTCAATTGATTTGGTTTCGTGAGTTGTTTTATTTCGTGGGATTGTTGCACCAATTGTGATTAAGGTGAATGATGGTTCTTATCATGACTAATTCCCGACAGACAAAGGCCCTCCTCCTTCAATTTTGCACACATTTTATAGGCAGAAGGTGTAAGTGGCATTGTAATGTGCACAAACGATCTCTATTTTGAAATGTGTTGTTGTAGGTGAGGGTTCTCCTAAGTTAGACATCCTTTGAAGAGGTCCCTTTATTTATTTGATATGCTTCTTGCAACAAGAAGGGGTTTGAGAACTTGATGTTTTTTATGTGGTTTGCCCCTCTTTGGTGGTTCTTTGGACATAAGTCCTTCCATTTTGTTCCTTGTATTCCCCCTTCTTATGGGTGTTTTGGTTTATTTTTTAGTAACAAAATTTTATCACATTTTTTGTGATAAACTAATTTTCATCTTGTTTTGACCCCCTCTTTCATTTTCCAGGAATGACTTCATTGCTCCTACATACATTTTAATTGTTCCTACATGTACAACTACTATAATTACCTTCAAACCTTGTGCATTAAATGCTAAGTTTCAGCATTCCATACCCAAATGTAATAAAAATTTCTTATTTTGCAGACCCCATTCAAGGAGGGGATAGTGAATGAAAGGAGGCCCAAAAAGAAGGTGAAAACAAGGTGATTTTAAAGAAAACTCTATTAACCATGTCTAGAATTGCAAGTTCATCATGTTCACAACAAATTAATATATTGAGAGCTAAGTCAAGCCTATAGTTTGTTCCAAAGCTAATATTGACATACAGTTAAAGGTCCAACAATGTGTTATTCCATACAAAGTGTGCAACAAGGTGCGTGCAACATTTAACACACCCACCTTTTGTTTCTAGCAATGTTGTTTTATTATACAGGGTTAGAGCATACATGAACCAAATATGAACCCCAATATTTAGAATTTGCCCCAAATGGTATGAAATAATGGAACAACCAAAAATGACTCATGATATTTGAATGTGTCCATTGAAGACGAATGTATTAAAAAAATGCACCCAAAGTTTCCTTATAGAAAGAACTCCTATTCATATTTTGTGTATACAATTTTTTGGTGATTTTAGTATGTGTTATACCATATTATAAGCTACACAAGTTTAATGCGAAGAAACATGTTTAAATGACACTTTGTGTTTAATGACAATTTTCAAATTGTTAGGCTATGATCTTGGAATAATAATAGTGATATGGTTGTGATATTTTCAATTCCACAAAGATTTTCGGTTGATAACAGGTGACAAAGTTGTCCATGCATGATGGTTCTTGATTTTACCCCTTTCTTATTGGCTATAATATAACATGTGATTTTGAAGCATGTAATTTTTTCCTCATTTTGGATAGAATGTCGATGTGAATATTTGATACCAATGCGGGTGTGAAGTTATTTTTATTTTTACTTGTACTTGACACCACCACCCCACCCCCCACGCCCCACCCGCCTGAAAACATGTAGGTTGTTATATAAACATATTTATATGTCCATTACAACAACATTTGGGTATTCATGTTCATACCCAATGTAGAATTTGAGAAAACCTTTGTACTAGATCAAAACTAGTATGTTGAAATTGACATACCCACCCAACATTGGTTTGTAGCCTTGAACAATTATGGGGTTTTGATATCAATGAAAATTTACATTTTGTTGTTATTTTAGACTAGTTATTCATCATAACTAATATACATTTATTATGATTGTATTGTAATACAAGTTTCAAGCAAGTGGGGTAGGTAGGTTGGTCACCAAAGACATAAGGGTTGCAAGAAATTTTTCTCACTATGAATGGTTATTTTGGACATTCCATTTAAAAAGAACTTGTACCTTACCTTTAGGCACATCCATAGTCACAAAAATCATGTGATTTGATGGAGAGACACAAAAGTTATGCCTCCCAAAAGAAAGGAGATGGTCCATTAGCTTAAAAAATCCTAAGCAAATAGTTCTCCTCCTTATGAAAAAAATATTTTCATTCATCTCAATTGTTAGGAATTTTATTGTAGTTACAAATTTTTATCCTAATTACTATAAATAATTTGGGGTAAATAAGTTTGGAACCAGTTTCAGTGTGAACGATATTCCAATTTTTTTGGTGTTCAGGATAAGTAAAAATGGTGTGTGATCAAAATTTAGTTTTTTCTATTGTGAAACACACCATAGCTCTAATATGTTTTGTTGTGTTTTTGTTGTGCAAGGAGTTTGTTGAAGTTTTTTGTTGGTATTTGGATTCCTATGTTTTACAAATGAGTAAAACTTTGAAATCTAGAAAACTGTAACTAGTTGTTTTTGTGTTGCAATTAAGTTAAAATTGTTTAGCACTGAATTTTGGGTTAACAACAAATGCTATGTTGTTTGTTTTGGTTTTTATGTTGCAGGTTGGTTTTGTAGGAGTTTTTTTTCGGGTTGCAAATATCGCTCATTCGCAAATCTTGGTTGCTTTACAAAAACAATGTTTTTATATTTTTCTTTGAGTAAAACTCCATGAGTAATTGAACCCCAAACAGGGCCTGGGTACCCTAGAGTTGGAAAGAAAAAAAAACATCACAACAAGCAAGGAGGGCCATGTTGCGGTTACAAGGGCCCCCCTTGTGTCTTTCTTTCATGTATTTTTTATTTTTTTTTAATTCCCCCACATCATTTTTAATGACGGTGACAACTAAAGCCATTGCCACCATTTCTACAAACTCAAGCTCTTGGCTACCTTGCTGTCGATGCCAAGTCGTAAGGAGAAGTAAGGGCACCCACCACCCCTAGTCATTATGTTGTTGGCGGTGTAGTTGTGATTGCAGTGTAGAAGCAAGAAAAGGTAGAAAAAAGCGCTCCCTGCCATGTTTGTTTCTTTTGTTGAAAATACAATAGGAGGTAGCAACAAACAACAGAAAAAAAGGAGGAGCTACAGCCCGAAGAAGAAAAAACAAGGAGAAGAAGAAGGAACGAAAGAAAAAAGAAAGGAGAAGGAAAAGCAAAAAAAAGAATAAAAAAGGAGGGAGGCAATGGTGGAAGCATGGAGCTCTGTAGCACCATTGTTGTGAACTCCAAGCTCAACTCGAGCCTCGCCCCCAAACCTGCCAACTCTAATAGGTTGGGAGGTTCACAAGGTCTGGGGGAGGCTCGAGATAAGGAGGGTCAAGGGGGTCCAATCTAGACCTCCTTTTTTATTCTTCCTTTCTTTTCAAATTTCCCAACATAGGGCGAAGTTCAGCACCAATCCAAAGCAACCAACATTTTTTTTTTTAAAAAAAATTCATCCATAATTTTGGATGAAGTCAAGTTCATCCAAGTAAAAATGTTTTCATCCATATTTTGGATGTAGGATTTTCATCCAAAATTTTCATCCCTTTATTATTTTTATTTATTTTTCATCCAAAATTGGATGAAAAGTTTTCATCCATCTATGATTTTCAACAAGCCATAACTTCCACATACGAGTTCAAATTTTGATGATTTTCTCATCATTGGATTCATCTTAGCAAGCTTTGCGCAATAATGAGTCTGTAGTCAATTTTGGAGATCATGATTTTGGGAGTCCAAAGATTTATTTTTTCTATTCTTTAGATTTACTTCACATAAAATCACAAGAATATATCTTTCCTGCATACGACGCCTGTTTTGGGTTCCATCTTCACCATTGTTTTTGTGTCATTTGTGTTGACAAACACCATTCCCAATCCCATCGAGGTGTCAACTTCTATTGGAATGTCAAAGAAGGTGCCTAGTTCTATTCCTAAGCACAAAGCACCCACAAGTTTGATGGGGGTGGCCAAAAGAGTGTTAGGCACCATTGTTTTATGTTAAAGACATTGGCCATTTCAGGTATTCAACCAATAGTCACATTATGTGAAAATGGTGGAACATCAAATGTGATGGTGAGGTCAGAAGACCCTTTTGTGCCTTCAGCAATTCCCCATCCAATTTTTGAGGTTAACTGCACAAAAGTGTCCAAAGTTCAACTTGAATCTTGGAATGTGACTATGGCCAAACTTCATGACTTTCCAACACAACCAATCATTGATTGAACTAGTGTTATTTTTAGGGTGGTGGTTGTGCACAATGAAAAATGAATGTTTCAATTAAAGGGGGCATCAACAGGCCAGTACCAAACCCTTATGGTGTTGTTGGATTTTAATGTTCAACCATTAATGTTGGGAGAAACTATTATTAATGGTCTTGGATTAACTAATGTCGATCTTGACCCATGCCCATATCACATTTTGACATCCATGGGTGGTTTAGAGGAAGCACGAGGGTTACCCAAGCAAGAGATTATGATCTAGGTTAATCCCAACAAGCCAACAGATTACACTATTGTGTAGGCTCGAGCAATGGTCATGCATGTTATGTCCTATGATGTGTTGATTAAAGGTGTGGTAGTGTAACCCCTAGGGGTTACCATTGGTTTTTTGGGAAGAAACCACATACTACCATCAAGCTAGCAAATAGGAATTAGCCATAAGGTTTCATTGCCAATAAGATTCATTGGGGGGCAAGTTGGAAAATCTAAAAAATCAACTATGTTGACTGGATTTTTAAGCATTCCACATAGACTTTAGTTGTTGAAAGGTAATGTCTATGACCAAGATGTAACTCCAAATGGTGAATTGGCGATTTCAAGGCCATAGGGGATGCTAATCATTCTAGTTTTTCCATTGGATCCTAGGCCACCATGGGGCACATTAATTAAATTCCAAGCATCGACTAGTCATTATATTCATGAAACTTGGCACACTCTACCATCAGTAAGTGCACAATCATATGTGAACCTTGGTAATGGGCCTCCAAGTTTAAGCCCATTGGATACCAAGGTTATTTAATGGGATATGGCAACTTGAGCTATTTGGAGGCATTGGTTTTAGATTAGTTGTAGTTCTACAGTCAAACATTTTAGTCTGAAGATACCATTATGTGGAGAAGGATTCACAAGGCAAACAAACCTCCATGCAACATGTCATGATGTTGCAACAAAGGTATCCCCATTTGTTACCAACATCAACCATACAATGTTATCAATGTTCCTTACCAAACAACATCACCTTACTAAAGGTGCCATATTTGGTAAGGATTGGGCCAATTGATTTGGTCATTTCTAGATAATTATTCCAAGGTCTTTCACAGGTGAATATGGGCCAAGGACTTTTCAATCCTTGGTCAAGTTTATTCTGGGAATTGATTTGTGTTATGCAACATTTCCAACAATCACATATGCACCCATGTACATATTTGTTGGAGAATGTCCCACCATTGCGGGATTATAGGCCAACTGTTTTGGTTGGATGGCAACAAATAAGGGCTTGGATCGACAAGCCAATGTAGGTGGATGATGATTCATTTAATTCATCAATTCATCAATTCTAATGGATGTCGATTAACCTAACACCACTAATGTCGCAACACTAACATTAGGTTCACAATTATATGTGGAGTGCAAAGGCCCATGAGGCGAAGATGGGGGAGAGTGCAAGGGATGGAGCCCAATGACTCCCAGATGCATTCCCACTTTGGGAATTACACTCTTGCAAAAATTACGAATGTTCATAACCTTGGTTGGAAAGGTAAACAATGACCAAATTGGTCCCCTAGGAAACCATTAAAAATATTTTGAAGCATAGATGCTTAAAGTGCCCTCGCATTGTTCATTTAGACTTGATTTGCATCAGTTATGATCAAAAGAAAAGGCGGGAGTCAAATTGGGAATGAGTCCCGACTACAAACCCTTCGAAATCAAGGGTCAAATGAGCTCCGATTGGGACGTGCTATACACCGTTGGAAAGATCATTTTGAGGGCTATAAGATATTTTCCTTTTATTTTAAAAATATGCTTGATTTGAGAAAGATATGAACGTTCAAAGTTTTGAAACAATAAGAGTCCTAGTTTTAGGACTCCCACTTGGGAGCCCTAGGGAAAAGTGGCATTTGGACGTAGTCCTTGCAGAGAGGCATAGAATATACTATAAGGAAGGGAGTTTTGCTTCTTCCCAAAGCTTGTGGGTTGTGTAAAGCTTATGCTTAAAGTTGTCCCTACTAAGTTCGACATCACTTTCATTCAACTTGCCCTAACCACCCTCTTTTCTTGATTGTGTAGGTTAATTTCATTTTGAACTTTTGCTTGTGAATTCATCCTAGTTTCATTTTAGAACTCCAACATGCCCTCCTACCCCCAAAATGTTACAAATTAGGGAACGTGCCCTAACTCTTTTCTTTTTTTGTTATTTTGCTTTAGGACCCACATTTGGGTGTCTTAAGGAGTTCGGGGGTGCATCAACTAGAGGGTTGCGAATGAGTACAAACAAGCCAAAATGCTCGTCAACATGTCAACTTTTCTACATTCTTGTTGCATATCTCTATGTGGTGCCACTTTAATGGCATGTTAAACATGCAAAGTTGTGCTTACTCACTAACATGGATATTGAAAAAAATTAATGTGTCAAAAAATCTTCCAATATTAAGCTTTGGTTAAAACAAAGGATTTTTAATAGCTTCATTCAATGATATTACTTTCATAAAAGGCCCCTTAATTTTCATAATATAATTTTTTTGATGTTCAATATTTTTGTAGTAATAAAGTATTACTAAACACATACAAAAAACATTCAAATTTTCATATTTTTCAATTTTGTGTTTATTAAAAACTAAGGTTTGTTTAAAGTTCATGAATCCTTTACAACATGTAAATGTGATGCAATGTATATATTGTTTAAAGAAAATTTGTAACTTATAATATAAGAAATTAAACTTGAAATTTTCAACTTATTATGGTATAATTTGAAATTGTGATCATTTTTCAAAATGAAACACAAATATATTAATAGATTTGCACATTTTTTTAAAAAATCATATTTATTCAAATTTTATTTTAAAAAAAATGTGACATACTAAGGCAATTATAAATACAATAAATACCAAGTTGCAATATTTCATTTGAAAATTTATCTTTATGAAAAAATGATTTTTGGCAAAAGGACCCCCAAAAAAACCTTGAAAATGACCATAGTCTTAACAACAAAGTAAACACATTGGCTTGTTATATCTCATTTGGACCCAAAGGTGATCCAACAAGCATATGAGCTCATTCCTAGGTCACCCACATGCTTGGTGGATTACATAT
>Ga0209208_10002671_pt1 | contig 25583 bp, 20 predicted proteins | sample S1TSphfallax_3_FD_187694 | JGI IMG/M metagenome (GOLD analysis project Ga0209208, IMG submission 187694) | Host-associated microbial communities from peat moss isolated from Minnesota, USA - S1T2_Fd - Sphagnum fallax MG (SPAdes) (version 2) | ecosystem: Host-associated > Plants > Peat moss >...
TGTGGGAACCAGAAGACTAAGCCATGACATTGGCAAGCTCAGCAGTACATAATAGAGGAGATTTACCCAGGAAACCAAGAACACCAAACAGATGCAATGATGCCTGCTAACAGCTACTGGGAGAACGAAGGAGATTGAGCAAGGTTAAGGTTGAAGCTTCCATACCCAGCAGAACTACAGACACAATGAATGTGCATTGGAAAAATCTGTTTTTATGACATCAAGCAGATACTTGGAAGCCTTCCCTGGCATGTCCACTGCAGTTGAGACTTCTGCACTTTCTGCAGCTTTAGTTGGTCTAATTTCTGAGGCTTGGTGCAGAATTGGACAGTCTGAAAGATTCCACATCTTTGCCACATAGTTGGAGTTGAGAAACAGGACTAAGGGATCATGAGCAGTTTAGAAACCATAAGATTCTGCATCTTTGCACTAGACTCATAGGTTTTTCAGAAACAGGACAACAATACCATAAGCCATTTAAAAGTCATCATCAATCAAGGCCACAGAAAACACAGTTCAACTCAACTTGAAACAATATAACACCATGGAGTTCTGACACCACTAATTGCCCCAACAGGATTACACATCAACAAAAGTCATGTTATTAGCGTTTTGCCCAATCTGCCCAAACACACAGATTTGACCGAGATAATATGCCCAAACATTTGGCTTGAAATCCTGTGAAAGGAGATTGTCCCACTTCCATAAAGAAATGCTACCATTAAGCTTCCTATAACTATGCTTTACTGTCAAACTTTCCCCCATCCTTTGGGCTGCATAGCAGTATAAAACTCATCACAACAAACCTAGCTTTAAGAAAAATGCTGAGTGGAACCTACCCTTTATCTCTCCTTTCAGGCAGACAACAACAGTTGCATTATCTGGCCCCAGCACAAAAACCAAATTAGATAGTCACAAATAAAGAAGGAAAGTGCATCAATTTACTCCCCACATTATCTTCATAAATAGAGGTATATTAATGATGCATAAAGGACTGCAATGAGAAGCTGAACATGGTGGACAATTGTGAACATGAGCTTGCAGGGATCTCTGAGAAGCTTACTCTGCATCTGTTGGCTTCCCAAAGTTTTTGCACCACCATTGTGATGGGATAGGCCTACGAGGTGGTATTGGCCTTTGCTGCAAAAAAGCAGAGCCCGTCACCAAGATACATGAGTAATCAGTAGAAGACAAAAAAATTCCACTGACTTCAAATAACATACTCTGGACTGGAGCAGTGTAACTATTCAGTCAACCTAGCACTTCAGTAGATTTTGCTGATATATGGAGTGAAGCTTCAATGCTGCATCCAGTTTGCAGGCACTCTAGTGTACCAAAGATCCAACAAACAAGCAACACTAAATCTTATGCTTTGGAATGCATTTGCAATTCTGGGCTTGTATCTGCTAGCCATCATCAACAATTGTTCATACAACTTGCTAAACATGAGACACTTGTAGCCAATGCAACAATCTAGGGTTCTGGCAAGACAGCAATGTCTGCGTGTTGTTCTTCAAGATCTGGTATTGTGCAAATAGCATACTGTCACTACCCTACATAAATAAACCGGGGCAAGATGTACAGAAGTTCTATTATTCCCTGTTATGTTTCCTCCTCTCTGATTGCATATCCTGCGTAGCTGATACTGTAGTCCTACACTTTTTCCAAACTTCTCGTGCAATGAACTTTTCCTCTTCATATGCAGGCATCCCGCTCGTTATGTCGGTAGGCTACAAATACGGTGACGCTGCCAAAAGAAAAAACCAGAGTGGACTCCTGTTGCACTGGAGGATCCAAACCACCACAGAATGCAAAGTCCTCACTGATACTAGATCCAGTCTCACAACGGCAGAACCAAACCCTAAAGCATGCTCTTCTTGACACATCAGCCCCAAAACCCAAGACACTGAACAACATGATATGGAACAGACAAAAGATCACCTCCAATCGAGCCGAAGTCATGGCAATGGGGATGCAGACCAAGAAAATGCCAGCAAGAGCCAACGCCGTGTTCCGACGCCAGTACTTATGGTCAGACCACCAGCCTCCCGTGGGACTCCACACACCTTTCGGATACCCTTCGTAGTGCGCCGCATCGTGCGCTACGTCGCGCGCAACATCCCGATGCCCTCCCCCCATCACCGAAGCCTTCTCTGCGTATGATCCGTGCTCGTGAGGGTGCAATGTTTCTCTCGCTCTCTCTCGCACGCACGCGAGTCTCTCCGAGGCAAAGCAATCCGGCACGGAGTTCAGGGTTCCGAGACCAACGAATGACAAAACGTTTCGTTCATTTCTGCTGGACGAAACTGAGCTTCGTTGAGTAAGAGGCCTTGAGCGCTCTCCAAGAATATCAGTGTTGTGCGGTTATTTGAATTTATAGAGATCCGCCTCCTTCTCTTCAAGTTTTGTAATGGGTAAGATAATGTGACTTGAATTTCACACAAGCAGTTTAGGTCAGCATAAGGACATAGGAAGATGTGATCCAATGTTTCTTGAAGTAAATTTGTACACTAACAATTTCATGTTGATGATGAAACAATGTCTCACTTGATGATGCTGACTCTATGTGTTGGTGTTATCATTATACATTAAAAGTCCATGAAATTTAGGTTTTAAACAATTCCATTAGAAACCTGCGGGATGGATGCACATGGCTTTACCATAAGCCTGGTGCATTGCCAAATTGAAGGACCTAGCTAGCTTGAGGAATCCAAAGGAAGAGTATTAACAATTTGATAATGTTTTTGCAAGAGAAACATGTACCAAGATGCAAGGCAAAAGATGGCTAGATTGCCATCAAGTTTTATTGTCTACTATATTGAAAAATTTGGGTTTTGTGTGATGCTTTATTATATGTTCCTTCTCATTTGATTGGATTTTTTTTTTCAATATTCTTTTGAGTGGATTTGAATTGAATGCATAAATTTTAAAATGTTGTTTCTTGTTGTTCTCTTATTTTGTGTGCTACAAAATTAGTGAAGATTTATAGAAATTTGGGGTTCTTGTTTATGCTAAAGATGATGCAAATGTTGTTAGCTATGTGAAATGACACTTCAATCCTAATAAGGAGATAAGAAGGATATGGCATGGTGGCTTGGTTGTGAGTAAATAGGCATAATATGGAGAGCTACAAATGCATTGATAAAACAAGGAATGTTGATTGCAAAATTAAAGAAGTAGAACACACAAGCAAGATCCAAACACAAAGCCAACAATTCTAAGAAAACTCCACCAACCTTCATTTGGAACATTTTGCATGAACAAATACAATTACTTTCACATATGGGAGTACTTTCTACCCCTTCTCTTGACTCTTGATGCAACTTCTATTTGTAATCACGTTTAGGGACAATCCTATCATTCTAATAGGTTTACTCAACAATGTTACCACCTTCATGATCATGATGATAGCTAGTGCCATTCTTGGAAAGCAATGAGGGGGTTGGAAATAGTGATTTGAATGTCTTTAGAATCACAAACTTCCCATTCCATGAATTGATTATAAAAATTGTGTGAAAATCATTTTTTCATGGGTTTGTATGTTTCACACACAAATGTGATGTGGTTAAAACACAAATGATGCATATATAAATAAGATGAAATATAGTGTTTATTTTTTTTGTTGTATGAAGGATCTGAGTTTCATCAATGTTAAAACACACTAACGATTGTTGTGATTATAGGATGTAGGATCTAAAGAAAAAAAATATTGCATGAAAAAAATATTTTTACAAAATTTTACAAGTTATAACCAAAAATGTTTAGAGACATTTAGATTTAGAAATAAATTGTAATATTTAAAATGTAGGAATGTAAGGAGAATAATTACATAACATGTTTGCATATGTAAAGCCCATCATTGTATTGAAAAAAATGATGGTTTTGAAGAAAAAAAATCAAGTATTAAATGGGGGATTTTTGTGTAACAATTTCAAAAATATTAGCATGTAGAATCAAGACAATTGTTGAACCAACAAGTTGGAAGGGTCAAAGATATATCTATTAATAAAATTGACAATTCCTTAAGAGAATTTGTGATGGGTGTTGGACCTTTTGTTTAATCATGATGATTATGAGAACTACCATAACCATTGCTAAATTGGTACATATGGGCAAAGAAACTCAGTGTGAATTCTAGAATTGCAAGTTAGGAGCTTGATCTTGTATATGGCACCAATGTTGATCAAATCTCAACTTTTTTACCTTGGTGGTCTTCCATCCTTATGCATCAACAACAAAGGTTTGACCAATTATAAACATGGTTTAATTGGCAAATAGAAATTCAATGTTACCTTGTTAAAAAATGTGTATGTTGGACCAAATAGATACATGTTTTATGGGACCATCTATGTCAATTCAAAATGCAAGCCCAATTATGGTTGAAATATTGTGTATGACAATTTTCAAAGGTTAATCTAATACAAAATCCAATGTGCTTCTTGATGTTGTTTTATGTCCAAGTTTGGTCCAAATATTTAACAATTCAAATTTGAACAACTTTTGTTATTGCAAGGATGTAAGCATGTGTTCAGAAATTGTCCATGTTGATAAGCAACTTTGATAGATGATGATTGAAAGGTTTTTTTGTTGAACAAGACAAATATTCAATGCCTAATCAATAGGTTGAATTACAACATGTTACGACTACAAATCAATTCAAGATTATTGTGATTGATTTTGTGCCAATTTCATTACCACCTATGAAGAGTGTGTTGCAAATTGAACATGTTGAATGCTTACGCCACTTTTTTTTCAAAATATGTGGCGAACTCCATCACATTTTGAAATATTAGCTCCTATGACTTTAATAACACTATCAAAATATCAAACAATTACCATCGAACCATTGTCGTTTGCGTTACTATATTTTTCATACTAAACATCAAGTTCCTTTGGAACCTATTATTAGGTGAATGGAAAAGATTTAACAAGATAGGATTAAAGCATTTGATTAGTTTGATTTTCAAATTATTTTTGGAAGGAAAGGATTTAGAATTTTGATTTTGATTGTGATGAAGCTTAGGATGATTGTTGTTGCACATAGAGACAAACTTCAAAAGTTGTTGGAAAATAGAATAAAAACATAGAATGTAGTTTAAAGTTTTGTTGGGTTATGAACCACAAGTTTTCTTGTTTTTCATGTATAATTTTTAAATTTTTATACTACATATGTTTGATATGTTTAATTTTAAATAATAATAATAATAACATATTGATGAGGAATAATGAATATACTCTTAAAATTATTGTATTTAAAAAACTAAAATAATTAAAATCTAAGCATATAATATGATTATAAAAAATAATCCAAATTTTGGGAAACCAGGAAATAATAATTGTAATGAGAAAAATGTATGAATACAATTTACAGATGAACTTGAATGGGTTGAAACAATAGATTTAACTATGTGCTATAAATATTATTGTAAATACAATTTACATTGTTTGTTAGTAGGTAGACAACAATTTGGAATAGAATTTGTGCCTACCATTTGACGATGATATCAAGGACAATGCTTTTTTTGAAAGCAAAAACATATGAAAATATTGTGAGCAATTTGTTTTATTTGAGAGTGTTTTTTTTTTGTAGATGTCAAAAATTTGAAACAAGAAATATTATTTTTCATGATCTTCATTTCTAGTGTTTCTGGAAGAAGAAGACAAAAGGTCTAAGTGGTGAAAGCTCTAAAAACTCAAGTTGGAAATATACAAGAAATTGAAGGAAATAAAAGATTAATAGAACAATATAAATCAAATGGTGATTCAAAGTCTATAGAGGCAAATGGATCAAGAAGGCAAACAACAAAACATGAACTTAAATCTTGAAAAAAATTGGGATTTGGAATAAGAATTATATCAAAATCTTCAAAAACTCACCTTTTAAATTCAAAACTAATGTTACCTTAAAAACCAGAATTAATTTTTTTGAATCCATGAGATGGTTGCCAAATGTGAATGGGATATTTTATATTTTCACTCTTATTATTATTATTATTGAATTTGTATTATTCTACTATTTTCTTATGTAGTTTGCACAAAAAAAAACTATTTAAAAATTTCTTCTTTACAACTTTGATTTGTATTTCTTCTTAAAGATCAAAATGCTTTTCAAAAAACAAAAATCAAAACAACATTTAAAATTTTTTAAATCAAACTTTCTTGTACTTTTGAATTTTTTTGATTCTCTTGTTTACAACATAATCTTCTTTGATTACAATGAAAAGATCCTAAAAAGAATTAATGATCATGATGATAAAACAAGAATGATAATTCAGATTTGATTAGAACATTTTCAATATAACAAGTATCTGACATTTAAAAAGATAATTAGTATTTAACCAATAAAAGAAATATTAAACTACTATAAAATTTTGATTAATACTACTCCTTTCCTCATAAGATTTTGGATGGAATTGCGATCTTAGGGAAGTCAAATTTCCAAAATTTTCCATATTTCAAGTAAAATATTATAAAGTGGAACTTATTGAAATATATATATTTATAATTAATTCAAATGTAAAATAAGGTGTGTAAAATTGATTATAAAAATATATCTAGAATATATTCAAAACATTTTCAATTTTTTAGTTCATAGCATATTTAATTTTTTTTATTTCATATATTTCATAAAACATACAAAGAGTGAATTCCTTGAGGAATGATCGAATGAAAGAATCCAAACACACAAATACACACTTTCAATCTCATGCAAAAAATCTACCTATTGAAAACACAAATACACACAAGAACTTAGAGTTTTAAGATTTAGGGAAAAAAACCAGGCCAGGAAGGTCTGAAATTCTCGCACTACCAAGATATGTCTATTAATGACTCAACAATGTTACTCTAAACATAGAAACTTTAACCACTCAAAATTGCAAATAAAAAACAAGACAACATGAGAAACAAGAGCAAGAAAAACAACAGGAAGTAAGGGGAAATGGAGAATTGAACTATGGCAAAAGAATCAAACTCCAAACAAAGGTGGAACGCCCCAAACAAAACACTGAACAACATCCTAATCCCCATTATTATTATTTGTCCCCATTTTCACAACACTACTAAAATTCATTTGTAAAACTCATTTTGACCATTGCATGTGAGATAGCATCTCAACCACTTTGACATCATCATCAAATTCACCATGACCATCATCGAGGCATGGGTGCAAAACATTGCAAAAAACCAAGCAATAAACAAGCAAAATAAAGAAGAAAATTCTATTGTTCTCATTTTCCAACAATTGATGTTGTTGAGTTTCATGTTTGGTTCATGATGGTCATCTCTTCGCAGGCTCCCTTTCAGTGTTAGTTACTTTCTTCCTTGTGGCAACAAAACACAAGAAAAAAGAAAGAAAAATTATGATAATCAAGATGAGACCGATATCAAGTTGAAAAAAGTTTAGCAATAGTGTTGTTGCCTCTCAAGAAGATTGCAAACCTTTTGTGTAGGGTAACACCCAAGGCAACATGCATTACCAGAATAAGGGCCCATTTGAGGCAGGCCTGGTTCTACTAATGCTTGTGGCCCAGGCATTACATGATGTAAAAATTGACGAATTAAAAAAAATTTCTTGTGATATCCATTGGGTATCATTGGAAAAAAAACTTAACATTAGCATTTCACCAAATAAAGCGCCCACATCTGCGAGTGTTTCATATTTCCAAAATGCTCCTCAAGCTTTTACACTCTGTAGAGCACCGCCAAATACACTACAAAATTCGTCTGAGGTTTTTACGTTTGTTTATTTGTTTGGCTAAAGTTACGTTAGCGAAGTGTGTGGCGAGCTCACTTGGAGATGCGATGATATAATAAAAAAAACCACATCAAGGGGATGGGAATGGATGACTTGTGTGACAAGTTCGTTCGGTGGCCAGGCCGCAGTACATGTCCACGACCCACGTTCGTTCACTCAGCCCTCTTCCTCAAATGTCTCGCTCATCATTCGCTCTGTCACACAACCATTTGCGTTCGACCACCATCGCCACTCCGCTTCTCCTTCACATCGACACTACTGTAAATCTCTCCGTAACGAACCGGGTGCGATCCTTAGTTGTGTTCAAGAAGTGGCATTCAGATTTCGGAGATGGATCTCTTCGTCCAGAAAGCCAGGATTTTTGCACAGGAAACGGCCAAGAAGTCGCAAGAGATTGCCAAAGAAGCGGCAAAGCTATCACAAGAGTTGGCGCTAGAAACGGCGAAGAGATCCAGGGAAATCTCGCACGATTTCGTGGTAGAAGCCACGAAGAAGGCCGATCAGATCAAGACATTGGCCAGTGAATTGTCGCCTGGGATGGGGATTGCTGTGCGAGCAGGAGGAGCAACGAGCGACGCTCCGCTTCAGCCTTCTGAGAAAGAGCTGGAGGAGTACGGCATCACACCAGAGCTCAGGGAATTTGTGAAGGGGTTGACGATTCGGACATTCCGTGACTTCCCTCTCGAGGACTCAAACTGTATGTAAGATCGCCCTGTTACTTGTGCTGGTGGTGACTCATGTTTGCCAAAAGTTCAATACATTCAGTTCCATGAAACCACCTTCGTCCCGAAGATTTGCCCTACCTTATGCAAGTCATGGTCGCTGAGAAACGTCGCTGTAGAAATTGAAGAAGAATATAGTCTGTGCCTTCAGTGCCCGCATTCCTGAGGCTATGGCCTCTTCTATTGAGTATGTACATTCTTGCTGCCCTAACTAGAGCAATGCAATGCCCAGATCATGTTTTGAAGGAGTAGGTTCCCACAATCTGGATGAAAAACAGCAATCTCCATTGAATTTAGGTTGAGAAACATGCCTGGATTTCAACCCCTAAACTACACTAGGGCAACTTGCAAAGATTGCCATGAGCCTTAACCACAACGCTATAAGCTTTATCCCCTGCTCCAGAAGGTCTGACCAATGAAGTTGAGGTTGGAGGTTGAATGGAGACGCTGCCATTTCTGCTGGATCAATCTTGCTTTCGTTTGTTGTAAGTAGTTATTATGAAGATCTGTGGTTTTTTGTCAATGTTTTATTGAGTACTTTTCAGGCATTGTCCTTACAGTCTCTATTCATGGTTGGAATTTGTGATTAGGGAAAAAAACAGAGAAAGCAGCAGTGAATGTACCACAAGTAAGGCAAGACCTAACTGAGTGGCAGGAGCGGCATGCAGTCCTTGTTCTTATGACTGTCCCGGTAAAATCCAAGTACATCTTTTGTCTTTCTTTCTTAGTTCATTAGGGTTTCATGTAAGTGGTATTTTCTGTATAAGAAAACACTCCCAGTGGTAGTCGTAGAAACCAACTTTCTTCAGAAGTTTGTCATTCTATGTCAGGAGATGTGTAAATATCAGAATATGCAGGTATTGATCTTGAATTTCTTCAAGTCATCATAGCCAAACAATAATGGGAGGAAGCCAAGAAGTGGTGGCCTTCTCTGCAGTCAAGGGTTAAGCTCTAAAGGACATCCTGGTTTGGTTGGGCACAGGAAATATCAGACTTCCGCTATGTGTTGTGTCCACGCCGCATGAGAGAAAGCAAGTTTTGGAAGATTTACTTCATACTTGTTCAAACGCACATTGCCCCGTATGCATTCTTATGCTGAGTATTTTCCAAGTAGAGATATTCTACTTGTTTCCTGCATTGGCACATTGTTTTGCCTCTGGATATCATATCTCTGGGTGTTATGTAAAGGTGCTGGTATGAAGTGGATAGGCAAACAGAAACAAGGCTTCCTGTAATAATACAAGGAGGGGGGACTTGGAAGTCAATTTTATTCAGTGTGATGCTAATCCCACAGGTATGAGGCTCGGGCAGCAGAGCGGGCAAAGGCAGAGGAGGCCCTGTCAAATGCTGCTGTAGCTGAGGAGCTTTCCAGATCTTTGTCAAGCACATCTCTGCATAGAGCAGCAACAGGCAATGAGGAAAAAAATGCCACAGCAGCAAAAGCTGTCAAGTCTGCTAATGCTGATAATGATCTTGATGCTTATCTGATGGGTGCTCTTGGTAGTGATGAGGAGGAGGCAGGTACAGTGGTCCAACTCTATCTTCTTCACATTATTATCAAGGTTCCAGTGGAGTTATGACTCAGGGATGGGTACATCTACTGTAGGAATGAAGTATTCACTATGCATGCACCAGAATATTTACAGATTTCTCTCAAATCAATGAAATTATGCATCACAGAACAGTGTATGAAACTTATGGCTGGTCAGGTTTTGCAGATGGGGACGACGAGGGCTTTGATGCAGACTTTGACAAACTTGTGAACAGTGCTGTAAGTGTTCTCTTCTGCTACTTCTGTTTCATCTTCATTTGAACTCGCCAAAGAGTGGAGGGAACAACACAATAGCAGCTCATAGTGGGGTTCAACTTGTTTGGTGTCTCTGGCAAATCTTGATGTATGAGAATAATGTCATAAAGTATCACAATACATTTTTCATGAATTGTTGATGTTATAAAGTTCTTGTTGCAATTTTTTGATTTTTTGATGACTATCACTGTTGTTCAAACTGCTCTTCAGTTTTTGTTTTCTATTGTTTAGGGTTTAGTTTCCTCTTTGTCCTGTTAACTGTTATCTTGTCAATTGGAATTTTTGTAGTCTTATTATTGGGTTATTGGTCAATTCTACAGATGACTTAAATCATGAGTATAGAGATGTTGTCTTACTTCTGCCAATGTCATTGATTCTTTAACCAAAGATTCTCGTATCAGGTCTGAAAGCTAGAATCAAATGTTTGGGCCAAAGTTTGTGCTAGAATGTTGAAGTTTGTCACTGGAAATTCTTGATGTTTTAAAAGTAGTTCTTAATGTCAAATCTCTTTACTTAAAGAGCAAGGAGAAGCAAAGGTCAGTAGAGTCATGTCACAGATTAAGAATTTATTTCTTCAAATATACAAACATTAATGAACATTGTCAGCCACAATATAAGATGTTTTTTATGCTTGATTCTTAGAGACTTAGAGTCATTAACATTCAGTTCAATTCTATAGATTCTTGAGGCTTTAATGCTCAGAACAGTTCTTTGCAGCTCAAACTGTGAATAATTGAAGACTTCATTCTAACTTCTTTTAAGGAAAGACAAACCCAGCTGACTTGTGTTTAGCCTTTTGAATTGTGAAGATGGTTATTTTTCTTAAGTGGGAAGCTTCTTTGAACGCACTTTGTTCTCAAAGTTTTGTGTTCATAAATGTTTCAGTTTCTGCTCTTTCTCCTCCTCTTTCTTTTGTCACATGTTTGTCCATTCTCTTTTGTTGTTCCTTTTTCTTCTTGGCTTTCTTTTGTCTAGTCAGCATCATGGCTTAGTCATCCCATTGCTTCTGGACTAGTACAGAAACTTAGTATATTGGTTGATGTCTAGCAGTGGCCTAAACCCACTTCTAGCAAATCAACATAGTCAGTGGGTTGTTGTGGTAGCTGGTCACTGCTATATGGAATGTTGTTGATGCTCACTGCCTACATGTTACTGTTGATGGTAATTGAACATATGAGAGATTGTTGCTATTCTTCACATGACTTTTCAGTTTGATTCTGTTCTTTTCATTTAATGTTCCTATTTCCTTCATCCCACAGTCTGTTGTCATGGTCTCTTGATGATTGGTCTGAAATGCCATCAATTTGATTGGTAGGGCATGTTCCAATTTTTGTTTGACTCATAAGTGTGGAGGGTTCTCAATACTGATAAGGAGGCTATGGTGGTTTATCTGTGTTATTTTCCAGCCTTTGGACAGTGATGGAGAGGATCCAGCAGATGGAGATACAAGCACTACTGCATCTAGCAAACATGGTGGCCAATCAGGCCCAAAAAAATCCATGGGAAAAACCAGTGCCATAGCCTGTGAGAGTTCGTCTGATGGCGAACTTGTAGAGATTCCAGAGCAGTAGTCAGACACAGTAGCTCCAAAGGGAGCAAATATGTTCACCTTTTGATGCAGAACCATAGTGTTAATTGATTAATTTGGAGCCATGGTGTAGGAGACAAAATTTATAGTCTGTAGCATCTAGTACCCTTTTAATGTCTACAATAATTTAGTAAGGATGGTATGTAAACCTAGGATTGAGGGCAAATATTAACACCCCATGTGCATACAAGCAGTGACAAGGTCATGCTGTTGTGATAGTGATGATTGCCTTCCTGCTCAGCCCATGTTATGCAATTGGTTTTGGCTAGAGGTGGTTGCTGGCTTTGTCAGATAGTGATGTGTTACAATATCATGGTAGTGGATGCCTCATTTGTTAATGTATCTGCCAGATATTGACCCTTGTGACTTTTGTTGGTGCAATCTGCAAGAGCCGGTCTAGGAATTGGGCAAAGCTTTTGTGAGGATCTTGTTCATTCCCTTGACTCTGAACATATACTATGTATATTAGTGTTCTTGTCTGCATGACTGCCTGTCATAAGAAGCTGCTAACATTATGATCAAAGCTTGAAGTTCCTCCTCTAAATAGACAAAAATCCATGAGATAGCAGATGTTTTGGGACAAGAGAGTCAAAATGAAGGGGATTGTAGAACAGCACCACAGATTTTATATCTCATGAAAGGCATAAGTGGCTCCTGTCTGTGGTGAGTGGGCAAAGGCTTAGTCTTGTAACCATAGCTACTATGCAATCTGACACATATCTCAGCATTTGGAAATGTCTGAACATACCTTGATGAATTGCCTGACACACTCTGGTTGTGACCACATAGCCTCACAGAGTTGGAATATCTCCCAGCTGCTGTGGAGATTTTTGATTTAAGCTGCATGAATTGTGAATGCCTAATGTGATATCAGCATGCAGCTCTTCATGTTACAGGTGCACTGAAGAGCAAATAATCACTTCCTGTGATTTGCAAGGAATTTTATTATGATACAATGCAGCACACATTGCTGGTGAATTGTAGCTTCCTTGATCATACCATGAAGAATCTGTCTTATAGACTACAAATGATGACCATCTCTATTAGACAGAGCTCTCCTGATTCAAACCTTCAGCAGTCATTTTTTAGCAACAGCAGCTTTTACGGAAGCTTTTGCTTGTTTTGCTGCTCCTTTTGCTCCTTCAAAAGATTGGTTTGCTTTCACCTTTACCTTCTCAATTGCCTCCTTCAGTTTCTTTGTCACCTCAGGGTTTTTGGTGCGAGCTTCAGCATCATCACTTGGCAGCAACAAGAGAAACCCTGCAAGCATAGTTGATCCACCAGCTACTATTGCGTCTCTTCGAGAAACATGTGTCTCTGCTGATACTGGAACACATGAAATCTCCCTTGTCCTCACCTGCAATGAAATGTCAGTAAAACAAAGAGGAGGAGGATGTTGGTATACAATGGACAGCAAGCACTTTGTCTACACGAAGCTCTTAAACATGATCTACATCTCTCCATATTATCAACCCATGATTGCTCAGATATTGCATGCTGGTGATGGTTTGTATGTTTCGGGAGTCTGCCAGTCTGATGCATCAAAAGGATAATGCCAAGTCTGCTGACATGTGACAAAATTATGTACAAGAATTGGCATCTGCGACCATTGACAGTTGCAATCTGGTCATGCATTCTATGGACTAAGAAACTTGCAGGTCATGGTCCAAAACCGGATCCTAAATCCCGTAGATTCCAGCAAATTGAGACTCAGTACATAATACCTGAGGAGCTGCAACAGAGAGTGCAGGAATGGAGGAGCAGGAAACAAGGGAACGAGGTGGAGATGGAGCAGCAATAGCAGCGGACACACGCATCGAGCAGCCGGACAACAACGCAGAGGCCATGGCGGCTTCGGTTTCCTCTAGCTGCTACGCGCTAGTCGTTTCAGCTTCAGCGAGCTTGGACTCTGTTAGATCAAAGAAGCAACCCAGAAATGCCAGAACTGTGACCCTCAAACCCGCCGATGAGAAACTATTGAGACACACCCAACAATTATTGCCACGACAGATTCATGGGAAGCAGCCATCTTGGGATAGATACACAGTAGCAGCAGCAGCAGAGATAAGGAAAATCGCGAAGACCCTGTCACTTCTGGGCATGCGTGGCACAGAGCCGTGTTTGTACTTGTTGGCGCCCCACTAGGTCCCACCATCCACTGCACAGAGCGTTCATGGGTTTGCTCGGAAACAGGACCGGCCGACTGAATTGCTAAGGACCTTATCACAAAAGACTACCACGGGATAGATTCTGTTCCTCTGTGTAAGTTATCAGGAAATCTGTCCATTACATTTAGCAGGATAGAACCTCCCATTGCTGAACACTTACTATCATCAAACATTTTCAAATATTTTCCTCATTCATTAACCAAATTGAGCGATTTTTTTATAATGGGAAGAGCAATCTGGAGGCCTACAAATGTTCTTTCAGCGTCTGAAGTAAAGGAGCAATGCAGAAAACACAGGGAGAGGATGAGTGATAATTTGCTTCAAAATCTTTGGGAAAAATAGCTTTAGACCTCTCTCTAGTTCCAGCCCCGTGTGTTCCTCATTTTTAGTTCGTTTGGACTGATTAAAAACCTGATGGGTGCATCAACTAGGGCTTTACAAAACTTCTTTGTATTCTGTAGGCAGAGATGTAATGATCAAAAAATTTAAGCTTGAAATTCTCATCCATTTTAATTCACCCATCACCAAACACTAAACCTCTTTATGCCAAACACTCCATATCTTCTCAGTTCCTTTAATGAATTGACAAATTATTACAACATTGGAAACGCTAGATGGAGGCTTACAAATGTTCTTAGAGATTCAGAAGTAGAGGAACAATGTGAGAGGATTCAACCTTCTTTGAGTTCTTAAGTGCTTGCTCATCATCATGTCTGCCCTATAAGATAATACCTTTAAAGCACAGGCGTTCTCCAAATATTTTGTGACAAAGACAAGCTATTTGACAAGTACATCAACATCCTTTTAAAGAGTGCTTATTGCACATCATCCATCCATTTCAAAAGCCCATTTGCCTTTCCACCCTTCAGGGAACCATTGAAATGACTCACATCTCATTACCTAAGAAGCCTTATAGAAAAATAGACTCAGACAATCAATAATGGCAATTGAACCAAATCCATACCATTTGTTGTGTACATGTTGAATATGATGCAAAGATGCTATTGATGACCAAATAGGAGTTAATGATGGGGTCAATTTAAGATTTCTAGTTTGTGCAAAGAATTAAGAACCCAAAAATATTGCTAGACCCAAAGGTAATTGTTCAGGGCAGGAGGATCACAACCTATATCATTGGTGTATCTGCCTAACCATACTTACAAAATGAGATAGGTAGAACACCAAATATCCCTATGTGAATTGGGTGCCTATTGTTGGATTGGGATATTGGCAATTTCGCCTGTCTGAATATTAGCATTGAATTGAACAACTATAGTTGCTCTAGCTTGTTTTGTCTTGCATAATTATAATTGTGAGATCCAGAAAATTCCAACACCAAAGAAGGTGAACAATTATGTGAGGAATGACAACCTTGTGAGATTTTAAGTTGATGGACAGAATTTGCTGACTTTGACAGATGGAGAGTTAGCAAACCAAGAAGGAGAATTCAGGAGGGGATGTTTATTCCAATAATGGATGACAATTAAACCACCTAATAGGAACTTAAACCCACATTGAACCTAGAAAATATTTTCAAAATTGGTTTTATTTCAATTCTTTTGCACATAAATTTTGCAGAATTGAAATGAAATTGCACCCACACCAATTCACACGTGCCATTGGAATTTGTGTACAATGAAATAGTTGAGAAATGATGTTACTATAAAATGCTACCACATGTGGAAGACATAGGCTGTGAACAATCTTTGGACTTTAAAAGAAAAAACAATCATAATTCGGAAAATCCCCCCTAGCTTGTTCATTCTTGAATATTTGCATGGTCATGTCCTTTGTCATTTGCAGTTTTAGTATCTCCATTTCTTTTTATAGTTTGTGAATATATTTTGATTGTTCTTCCAAACACCCTACAAATAGATGCCTCCATTTATTGATGACTATTCTATTTGGTTTGCCTTTAGCACCAAGCAAATTGTAAGCCTGTGTCTTGAGTGACATTACATTAGGTGCTTAGTTGGAAGGCTCATGAGATGTGACATATTATCCAACTTTGTCCTGAAAGATTACAGTTTGATGTTTAGGGCTATATGAAATCTAGTTTTCAAATTATCTCAGAATTGTCATCCAATTCTACTATTGTAGGATGAAGTAAAAGGGAACATTGACCAATGCCACCATTGCATCATTCTTTTTTCTTCTTTCTTTTGTTGTGCCACCTATGTTATGAAACCTCTCACACCATGGATAGGAGGAAGGATGTACACTCGTCACATTGCAAACTTTGTGTTCTTTACAATATTTCTCTCATCTTTTGATGATATGTTTTGACATTATTTCCAAATTTGTAATGCCTCATTAGGGAATGTTGCATTCATGTTGTCTAAGAGTTCCTTATAATTGCAGCTTTTTTACATATTAAAAAGGCTTCAGATTTTCAAAAGCCCTTTGCCCAACTTCGATGCTAGGATAATTCAACTGTAAATCTCAGGAAAAATGAAGCCTGTAAATATACTAAAACAATTCAGTCATGGTAAATTGAGCTACAAGCAGGACCTTAAGTACAAAAGATACACAGAAAGTATCCAAGGACCAAGAACCACTAACCATAGTACTTGGGATGCCAACTAATAATACCTCATCCCATTGTATGCAATCATGCAATGCTGCCATTGTTTTTCCTTAAATTGATCATTGGCTCTAATTTCCCATGAATCCATAACTTCATTTTAGACTAAGGACCCAGGAACTGAGGTACACCCAAACCAACATTCGCATTCAAACCTGAACCCTATGAAGGAGCTATGTGCATCCAACAGATAAGAATGGGCCCAATGTGTGCCATCCATTTTTTACCTCCCACCTACAAGTAATTATTTAAATATGAGATGTGTTTTTGATGCAAAGGCATGTTATAAGAGGTGTGTATGTGGGTGACTCTTGGCAAAAATTATATAAGCCATTATGACATTCCATAGTTATATTATTGCTTTCATTCCATGATTGTTTCCAATAGTACCTTGTTTTGCCCTTTTAAAACCTTTAACCTTATTAGCCACTTTAGCTGGGCCCATGCAAAGTGCTATATGTTTGTGGGTGTTGCATTGACACTTGAGATGAGTATCCTCTAACACTAATTTTTACCTATACCATTGTTAGTTTGGTATGTCTATTTGAACATGTCAGCTAGTTAAGGTTCATCCAATTTACACATTGGATATAAATTTGAATATTTATATTTTCTTTGAATGCATATATTGGAAGTGGGTCTAAATATCAACCTGAATGTTTTGTTACGATCCCTAGTACAAGCATGAATGTCCTAGAACCTCATACCAGCTGGTGTTAGAGACATGCACTTGGTATCACATATGTCTGAGAAACCTATATGAAATTTGAAGATATTGAACATGTTTCATGTGATAAGGATGACAATGCCATGTCTTCATGACTTGGTCTCATGCAAAAAAACCAAGCTTCCTAAACCCTAAAGTTAGGCACTTTTGAGTCTTCACTACAATTTTAACTAAGCTAATGTAGTTTTAGGGTCCATGTCCATTGTGCATGAGCATTTTGTCTAGGAACATGTTTTCCATACATAACAAAAGACCATGATATAACTAAACTCCATCAATCCATTTATCAAAGTGTAATGAATTTCAAACTTTAGGGTTTTGAGTGTGAATAGAAAGTGGTTTTAGGGTTTTTCAAGGATGCATGTTTCCTTTTCTGTTGGTGATTGGGAGTTCTTGCTCTGAACAGCATGGAGACAAAGAAGATCGCGGAATGGAGATGTAGTGGTGTTTGATAGCATTGAAACTTTTGTGTCATTTTCTTTTGTTTGGTATGTATGTATTATTGTTGGACACAAGATGACTGTGTGGCAAGGGAGTTGCTAGGTGAGGTGTGCTCACTGGAAATCTCATGGAGTAGCAACGAAAGGATGTGCAACAGAAAAAATAAGTAGTGTGCTTTTGGTTTTCTAGAGGCAGGTTGTTGAAGTTTTTGGTTTTTTAAATCTCTATCTTGAATGGAAGTACAAGAGAATTTGCTACATAATGTACTTAGGGAGGCAAAGTTTTTATCTAAAAATTGGTTTTGTTGGTTGATGAAGGGGATGATGAGAAGTTTAAAGGTTTCAAGAATGGTCAGAAACTCTTCTCAAAGTGTGTATTGATTTGTGTCTGGGTTTTGTTAGCTTGCATTTCAATAGAAAATACCTTGATTTTTGGGAACTCCAAAGAACTATAACAATCCATTGAAGTTATGTGGTCAACCATACAAAAGAGGATTGCAATTCTTTGTAAGATTTTTGAAGTAGTTATTGGGGGAAGTGGATATGTGTTGTCTTCCTATTTTTTTGTTTTGTCAAGTGGAATGATGGTGTTGGAAAAACTGGATTGTGTGATATGTGTGGGCTAAGGGATTTACATCACTGAATGTAAATTGGAACTTGTATTCCCATGGATATCCAATGTGGTCCTGGGTTGTGTGATCTAGAGACTTTGAGAAGATGAAAGAAGGCCAATGGGCTCAAGAGAGAGAGATTAGAATGATTGTCCCCTTAGAAACCTTAAGCCTTTTTTTTATGAAGAAAGCAATGTCTTATGTGGTTACTAGACAAAACTTGGGTTGTCTCTGGCTTATGTTAGTGTGATACTCTAATAATGTATTTACTATTTAGTATGTACATGATTTGCATTATGTTTGTCTTGCGCCTTTGTTTTTTGTCACAAAAGGTCTTGGATGTCCCAAGGAAAGATTTGTATCTTATATATGCTTATCTTTTTAAGAAAAAACTAGAGTTCAATAACCTTGGGAAATGTTTGTTTTCCAACAATGCCATGATTCACTCGATGAATTGTTGGGTAATGCTTCAAATTGTGTTCCACTTAATAGTAATAATTGTAATATGTTCCATCACACAAGCAAATCCTATTCACAAAATATTCCAACTTCCTTAGTCTAGTGAACTACTATCTCTACTAGAGGGTGGTTGTCAAATCATTGCCCTCCCTCTCCCCCATGAACCAATGAAACATAGTTACAAATAGAAGTTCCAAGGAGCCAATGAAACAAGGCACCAGGTAGCCAGAGGTCCTTGGAATTTCTGTTTGTAACTATGTTTGTCATTTCTTTTAGCCTCAATAATACCTCCCTCCATGAGCATGGTGCTTGTGGGGTGCTGGAGTGGAAAATTACAATTAGGTTGGAAAAATAAATGAACTAACATAGATTTTGATGGATACATCAATGGACATATCCTACGGAGCTTAGTTGATACTATGAGCAGTTGAGAGTAGCATGCCCTTGGAAACACAAGCCTGCCCCCCGCCCCTTCATTACGGGCAGGGTAACGAGGCAGAACGTAGCATGGATCAACTGAGCCGTAATAGCACCTAGTGAACGATGTTCATGACAGATGAGGACCTGTGGATGACAACCATTAAGTAGCGAAAAGGAAAAAACTTCCACAAGGAAGAGGATATGTAGCTATAAATTGGTATTTCTTGGCTACAATGTACAATACTCTTTCACTAGCAACGAGCAGAAATCCACAACGTTTTGGGATCGGGTACATGATTGTGACAACACCTATCAGTTGGTAGGTGCACAATTACCTGCAAGAGCCTTGGAGATAAAGAGGGGGTCCATTAAGCTTGATGTAAGTGTAATATGGCACTATTGTTGTGCGGTTGAATGAATTTGAGTCTCTTTCGTGGCACATTGCAAAAATCTCCTGAGACTTACAAGCTCAAGCATCCAAATGGTGCCCAATTTGTTTTCATGGACCATTGGGTCTTGTTTATGGATGTGCCTTGTTAGTCCAACTTGCATGGCAAATCAACTTGAAGATGCAAAGTTGCAACGACAAGGAAGCCAAAATTATTTTTGGTTATATTCATAACGAACAAGGGTCCATCTAAATGTTTCCACAACTTTTTTAATGTGTTGTAATGCCTTTTGCAGTTTTGTTCCAGATTGCATAACATAGTGTGAACTCACTCTTTTAAATTCTCCCTTTCATGACAATTCCAAAATCAGATGCAATTTTTGACATTGCAACACCTAAAGCCATAAAATAATGCTCAACATTTTTAGTGCATGTGCACAACATGTTATACACTTGAATTTGTGCTCCACTTTATGGGGGGAGTTTCAGTTTACAAGTTAGCTTCAAGCTTTACCTACCATATAATTATCAAGATAGAAAATCGAAGTAACAAGGCAAGGCAATGTGAACCAATCCTTCAACAAATGAACAAAAACAATGCAAATTTGACACTTAGAACTTGTTGGAACTATCAACACTAAAGCAACAAAACAATTTTTTTTATTTTTATGCATGGTGATTTCAACACCAAACTTGTGAACGCATGCACAACAAAGCAACATCAGAAATTTCAACACAGAAGCAACATAGATCCTAGTCTTTCATCTTGTTCTCAATTCACCTCTCTATATCTGTACTTGTCAACATATTATTTGAGTGGTTGTGTGCAGGTTTTGGGTCATGTGCATATACTGTTCAATGAAAACAAATGCAAAGGTAAATCCAAAGAGGAAGGAGGGGATGAAAATTTGCTTAAAAATGGACCAAAAGGAAATAGGATCCTCCAGCACTTATTGCATACTAGTAGATTGGAGGCAACTGGGGAGTCTCCCATGGATGGAGTTATGCCAATATTTATGAGAATTTATTTTGAACGCTGAGCATTGCAGCCTAGCTTATCACTAGTGTGAAGCTCCAGCAAATAAGTTCTAAACTTCTTTGTGTAAGTAATCAACCACCCACTTGAACTTTGTAAGGCTCACAAATCTTCCAATTAAATTGCTTGCATGGCACTCTACAAACAATAGTATGTTCACGACAATCCAGCAAACGAACATCAAGTATTAAACTGAAAAAATGAATATGACATGGATCCGGAGTACTCTCAGCTTGTGCACACCTGCATCCTCAACAGTTGGAATTGCACTAGTTACATATTAACCTTGACCCTTCCCGAAGAAGTAATGGCAAAATAAGAGGAAAGAAACTCATTGGGTACATAGCCCACCCATGGAAGCAGTAGTCAAAAGAGTGAGAGAATTGAGAAACAATTCTAGCGCATATTACAACACCGAATTGCGTTCGAGGTGGTCATCATGCATTACTAGACTCCAACCAAACAAAAAATGCTCATAACATTGTGAATGTGATGTGAGCCTTTTCTTGTTCGGCCAACTTCTCCAGATTTCTCTATGAAATGGGTTTGAGAAGCCTGGCATGCATGACGATACCTGGATTAGTAATGAATCAAAACCCTGAACCAAAACCAACCCTGTAGATACATGAGCTGGTAGATGAAGGGTAGTGAACATTGTGTGAGCTCAGTCAGATCCAGCTTTGATGCCAAGGGAAATTTCTCAAAGTTTCATCAGTATATCTAAATAGTGAGAGCTTGCTTCAGGAGGAAACTGGTTGTGCAGGCAAGTTTAGTTGAAATTTTGTGTCAGAGGGAAGCCCAGCCTTGGAGGCAGCAGAAGCAGCCTTGAAGAAGTTATCAACTGCATCAGTGACATAAGCATGAGCTTTCTTCACCGTGTTGCACTCAGTAAGTGGAGGCAAGTGTCCCTTCAATGATGAGCCAAGCGTCACCAATTCTTCTTGGAACTCAGAGAGTGGGGAAGATTCATTCGTCTTCTGTGGCCGGAGTGATGTAGGAGCAGCTGGCAACTTCACTGGACATAATAAACCAACAGCAAAATTTGTGTTAAAGTGTGCAACAAGCATCACGTTCACCAACAAAACACTGTTCAACTCTAGGAATTTCGTCCAAGAAAGATGAGGACCTGGTTAACACTTGTGCTACAAATTGCAGCACCGGATCCAGGGGAGATACTTAGCCTGATGAAAAAAATCACATGTGCTTACATAGGCAATCCGTTCTTGGAGTATTGAGAGAGAGGACACTATCAAAGGTGCCGGCCCAAGCATCGCGTGCTGTCAAGAAGGGTCCCTGCAGGTTGAAGAGCTTCTTCACCGTAGCTGGGATTGACGAATGCTCGTACTGCGATGTCGGTGTTGGTCCATTCGGCTCATGCACAACTGCACCACACAACACGCTTGATGCTCATAACCGCGAAATCCACCAGCTGCAATGTTACCCGAGTCCTGGACCAGCAGATATTACAGACACAATACCCACTCCAAAGAAAATCTCCTGCGCATAGCGAAGAGATTTAGCTACGGGGAAAAATGTGGTAGAGTTTCCAGAATATAAGGTACCTGTGCCTTTTTCGATCCAAGGAGAGATTAAGAGAGCGGGTACTCGCACACCCAGTCGCTTGAAATCGAACGAATAAGGCGGAGCGGACCCGACCAAACCATCGGGGCTGGGAACATCAGCCACAGGAGTCGGGACGTGATCATGAAACCCACCATGTTCGTCATAGGTGATGATGAGGAGGATCTCATTCCACTGAGGACTAGCCCTCAGCGCCTCGTAAACTTCCTTGATCAGCTTCTGCCCCTGCGCTACATCGTGCACGGGATGATCATCGTTAGCAGGCTCGTTGAGGATGTCGAAGTACCTGGGTTCGATCACAGTGTAGTTAGGCAACACCCCTCGCTTTGCATCTTCCAGGAAGCAAAGATCATAGGGATAGAACTTGTCCAGATAATTTAGCTGCCTGAGGTTGCGGTAGAATAAAGTGTTGGGGATCTGCTGGTAATAGATCCCGAATGTCAACCCAGCTTCGTGGACGAGCTCAAAAATGGTCTTCTGCGGCAAGCCTTCAGCCAGGAGCTTCGTATTGTTGCTCATGAGCCCATGAGATGTCGCAGAATGGAGGAACAGCCTATTGGGTTGCGTGGAAGAAGGCACCGACGCAAACCAGCGATCGACGACTGCAAATTCTTGAACAAGAGCGGCATGCACTGGGATATGCTCAGGAGCAAAGCCACTCATGATCGTGCTCGATAACCCAGCTTGTTTGGACTCGGCATCGGCTGCAAATCCATTCATGGGAGGAGGATTTGCAGATGTATCGGTGTGGGAGCCGAAGATCTGGAACACGATGTCTTGGTAAGAGTGCCCCGGATCGACTGGATCCACATAAGGCGCTTGGTCCGAGACTACCGCAACTCCCGCCGAGCCCGGGTTCGTGAGGGACAGCGGATTGGATTCCGTGCCTGTGAGGCCATCAATCTCTGGATTCAACCTCTTCATGAACCCGAACATGTGATCAAACGACCTGTTTTCCATCACAAGCACTACCACGGTCTTGATCTGCCCGATGGCTGATCTACCATTGCTGGTGTTGTTTGCAGCCTTTGACGATGCAGTGGTACCATTGGCTGTTGTTGTTCCAGCAGGAGTCGTGCGGGAGCTTCTGGGCGCCCACAAACCACAGCAATTGGACGCGCTCATGATGAATACTACAACCGTTAAGAGCCTCTTAAACTGCGCAAACTTCTGACACTTCAAACTTCAACAAGCGTCTGATCGGAAGCTTGTTTCCGGCGAGCTTCAAAATGCCTGCAAGCCAACAAACGAATATTGTATCTGGTTACTACTGCTTTTATGCTCGCAAAGCTTCTCAGCTTCTTCAGCAGAAGCAATCGTTTCCGGGTTCAAAGCGGGATGCAAGCGAGGTCAAGAAATTGAGAATCAAAATGGGAAGCAAATGTTTGAATTTTTTTCCTGACGAATCACATGTCCAGAACCCAAGGTGGACTAATGATGCGTACTCCTCACCTAGAATCTTCTGCTGCACATGAGCATTTTATTGCATAGGGAAGGCACATCTGATATATTACTTACTGTCAATCCTTATGCAGGACCAGCCAAAAACATTTGTGCTGAATTTGGCATCTACGCGACACTTTGTTTGGAAAAAGAAAACTGTTGCAAGATTCTTCTTAGATGCCTTTTTGTAAGCCACATTCTGAGAAGACAAACATGGAAGTCTTATACTTAGACACTGGGTTCTTCTTGGCAGGGTTTGCTAATCAATCTTGTGATGTTGCCTCATTGGCGATCATCCATAAGCAGATTTAGCCACGTTTGGCTATAGACCAACTATGAAAGTAGAAATTTATTAAAATCCTTTTACATCCTGGCTAGTTGCTTGAACAATGTGTAGAAACATGGTGAATTTTTTAGAAACAAATTATTGATTTTTGGCGATTTTTTTGAAAAAAGAGACTAGTCAACATTTTGATTCCTGCTATGTTTTTTGCTAGATTCACTCATTCAAATTACACAAACATTTGATAAAATGTTCCTTACTTTTGAGTAGTCTCCATACTACATACATTATAAGCCTGCAGGAAAACTGTACGCGGTCCCTCAAACTTGGCCTTGTGGGCCAGTCTTTCATAGAGGATGAGACTAAAACAGAATAAAAAGCTTGAACGGTAAATGGTAAGTATTCCCCTACAGACGCTAGAGAGAACGATGATGATCTGAAGTTGATGAATCTACGAGTGCATGTATTGAGAGGCTAGCGAACTCCAAGGTCAAAGGTGAAAGTCTAGCTACAAATCTAATAATTTACCAGTGTTCTAGTTGTAGCCACTGGCCACGAGCTGCTGATTCCATTTAGTTTTTCGTGGTGATAGACTCTTGTCCTTCAAACTATGTGGTAGCTAACATTGTCAGCTGGCTTTTTTTTCCAATTTGGCGAAGTATTCCAAATCTTGAAAAAGTAGTCATATTTACACTAGAAAAACACGTTTCTCCAGGAAAGTCCCCATTTTATGTCAAAAAAACAAGAAATTTCAGAAATTTCACTAATCCTGAGTGCCTGATCAATGTTTAGGCTAAAATTTTTAAATTTTACATCCCTGGTTTAACTATATGGCTTAGTTGTGGCGATTTGATTAATTTAGCCCATAAGAAAGGGTTGCTCCTCATTCTCACTGAAGCTCTATTTCGCTGTTCACCTTGAGGTTCTTACTGTCAACTAGTCTTTGAAATGCATGCAACCCGCACATAGAACATCGTGAGGTTTACCAAATAGTCTACAAAGTTCCAAATGACTATTGCAATCTAATTACTGCTAAGAATGTACGTAGATAACTACAATAAAGAACCAAGCTAAAAACCTGGAACCTCTCAACACTCAGCATGCTAGGAATCATGAACAGCTGCATTGACACACATATCATCAAAAACAGTAAAACTATAAATCCTAAATTCATATATATATATAATTTAGCCAATTGTAAGCAGGGTTTCTTTTTTCTAGCCTATCTGTATTACACTACCTAAATATCACTTGTCCTTAAGAAAAAGGAACTCTAGAATACAAAGTGACAATCCTACGAAATGCTGCGTGCCTCTTCTCTCTAAAGTGCAGGTAGAATGGTTAAGGAGGTGCGTCCAAGGCACCCGATCTGCATCTTTGATATGAGCTGGATTGATACCCATAAAATCCTCACATCTTTCTATGTGTAGCTTAATTGGTTTGAAATATATTCGATAGAAAGGATAAGATAGGTTTGTGCACTCTTTGACAACGTTTGAGCTCAAATGTTGACCAACAAAGTAGTAAGTGGCGCGTGCCCCTGTGAAGCGGAGGAAAGTCGATATTGATG
>Ga0209208_10002672_pt1 | contig 25561 bp, 18 predicted proteins | sample S1TSphfallax_3_FD_187694 | JGI IMG/M metagenome (GOLD analysis project Ga0209208, IMG submission 187694) | Host-associated microbial communities from peat moss isolated from Minnesota, USA - S1T2_Fd - Sphagnum fallax MG (SPAdes) (version 2) | ecosystem: Host-associated > Plants > Peat moss >...
TACAAACAAATCGTAATCATATTGTGGCTCCTCCTCCTTAGGACTCTCCCGGATGATCTCCGACTCTTGTGACGACGACTGCGGCATATTGCGAGGCATCTCTCTCTCTCTCTCTCTCTCTCTCTCACAAACACACACACACACAACACACAACACACAAGAACAATAAATAAATAAAATTCAGCAGCAGTCCAACACACAACCTTCAGGAAAAGCTGCAAATTGCGCAAACGAAATTTGCAGAAACCAGAAAGAAATGCGCGTTTCTCTCGTTCTCTCTCTCTATCTCTCTCAGCAGCGCGCCCACGCGCAAGCACTCCTTTGGAAGGCAGAAAGTTCCAGGTGACCTTCGGGCTGTATGAAAATAACCAGCAGTCCGTCACATGGACTGCTGGAAATTCAATACCCTAATTGTTTTTTGGTCTTTCGTGTCATTTTCTGTGTGTGTTCAAGATTTAGGTACAATGAACGTCTGGGGTGGGGTGGGCAGATTATGCCATTTTCTTTTACCACATTCTATGACATAATCTTCTGAACAATGTATTGTACTTGAGTTTAAAAGTTACCTCATTAGTAGTAAGTAGTATAACCTTGGCCAGTTTGACACTAATTATATAAGGTTCATGTGTAAGCATGACGTGCATAATTCAAATTCATAAGATGCCAAGGGCATTGATATTTTGTTCATTATTAAACCATAATTTAACCATCGAACCATGGATGTGATCTTTTATTGTTAAGTTGCAATCTACCATAGTCATAATTACTTAAAGTCAATACATAGGTTGAAAAAGGTTTAGGGTTAGTTTTAGAGTTAGGTGTAGGGTTGAAGTTAGGTCTTTTGTGTCATATAAATATAACACTATATGTATGTTATCTTTTTTTGTTCATTATAAAAACAATGTGTTTGGTTTTAGCTTTCACCATTTGCTAACTATTTTTTTTTCCTTTACAAGTACGTGATTCTACAAGTGTATGTTTTGCAAAATGTGTGCTTTTATGAAATGTTATTTCATTTGTTTGTTGTCAAATTCATTTTGGTAAATCCTTATTTCTTTTTTTGCACAATGGTTACTATTCTAATGAAAGAAGTTAAAATAGTTGTTGTGGTGGATGATTTGGATTTTGGAATTAAAGACATTGCATTTGAAGCAAAGGTGTTCAATTAGGTTTGACACCTTTGATTGAATTACAAATAGGAATATGAAAGATCCAAACTATGCATATTTGCATTGTGATTTGTTGGACAGGGTAGTTTTGACCACAATCATTTTGAAAGTGAAATTATCTCATATAAATATGCATGAACAACATTTGCAGAAAGGCATGTTTGTGAGGAAATTTTTTGGCATTGAATCAAAGTCCAAAAGGGGTTTTGAAAAAGGTGACATGCATATTGTCATTACAATTGAATCAACAACCATTGTGTAATCAATTCTTACATTTCAACCTGAATTAGTTCCCGTGTTTTTCACATGGATTCCATTCAAAAACTCAAAAATTATATTTAGAATGGAGGTTTGTTATCATTATTGTCATTGTCATTAGTATAAAGGGAGTAGGGGATAACAAAAGAGAAAAACAATTGTTGATTACAAACAAAAAGGTGAATTTGACCAAGACATTTTTGTTTTTGGTAACAATTTCAGAACATAATATGAACAAGTTCTTGAGGCGTACAATGGAGGCCAATGTGTTATGGTATTAATCAAAAATGTGACAGCAACATCAAAAGGAGATCAATATTTAAAGGCACAACATTACAAAATGCTAACAAAAGTTGTTGATGAAATTACTCAAACTTTTTTTTTTAATTACACAACAAATTATCAAGTGTTCAACTTGCATTGAAAGAGGTAAATCTATTTCCTATCTTTTGAATAATTCAATGATTTTTTCAAATTTACACAAAAAAATCAAACAAAACCAATTTTTGTCTCATGATCAACTATACTAAAAAAAGACAATGAAAAATGCAAAAATGATGTTATGAAAAATAAATTTTCAAAGTTTTGTTTTTTGAATGTCGAGGAAAATTGGATGTTTGCTTAATTTTCATTTTCCTAAGGAGAATCAAGTGGCCACCCCATTCTTCTCCCTAAAGGAACATGAAAATTGAGCTGCTACTCGATTCTTTTCTCCTTAAAGGAACGTGATAATAAGGTGGCGACCCAATTCTCCTCTTCCTAAAAGATTATGAAAATCGAACAGCTACTTGATTCTCCTTTTCCTTAAATAACATGAAAATTGGGCAACCACCCAATTCTCCTATACAAAAAAGAATTCATGTTTTTTCTTTTGCTTAGGCATTTTGGAGAATTAGACAACCACCCAATTCTCCTCTATAAAAAAAAAATCAAGTTTTTTTTTGGGCCCAAACATTGAAGAGAATTGTGTGGCCGCACAATTCCCATGTTCATTTAAAAAGAGGCCTAATTCTCATGTTCACTTATGAAATGGCCATTTGATTTTCCTCTTCTTAAATGAACATGAGAATCCTAGGTGGCCACCTTATTTTCCTCTTCCAAAGGAACATGGGAACCGAACGATTACCTAATTATCCTCTTCTTAAATAAACATGATAATCAAATGGCCACATGATTAACCTCTTCCCAAAGAGGAAATTCAGTTTTTTCAAAAGAGAGACAATTGAGTTGCCACCCATTGCTAATGAAAAGAAAACAACCAATTGATTATTCTCTCCACAAGGAGGGGAGAACCGAGCGACCACATAATTTTCTCTATTAAAATGGTTTATAGAAAGTAAAACTACATTGAAATGATTTTTCTTCACTAAAGTTGTCTAAAAAACAAAAATCCATGTTACATTGCATACTAAACATAAAGTAGAATCTTGTTACTATAAGTGGAAAAGTTGTCTTTATATAGTTCATTGGAATTCCTCTTTAAGCAAAGAATATGAGATAAAATGTTTGAAGTGTGTTTGTTCAAAGAAAAACATATTGTAATTTTAATATGTAAGGTAAACAAGTATGTGAGAAAGCTTTGTAAATAAAGTCTTATAACTTTCTCCACATTGGTCCATGGCCTTTGAACATTGAAAAGATTTTGCAGCCCTTTTTTAAGCACATAAATCACTAGAATTGGTTTTTAAATGAACAAGATTTGGCTTATGGGTGCAAACAAGATAACACAAGCTACACTCACCTACTTTTGGGATTACTTTTGCATGAATATTTTTTAGAATATTCTTTTTTTAAACTTCAAATTTTTATAAATTTTTTATATTATTATGTCAAAGTTTATGTAAGAAGATTCAAAAACATATATAATTCTTAAAAGTTTTGAAGTCTATGTATAAGTCCTTTTAGTGTTAAAAAACACATGTTATAGTGTTTAATGAATGTTTTTGAAAGCTTATTATCCATTGGATTTTTTCAAATTAATTCACATGTTCCAATGATATATTATGAATCTTATTATACAAAAAAATCTTATATTTTCAACACCAAATTAAATTACCACTTCTAACATGAAAAACTAAGCATCGGTTACACTTATTGTGACTTGTGTTAGTGTGACTACACCTTTATGGAAATAAAACTTAGGTGGTGAATGTAAGGTTTAAGCACAAAAAACAATTTATATTTTAAAGTTTAAGATATTTGTACATTGGTTTAATGTTTTTGCATTTCCAAGATTATTTTTAGAGCTATCAATTTCACACCCATAATTTTTTAAATCACTTAAAATGAAAGAGATATATGGTACTAAAGAAAGGGGGATATATTTATTTTTTCATGCTTGAATGACTTTTTTTTTGTTATTTAATTTTTTTACTATTTTTTATTTTTTATTTTCTTAGTTATTTATTTTTTTAATTATTACATTTCCACAACATCTTTTATTGTGCACTTGTTATGCACTTTCATTCATTTTGTTTACATATTATATGTATGTGTGTGCATGATTTTATTTCTTTCTTGATTGATGCATTTTTTCCCACATTTAACCTTTGTTCATATTCATTTTCATTTACATTTTTGTTTTAACATATGGTTTTTTTTTTTTGAAGTGATCGGGGTGTTGTCCATAATTAGCGTAGTTGCGCCTCCATTTCAAAAAAAAATTGAAAATTGTCATGTAGCGCATGTCATCATTTCTCAAATGGGTGGTGTTCATTGTAATGTTTGTCACTCAAAATCAATGGTTCAGAATTCAAGCTTTCTTCACGATTCCATTGCAACCAATGATGAACATGTGTTATTGACTATCGAGGGCAAATGGTTTAAAACAATTGTGCATATAACAAAAGTTGAATTCTTGGATTTTCCCTATCTAAAACAAGTTCAACTCCTCATTTCAATTCACATTCATGGTAAATTTTGATTGTCACCCACATCTGCCCATCTTGTTGGCTTTCAAGAAATCATCCAATAATTTATCCCATAAGCAAAAACTAGTTTGAGGGGTGAAGGTTTAAATTTTTTTTGGCAATTATTCCTAGTGATAATGTTTTGTGTAATGTGAAACACAAGCTTGATTTTGATGGATCAAAGTCAATTTTCAGATTAAAAACCCTTTTAAAAGTTAAGGTTGTTGATAGTTTTTATATGACCTTTCTATAGTTACATTTAGTATACAAATATTTTACATATGTGGAAAATTCCATATATTAAAATTTTGGTCTAAATAACTTTTATTGTATAATCATTTTCAAAAAAAAATTCTTAAAGGAAAAGGAAAGGTTTCATACATCAATTTTACATCAAGTCCCAAAGTAACTTTAAATGCAACATTTTTGTATGTGAAGCAGTTTTTTCAATTAATTTTTTTTTTCAAATGCAAATGATTTTCCTATATAAGCAATTTTTCAATGCAAGCAAATTTTCCATCTAAACAAATTTTCCAATATAATTTTTTTTTTCAATGCAAACAATTTTCCCAAAAAACATTTTAAAAAAAAAATATCATTGATTTTAATTTTTTTGAATGTGTTTAGGTGGGAACCATGCATTGGTTTATATGTATTTCCATTAAATTGAAATTCACAATAATGGAAACACCTTTATTAAATGTTCTTGATTCATCATTTGAACATGTATTGGATTCATATGGCATTCATTTACTTTCAACATACAAATATGAAATAAGCAAAAAAAAAAAAGATTTTATATCTTATTTATTGGATCATCATTTATCATTGAACTTCAATTAAGGCAAATAACATGGCATATTTAAATCAATGTTTATTATTGAATACAAAAAAACCCCAACAATGTCATATTCGAAAATTAAATCCAAGTTGTTTGTTTGATTTGCATCAAGGCATGGTCACAAATGAACATCAATATGTAACAAAAATGACATTAAATGTTAGTATGGAAGGTTTATGAAGAGATTTCCCTATAATATTTTGGATAATTGAATATTTACAAAGGCCAATTTACATTTGGAAAAAAGTATCAAAACACATTATGTCTCAATGTGGCATAGATTTTTATTCTATCCCCTTACATATAGCATATAGTTCTCAACATTTTGAACCAATTCAATATGTTAATAGTCCATTTAGTTATTTGCTTATTTTTCAAAATAATAATCTCAAAATTATCATAGATTTAGATGATTTTCCATCTCTTTGGAATCAATGGTGCAATAACCTCCTATTTAATTATCACAACTAGCTACACATTTTTATTGGAATGAAAATTTGATTTTTTATTAGTGGAAATTTTGAAAGGTAATTGGGATTCACCATTGGAATATGTTGTTTCATTGATCAACACTTATTATTATTATTATTATTATTATTATTATTATATATTGATTGGGCATTTTATGACAACAATATTTTTGAATTATTGAAGGTTTATCCAAATCTAATTTCTTATGCATAAACATTTAAATTCATCAACATGTTTCCAAATATTAAAAGAACTAGATCACAAATTATGAATCACATGAAATATATTTACACTTTAAAATCACAAAAATATTTCATAAATGACAAAGTTCAATTGTCATATGTTCAATGCAATCTAAACATAATTTAAAAGTTAATTCCCACACAACAATTCATTGTGAAACATGATGTTTAATCAAATAAAATGGAACATAATGTTAATATAAAGGAAAATACACATAATTCAATATACATTCACATTCATAATATAAAAAATCCAAGATGTTCCCATAATCCTATGTTTAATTGTGAAAGGTCATGTTTTTAAAAACAACTTAATTTTTCTTCAAATCAATTGTCAAAATTTTTTTTTTACATATTTTCAAATTCAAATTGAACCTAATTCAACACCATACATATGTATAATTTTTTTACATAATATTAGTGAAAATAAACCACCCTTATATTAAGTACCAATTAAAGAATGTAGAAACAAATTCATTCCATTAGTTCAAAAACAATATAATTAGAAAAACATCTTATTTCACCACAACATATTTTTTTCAAATTTATAAACACCAAAGGTATGGGAAATATAAGATGCATGGTAATGTTATTAATGTCCCTACAAATGTAGATCAATTTCAATCAATACTACCACGTTTACCACATGATAGTGCAACAATAAGTGTTTCTTAAGTGATGTCTCAAATACAAATCACCTTACATGTCAAGAAATGTTTATTCAAATATGGTGATGGTCAATTTACAAGATTTAATTGAAACACCATTATACAAATATATAAATGTTACCATTCATCATTAATGGGCAATTTTATTTGTTTTGCATATGATTCATAATATAAAAATCTTATTTATGATAATGCATCATTTGAGAAGTTTGATTTCGATAATAAAAAAATACATTGTACACCAACAAATTCAATGCTACATAATTTTTTAAATGTCCCCAAAATAATGAATTGTGAAAATATTATATATTTTGTTGCCCTAAGTAAAAAAATTCACCCTTCAACTTTATATAAATATAAACATTCAAAGAAGTTAATTTTTTTCAACATTGTTTTATGAGCAACTTCAATAAATTTTTGAAGGTTGTTCATATCAACAAATAGTTCGATGGGAATTATGTCATAAATCTAGGGATTGTTCCACAAATAGTTCTAACCATTTTTTTAAAGTCGCAAAAGTTTGCATCTAAAAAGTCGTAGGTTTTGGTTGGGTGCAAATAGGAAAAGGAAAATTATGTGGTAAAATTGTAAAAGTTTATCAAGTATGAGATACACCAAATTAGAATAATATTTTCAATTCATATTTAGGTTGTCGTGATTTGGAAGGTTTGCATAATTCACCTAATTATTTTGAAAGGTTATGAAAAAATTATATGCAACGATTCGACAACTTGGTCTTCTAACATTCTTTGTCACTTTTACATATGTTGAAAGATTATGGGATCCTTTCATTACATTTCCTTTCTTTATATGAAACTAATGTAATGATATTTCAGAATAAAATTTCAAGTACTTGATTGAATTGAGAAAAAAAAATCTTACACACATTATATGTTCAAGATTAAATCTCCCAAATAAAATAAAAGACCTTTAATATGTTCATATAGCAAAATTGATGTGAATTGGCCTTGTCACATGTTCAAATTTTCATAATCATTAAAAAAAAAATTGCAAACTTATCACAAAAGATCATTAACTTTTTGGATTTTAATTTTTTTCGTCACTAAATTTCAAAATCATGGGAGCAAACATGACCATGGACTTTTATGGATTAAAATGCACCTATGTATGGAGTGCACACAAATTAAGAAATTGAACGATTTATAGACATATATTTTTTTGTGATGTATCGTTGTTACCAAACCATAACAAAATGCACAACATCATCAACACACATGTACATGTAAAAATAAATAAATGTTGTTTGTAGATTTCATTACCCTTTTTTTTATGTGTGTAACAAAAAAATTTAAACCTTTTCAAATAAATGGGAATTATCCATTTTCACAACAATACATGCATACACAAGTAAACAAAATATTTCAATCTTGATGATGTATCATTTTTTGAATATTTAAATTCTTTAAACCTTGATGAAAATACATATATATTAAGTTTGAGAAGTAAATTAATAAAGTCGCACATTTTTATTTTTAAAATTTAAAAAAATTAAAAAATGTATTTAATATAAGTGTTGTTTATTTGTGGTTTGCAAATATAAATCTTCAATATATCTTAAATTCATATGCAACTACAACTTATTGTTGTCACAAATGCCAATGCCATGGAATACATTCATTTAAATGTTCATCCATGTACCTAACATTTAGTTCAGTTTTAGTTTAGTTTTAATTAATTTCTAGTTAAATCTTCCACTAAACTCATAGTTCACTTCCAATTGACTTTTAGTTCAACTATAGTTAACTTTTTGTTAAATTCTAATTAATTCCAAATTAATTCATAGTTAAGTCGTTATTAAATTTTAATTAACTTTTAATTAAATCTTAGTTAATTCTAATTAACTATTAGTTTATTTCTTGTTAAGTTTTAATTAATTTTCAGTTAAATTTTTATTAATTCATAGTCGACTTTCAATTAAAAAGGTTTTCAAAAAGTTTTTTTATTTGATGCACACATAAAAACCTCTTTGGAAGCTTCCTTGATCTAAGTCCCAAAAGGGGTATAAATAGAAATAAAACTCTTCATTTTTTTCAATATGTTCAACATTAATCTTGGGTGTGATCTTACACCATAACCTTGTCGTGTTTTTTTCATGTTCATGTTTGCATATGTTACCATAATAACAATTTGTTTTCACATTGGTCTTAAACATTTTGTGTTGTTAGTTTGGGTGTTCTTATTTATGAATCACATAATATTGTTTTGTTCCTTATTTGAAAATTATACTTAAACCTTTCCTTAACCTTTGTTCTTGTGGTTCTTTGTGCTTGACAATTGCACATCATATATGACAAAAATAAATAAATAAATAACATCATAACTACATTCTATCATTAAAAAATGCATTGAAAATAATATAAATGCAAATATAAAATTTTAAAAGTTAGGTTTTTTTTTTAATGCTCAACAAATGGTTGTTCAACTTGTTACTTACCTTGTGTTTTTGTTACAAATATATCATTCATCTCAAACATATCAATTCATAAATACTTCTCCTTTTGAAAAACACATTTTTACGTTAAAATCACAAATTGCATTAAATGAATTGGAACCAAATCCAATTAATATAATGTGTTCATTGATCATAGACAAATATATTAACCATCTTAATTAATATGAATCGTTGTCATTAGCAAAATTTAGTTCAATTTATAACATTAAAAAAAATTAAACATTGCAAACCCAAAATTATTAAATTTGTACATTATAATAATAATAAAGATATTAAAAATTGGTCAAGATAACAAGTTTTATTGTATTCACCATTTCAAATTTTAGATAATTTGCAACTTGGAACTAATGTAACCTTACATGATGCATATTGTTAATAACATGATGAAAATTTTAAGATTAAATGTATCTTCAACTACCAAATGTCATATCCAAATATAAAACAAATGGATGATTCAATAGATTCAAAATCAAAACCATTACATTCAGTTAACATTTGGACTAATAATATAAATAATCCACGTATTCCAATTTTTGTAACAAACACAATCAATATTGAACACTATATGATTTACAATTTAATTGTCATTCAATCACATAATGAATCAAACTAAAAATCACAATTTTGAAAAGATAAAATTTTCAAAAAAATCATATTCCATGATGATGGAAGAATTTGAATATCATAGTTTACTTAGACAATTAAATGAAGAAAAAAATAAAATTATGATGTTATGTATAGAAAATAATTTGACCTTAATACACTTATATGTTTTTTTTTTACAAGGGGTGATAAAAATGGTAAAACTTTTACATCAAAACTCATAATTCAAGGATTATTATAATTATACAATAGAGACATGTCTTTTGACTTAACAAAAACCAAGACTTTACTTATGGCATCAACAAATAAAGTTGTCTTCAATAGTTTAATAGTACATTCAACACTAAACATAAATGTTCAACAATCCTTATTTAAATTACCAAACTTATCATCATATTCATTAAATAAACATTCATGTCAATCTAAACAATTACAACTTGTTGTGACAGATGAAATAACACTTGTTGGTACTAGAACGTTCAATGTTATAATTAATATGTTCATGTCCATAAAACACATTCAAAACAAATTTTTGATGGTGTTGATCTTATCATAACAAATGATTTCTATCAAGCACCCCCTATGAAAGATAATTGGATCTTTTTAAATATCAAATATAATGTTAATGCACTAGCACCAAATTTTTGGCAAACACATGTCCAATTTATGAACTAAATAAAGTTATGTGACAATATAATTTGGCCTTTATACAAACTTTGAACAAATTTTGTATTGTAATAGAAAATACAATGGATATTCAATTTATAATTGATAACCACTCAATAGTTTTACTATTTCGTATTTATTTTATTAAAATAAACTTATGCAGAAACATAATAAAAATGAGTTCACTAACATATTATGTTCCACGTTTATTTTCAAAGTAATGGACATTAACCATCAATCATGCCCACCATCTTATTAATGCGTCCCTAAGTTCATTAATGGACTCAAATGTGAGTCTAAACTAAAAACATCGAAAGAATAAGGAGTCGGGGCACGCTCCCTGGCTCATAACACTTGGGGGGTAGAGGGGCATGTTAGAGCTCTGTAATGGGACTAGGAAGAGTGACAAACATCAACTACTCACATGGACCTGCACAAAACCAAACATAAGGTGGTTAGTGCATAGTTGGAGCACTTTTGGTGCTAGGACAAGCCATGGGCAAACTCGGACTCACAAAACTCATCACGGCCCGAACTTGGGGAAAGCCATGACCTTTCCCCTTATAGTATATTATGTGCCTTTCCATGAGGCCCACATCCAAATGGCATTTTGTCCTAGGGAGTCCCGAAATTCTCACAATTAGGACTCCTGCAACTTTGGGGGCCCATAACTTTACGTGCAGACCTTTGATTGAGACGAGGTTTAAATCAAAGTTGTAACCCTCGTCAAGAACTTTACAATGATATGTCGCACGCCACCTACACGCGAGAAAATCGGGGTGATTATTGACTTTTAGTGGTTGACAATTTGACTTCCGGCCCTTCTTTTGGCCATAACTTGTGTTTTAGATGTTCAAATGAGTCATGCAAGCTCAATTTTAGACATCTACGTTTCAAGAGCTTTCTAGTGATATAAAGGACTCCTCAATCTATTTAATTGTGTCCCTTGCAATTGTTATTTGAAGATTCGAGAGTCCACCAGGACTCCAATTCCCAAAGTGGAAGCTCCTTTGGAAGTGTGAGGGTTTATTCCCTCACACTTTCCTACACTCTCGGGAACATGCGGTGTGACTCTCGGGCTTCCTTTTTGGTCCACAACCTTGCAAACCCTTGCCTTGGTCGTGAGCCCAAGGCTAAGGTTGCGACACTTATACACTCTTAAATGAAAACTATGGGTTTACATGAATTACAATTCATATAAAAAAGAAATGTTGGTTGAATTATGTGCTGGTAACTATGTAACATCTAATGGTTTTGTGAATGGAGTTAATGGCACTTTTAAAACATCAACAACATATTGTGAAAAACCATTATATGGATAATGTTTCATAATTATAAAATTGAAACACTATATATATATATAATCATTATTATGACAACAACATTGAATCGAAATGGACAATAATTGAACCTATCATTAAATATATAAGAGTTGGTAAATCCCAATCATTTAACATAACAAGGATTCAATTTCCAATTCAACTTGCAATAGTAAAAACTATCCATTATTCTCAAGGATTATCATTAGATTAATTGATTTTTTATCCTACTTATGTTTAAAAACATGGGTTAACATATATAACATCATCCCACATTTGAAAAAAAGAAAAATTATTTTTGTTAACTCCCTTCCAACATGAAAATGTCTATGTGGATACAAGAATACATATGGAAATGAATAGATTGAAAACAATTGCAACTTGGATATTGTTAAATTTTCAATTTAAAAACTTACATAATTTTCATGTAATTATACAAGCTTTGAATACAACTTCTTTATGCCAACATTTTGAAGACATCAATCATGATCATGACCTTCAAATGTCTAATATTTTCTGTCTTATAAAAATAAGAATACACCATGCATCAACAAATGTACACAAATTTATAAATTCATCAATGTATTCATATATTTCAATCCTTGATCGTCATGGGTTAATGATGAAGTATGACATACATATGCACTTAGATTCTTTCAATACAATAATTAATGATGGTTTATAATATATAGTAACAACTTTTAATATTAATAAACGAAAAACAATACATATTGTATGTGTGTATAAAATTCATTCATGTTTAGTTTCTACATTCCTAAACAATCTTCAAATTATAATTCAATATTATCATGAATATTGTCCAATTGAATCGTTATGGGAGATTTTAATGTTGACATTCTAAAAAACAATAACCAAGCATAAAATAAATAATAACTATTAAATTTCATCGATAAATTCCAATTAAAATCATAATTAAGTGAAAACACCACAAAAGTTGGATCTCAACTAGACCATATATGGGCAAATGTCCCTAGAAATGAATGCAAATATGGTGTAAAAAAAGCATATTGGTCAAATTTTCACAAATCGATTTATATTGCATTCAAATTACCAAACACACTTCCAATGTATAACAATAAACCATTAATGCTTCCATTTATTTGAAGTGCAATATTTGTGATTATATGCATGTAAATGTTTCATTTTCCACGTAATTAATTACTCCCAAAATGTTGGCACCTTGTGGCTTGAATTTTTATTTTTTTTCATGGACCACGTGTAAAAAAATCATGAATATCAATAATAAGACAAACAAAAATTTGGACAATTTTTTTATCCACACATACACCCATCAAACACTATAACAAAACACCTTTCATGAAGAACCTAAACCCAAAATGTGACAAAAAAAAATATAAAAGTTGTCAAATTCTTAAACTTAAAAAATGAAAATGAGACGAATATTTTAAAATATTTCCATCTAAATTATACCCATTCAATATTGATGTTTGTTTCAAAGATCCAAATACCTCGTGCACATTGTTAATTTTTTTTACATTATTCAAGTTTGGAAAACTTTGATTTTCTTAAACAATATTTTATATACAACTTTATATTCATTTGTAAGTTAAATGAAAGACAATGGAACTATAGTTTCAATTTCTACATATTCACAATGAATTCTAAGGTTAGAAAATTGTATTTCTTAGTACAAATGTGAAAATATAAATTTCATAAAACCAACAAACTTTCATCCAATATAACTTGAGTTCATAGTAGAACATCAAATGTAATATCTTATTTTTAGGACAAAGCCTTTCATGGCATAGCCATTTGTTTGCTCATGTGTAAACTCCTAAATATGCACACATATGTAGTTCATAGGTTTGATTACATGGTGATTATAATTTTTTATGAATAATTTTAGTTAGGACAAGATTGAAGGAGGTTTGAGCAAGGGGAGGAGCTTGGGTTGCATTTTTGTAATGTTTAATGTATTTTCAAATTCAATAACAAACAAGCAAAAATAATTTTCCTCATTTTGTTTTGGAAAGGTCATTAATAATGATTTACTACTAGTTTCCAAAAGGAATTATATCCCAACTTTTTATTTTGTTATCTTCATTTTCATCAATGAAACTATAAAGGTATGAAAAATTATTTTATCTTTTCATAGGACCACATTCATGTGCTTAGGTTTTCAAATCATGGGATGAAGTTTATTTTATCATCATTTTCATTTAATATTTGTTCAATCCATTTACATGATCTTAGGGATTGCAAATGTACATAAATTACCTTAGTGAGAGTACATATTTAAATATGGTGATTTTTTATGTTATGGTTTAAATAAGTGTTGTGTCTTTTTTTGTTTTACAAAATGTCAAAACAATTATAAATTTTGTCAAATATACCCATAGGAAATGGGTGCATATGTAATTAGGGTATAAAGTTTTAAATTACATCTAATAACATTAGACGATGTCATTATGGGTTGTTTATTGTAAGTCGAGACAATGACAAACATAATGTGTTTTGGCACAATTACTAATGTGTTTATTGTTTACCATTTACAATTTTACATCCGTTTGGGACCAAAAAGTCCATTAGACGAAAGGCAAATCATGGAAGACAAATTATCTTCTAGTACTAGCAACATGCCATAAACTTGGGCAAGGCGACCGTGTTCGTATATTGCATGAGTTTAACAAGAGTGCTAGTGTGGGTGACGGGTAGGGCAGAACAAAAGCATTCCCTAACTTTATGTGTATTTGGACAAACAAGGAGCAAGTGCTCTTCATCCTCTACCTTCCCCAAGTCATAGCCCTGACAAAACCTCTCTACATATGGCACGCCCTTCCACGCACCTAGCACTACCTCAAGCTGCGTGTTGTCACACTAAAATTGCGCCAAATTTTTCTGTAGTTGAACACAGCTGATGTCACACAAATAGTTTTCACTTTCGTATGATATACCTTTGAAACATAAGTATCTTGTTTGCATGTTGGTCCCAATTTCATGGTTGGTAAAGAGCTTTTCAATGAAAGCCAACCGCATATTATCTTTCACCCTTTTTACACTCAACATTGTGTGGGGAAAACCTGGAGGGGGTGGGGCCCCAGCCTCTTGGTTGGTTGGGCTTTCGCCATAGATCTAGCACAACTGGTTGCACTAACTGTAGCACGGCCAGCTCAGCCATCCGAGCTCCCACCCATACGTTGTGCGCATTGCACCAAAGTACTTGGCTTTTCACCCAGCCTCTCACCCTTGTTAGACAGGTCGGATGTATGTGCGTTGTCCCATGAGCCATTCTCAATGGATGTTGAGCAGTCCCTGCCTACAACGCATGGGCCGTTGTAGGCTCCTTAACTTGTAGCGCACGGGTCATTGCAAGCTCTTCAACTTGTAGCACATGGGTCGTTGTAGGATAAGGTGCCATTTTTAGTGGTGGTTGAACCAAAGGCAGAATTGCCACCTCTTGGGGCTGATTCTTGAATAGCCATTTTTTCATGGATCTAGCCCAACATTTATTTCCCGCATCAAGCATAGCGAGTTGGGCTTTCCATTTGCACAGTGTGCACTATTGCAAGTGAGTCAAACCCTTCAACGTTTGGCAAATGTTGGCCTGGGAAGTGCTAGGTTTCAGTTAATAAGACGAGGTGAGCACCTTAAAACAATTCTAGTATTTGCACCTTCGTTTCTAGTTTATTTACACCACCCTCGTGCATGTTCCATAATACCACACATAAGTCTCTCTGGTCACTGCTCCCATAGACAGAGGAGGGCGACAAATTTGAGTGTCGTCGATGAAAAGTTTGGTTACACGCCAGAAGGTGTGCTTGCCCACCGCCTTGGCCTCTTAGAACCATGGCCACATCTTCGACTTGCATGCCCGTTGCGCGGGTGTGAGGTCTTCATCCAAGCCCTTGCGCCTTTGAAGTGCAGTTTGGCGGTCCTCATTTGTCGCGAACTTGAACAACATTGTGTTAGGGCGTGTGCCCACCATTAGGGCGGAGGCCTGCATAGTGGTAGGCCATTGACGCATGGCGGCAACAACCTTGGCACGCAACTTCATCTGGCCTTGCAACAGCTTTGTGTTGAGCCGTTGCACTAGTTCCTTTTTGATCTCGCCCTCCTTGGCCTCGAAACCCATGAGGTGCGGGTTGAGCTTACGCTTCTCCTGTTTGGGTGCGTTGGCCGGGGTCTCCACAACCCAACTGACCACCTGGTGCACGTTCTTGGCCATCACCATGGTCCTTTTGGGCTCCTCCGCAAACATAGCCTTGGATGTGCTAACTGCGACCGCCTTGTGCTCCATCAACTGGTTGACTACAAAGTTGCCAACGATCATAAGAGATGGAATGTTCTCAATGGTTGCCTCCATCTTGGACAACCGCACGTCAACAAATGAGTTGTTAGTCTTGAGGCCTATCACCAGCTAATGCCCGACCATGGCTATGTGGTAGACCGACAAGGATGCATTGTTTGGGACGTTGAGCCTGGCGTTGTTGCAATGATGCTTGGCAATGTCCTTCTTTAGCGTGAGAATGTCTGACATTGCAGTGAAAGGACACAGCAATAATGCGACACTGAGCGCCATCGTAGAGTTTTTCAAACTCTAAACCATGCAAAATGATTTATAGAAAGAAGGAGAAAAACAAAAACCAAAAAAATGGGGAAACACTTAGCTTGTCATTTTTCTTCTCTTGGTTTTTGTATACTCATTTCTTTTGTTCCATCTGCAGCTTTCTACTTAGGATGTTGATGTTGTTATTCAAGATGGCATGCTTCCGCATAGGCCAAATCTCCAAGTAGTCATATAGCCCCTCCTTCTTGAAGGCGTCCTTTGTTGGAGCTTCTTTCTTTTTCTTCTTGTTTAATCAAGGCGCATTGCTACCAATAGGGGGGAAGGATGTAAGGTTGTCCCACATACATGATTATCACAACTGACTAAACAAATGTATAATTATTAACCCATACTATAAATGTTTATAAAGTTAATAGTAAATTTAATTATTATTTTGTATTAACAATTCCACCCTTTTCTTTTTCAATGAAATGAATGGATGACATTAAACAAAACATGGATGTTCATTAACACTTTATCAACCAAATAGTACAATTCCAAAAAAAACATTAAATAAAATAAAAACTTATAGAAAATTAAAACATGTGAAAAATTAATAATAATAATAATTCAACTACAAACCACCTTCACATGTGGAAATGTTGATCCACAAACAACATCAAGTTCCTCATCGAGATTGACAACAATACTCTAATTAATTTGATATTGTATAGGATCACCAAAATTGTAGCAACATGTATGTTGTTGAATGTTTTTATTGTCCAATTTCATAAAAAAAAGGTCAATGCTTTGATGTTAAATAATTTGGTATATTTCAAAACTCAACCTACTGACCAAATGATATATTTTTCATACTAAATAATAATAATAATAATATTTGTAAGGAATCTTCAAAAAAATATGTAAAAATCGTGTAAAATATGTATCATTAATTGCAAAAAAATTGCTTATAAGTTCTAAAAGTGGTCTTGTTGTTTCAATAACTATAACCAATCAATAATCAACTTTACGTATTGATAAGTTGGAGCATATAAGAGTTAATATTACTACAAGAACATCATTTTTGTCATAAGAAATACAATAACATATTTTTATTATTAATATGCAAAAAATTGGCATCAAAATATTTGCTTGGGCACAAAACATTCGCCACTTATAAGTTATCCATGCAACAAGCTATGTAAATTCATAAATATCAAAAATTTCTCAATACTTGTTATATTTTATATCTAACAAAAAATCAACAACATACAACAAGCTAAAATAATTGCTAAAGGTAATGTTTTCTTGTTAACAAATTTAATATTATTAAAAACTCAAACTAGTAACCAATTTATTAGAAAACAGGCTTTTCTTATACCAAACAAACTTTTTAATAAGCAATCCTAAAAAAAACTATATCAAAATTATTTTTAAAATGCATCAATATGATATTTTAAAATATTTTCTATAAATTATAAGAGCAACACTTATTAACAATTGCAAGTATAATTTTAAAAACATTGGTTGGCAACCCATCTTTTAGGTAGTCCATTATTGATTAGTATTTTAGAGTTGTAGCCATTGTCATAGTCTTTTTGCTTGAGTTTACATAACATTTAAATCACTTGGCATTTTATAATGAAGTTCCTATAATTTACCAACAAATTGGATGCACAAAACAATTGTGACACGTTTTCCCAAAGATAAAAAAATCTTTTTAAATGTATCTTTTAATAGACCTACATGCTTGTAAGATCTACATTTGATTGATAAAACAACTATATTAATATGTATCATGGAATTTTTATCGATCAAAATTGCTTGTAAAATGAACAAAAGAGTTGAACAAAGACAAAACAACAATTGTGTAGTTGAAAAAAAACATATAGACCCTTTACAAGGGACAATTTTTTTAGAATGTAACAATGAAAATATCTTAATTTCTTATTTATTTGCATTGTCTATCAATAAACACACGATTGCAAGTAAATCCAATTCAGTAACACACATAATTTTTGATGAAATATTGATGGTAGGTTATAATATGCTTGCCACAATTATTTATAGTTGTAAAGATTTGGAAGCCTCGACATGATGTTTATGGGATGTATTTTACAATTTATACCAATCATTAACACATCGTTGTCTTCAATTGACATCCAACCAATTTTTACATTCACAAAATTTACTTGAAAAAAAAGGTTATGAATAGAAACTTTTGCAAGAATTAAACTCAATCAAATAGTGTGATTGTAATAAAACAATTGTGGCATAGTGAAAACATGAACAATTTATATGTCTTTTTGAAAAAAACCTCAAACTAGTAATGAATTTGAACTTAATTACTAAAAACATGTTTCCTTTATCATCTAAATACCAACATGTTTGATGATCCATAGAAGATAAGATCATCCATAGTTCATGATAGATATAATTTTTTTAAAAATCACAACAAAATTGTTACATTATTATTGTAATCATCAAGACTTACAAAAAGAATTCCATGTGTAATGACATCAAATACATTACAAGATAAACATTTCACTAGTGAAACTCAAGAATCAAAATTTAACACCTCTTTTCAAAATCTATAAAGGAATGTGTATTGTAATGGTTGGGTGTCGATGGCTACTTTGTACCAAATTATTGATTTCAATTCAAATTCAATCAAATTAATTAGATTAAATTGAATTGAATTAAATTAAAATACGTTGAATGGAATTAAAATCCATTGGATTGGATTTGCAATCAATTGAGTTGGATTAAAATTCAACTAAAGATAAATGACATGCAAACTTATTGAAAATTTGTTCATCATTTCCATCATTCATGACTACAATGTTGAAAAAAGGTAGCAAGTGAAAGCACATTATGGGGAGGCCAAAATTGTTGTCACATTGTATTGTTTTTCATAGGTCTCATGTTTGAACTTCAACCATGTCTTTATTATGAAGGATTTTCACAATGTTCTTGCAAATTATGGTAAATAAGAACCCAAAGAAATTAAATGCAAAAAAACTGCATTTATTTATATTTCATATGATGCGATGTTAAAATATATTTATGCCAAAAAAAAAATGTTACAATGTATTAAAAAATGAAAATATATTTAAAAAGGATTGAAATGATTTTGAATATTTATAAAATTTATAGCTTTTAATAACCATTTTGATTATATATGATTGGAATAAGTTTTTGAACCATGTGAAAAGTTTGATAATTATCATATCACAAATTGATGTTTTTCAAGGCAATGATCATAAGTATGTGGTAAATCAACATTTCGACAAACAATCATTTTTAAATGGAAGATGACAAGATATGTGAAGTGGTCCATTTTAAAAAAAAATCCTTGACTTTAAATTTTTAATATAAATATGAATATGCATATAATTATATATCATTAATTTTTGAAAATCAAAGTATCAAGCTCAACCAATAAAAATGAAACCCAAAATTAAATGTAGCACATTTTGTAGGTGTGTACTTTTCGCACATGTTATGAAACTATTCAAGTTGGCCTCCATGTAGTGTGTTTTCACCCTAGTTTTGAAAATACACAAATTCAAAAAGACAAATTTCCATTTCATTCATAGTAAATTTTAAACCAAAATTTATTTTGGTAAGGTGAACAACTATAGAATCTTATGCAATAACTATTTTAATGTAACCATTTCACTAGTATGAATGTTTAAGTTAATTTTAACATATTTGTTAAAATACACAAAATATAACATATGGCACTTTTTAAATTTTCATAATAATACCCATATAAAACAACTTCCAATATCATCACCACATATTAAGATCAAACACATTCAAAACATTCACCATCAATAGATATCAACTACCACTTGCCAAAGCTTATTGTTTCACATATTTTAAAGTTTAAGGACAAACATTTGACCATTTGATCATAGAGCTTTTGTCATGGATGATATATCATAACATACCCCAATTATCTTCAAACGTAAATTATGATTTTTATAACCAATGATCAAAATAAGATATTTAATTTAATTTTGTTCATCATTTATGAATGAAATTCATTCACCACCAACTACTTTTTGCTTAACAAATGAATTCTTCCATCTTCCATCCATTTATAATTTGTTACATGTATTTAAGGAAGTATTCAAAAAGGCTCTTGGAATGGTGGGTCACATGAAAGAATTTACGGAAGTTTTTTTGAATTGGGTCCCCATACAAATATAAATAAAGGTAGTCCCCATTGCATTTAGTACATTGAACACCAATTTAAGTACAACCTTATGTTTTACCTCTCTTCCTTTTGTTTCATATAATTTTCAAAATTTCCATGTTTTGAATTAAATTTTGTTTGAGAATTTTCATTTATATTTTGTGCCTTATTTTAAAATTAAAAAAAGGAACAAAATTTCAATGGACGATTATTCCAAAATATTAAAAAATAAAAATGTTAAGCTACACAAATTTAGACGAATCAACGTTTTCTTCCCATTCAAACAAGATCTTAAAGTGATATATTGAACATTTAAAAAAAAATTGGAATATATATATTATGTGTGTGTGTATGTGGAACCTTATAAATAATGCCTTAATATGCGATCCATAAAATGGTCCATCATGTCTTCAAAAAAAATATGAAAAAATACAAAACATTAGAATTTGAAGAAAACACTAGAAGCAACCCATATACACACATGAGGATCATCCTAATCAAAACCAACCAAAAACAAAAATTACAAATGAAGATGATCATATTACATTCAATACTTAAATTTTAAACAACAAAAGTTAGTCAATAGATAAATTTGAAATGAACTTGGGAGATTTTGTTGTTGTCAAAGTGTCATGTTTAGTATTGGAAAAACATGCAAAAAGCTCAATTTGAATTTACAATGGACAAGAGTGAAAATTTTGGTCCCATTTGTCATTAGGATGTGAATCAAAACTAATGGTAGAAAGACATTTTTCAGATTTAAAATTGGAGGAAAAAAATATTGTGTAGTTGTATTGATGAGAGATTAAAAAAACATATATAATCCATTTACCAAAATATCTATATATATATATATATATATATATATAATATGTTCAAATGTAAGATACATATAATCATCATGGATCAATGGTATAGTTTTTCACAAAATGAAATGGCAATGAAACACATTACAATTTTTTTGAAGGTATTGTAGAGCGAAATTAGGTCGCCGTGCAAATCTAAACACTGGCTGATCTTAAGGTTCAGATTGCCTGATCAACCGTCATCTCATTGCGACGCCCCATTAACTACTGCATGGAATTGCATGGGTTGTTTGGTCTTTGTTGGTGCATGTTAAGTGGTTTAGGAAGATTGGTGGTTGGAAATAGTATGGAGGTATGGAGCCGAAATGATGAGGAGGAGCAAGTAATGGCGGCGGACGATGGGAGCTGGGCAAAACGGAGTAGGAGGATTGTCGAGAGGCTTCGGGAGGAAGCTAACGGATGTCTACTGGGAAGAATGGTGGCTCAAGCAAGAAAAACGACAGAGGAAATTCGGGACCGAGGGATGCACAGTTTAGGTTGCTCGGTAAGAGGAATGAGAAGGTGGGATTTTGGTAAGGAAGAGTAGGTTTTTCAGTATGATCAATTGATTGTAGAGATTTGGGAGGTAGAGGAGAAGGATCTTTGAAAACAGAGTGATGAAAGGTTCTGTTAGCTAGGAGAGCTTGGCTGAATGCTAGAACTTTCCGCTGCGCCTGGTACCTGGCCAAGCTGCTATAGAGGAATTCAAGAGAGAGAGACTGGACAGCACTGGAATCTGGTTTTGTGAACGTTTGATGGAAATCAGGCTTGTGCTTTCGGGTAATGTATATAGTTTGTAATGAAAGAGTTTCCTTGGCCGGCATTTGTGTGAATGGGCGAGGCAGGGGAAGGATGATGTGAAATCTGCCCTGTTGTTGTGTGGAAGCAAAGCATTTGTGCATCTCTGATCTTGTAATGTGCTTCTGGGAGAGTTAGTAGGCAGTTAGTGTGTTGTTTGTTATCGAAGGTCTGAATTGTGTGGAGTAGATCATGAGAACATGGACGCCTGGGTTCGTTGAAGGCGACTGTGTGTTGTGTGTTTTTGGACCCTCTCTTTTTGGTTACAGTATCATAATCACAAAGATCAAAGGACTAAATGTAAATAATTGGACTAACTAACCGACCCAAGGGTTGGAATTGTAAACATATAATGAGGATTTAAAAAAAAACATGTTCAATGTGCTATTTATTGAAATCGAGCCAAAAACTTGTTACCAACTCTACTAGGCGACAATAATTAAATTATGAACATTCACGAACTTAAATCATAAATGTCATAATCTCCCTTTGTCTAAGTCTCTAAACCCTAAAATCATAGACCTTCAAATATAAGAAACGATTGTGACATCATGAGAGGCTCAATTTTTACAAGAAAAATCAATTTTGACAAGATAAAAACACCATTATTAGTTTTAAAAAAGCAAGATTTGCAAAGAAATTCAAATAAAACTCAAACAAACATTTTACTATACTAAAAACTCATGGTCCCAAAATTTTCAAATTCTGAAGTGAAGTTTGAATTCACATAATTAATTCAAAAAGCTTTTTGATATAGTTTACCTCCATTCTCCACCCCCTATACCCATCGAAATAAGGAGTTCCCACGATGCATGCCTCTATTCCAAGTTCAAAATTCTAGTACTTAAGCCGTGCCATTTTCAGTGTCATTTTCTTTGATTTTATGATGATGTTCAAAGTGATAGTGCATGCAATATTTTTTTTGGGAGGTGACCTGAAAATGTGCCACCTCTCCTTCTATGGCAATGGAGCATGTTGAAGTCAAGGGGGTGGGTTAATAATTGGTAATTTTCAGCCTGGTTAATATAACCAAATCAGCCTATTCATGTGCACACACACCAATTCTATTCTACTAATTGCACTCATCCCATACCTGGTGAACACTCCTCAGAATGTGGGGATCAAATGAAAAAACTTACATGGTTTTTAAAGTATAGGAGAAGGGCCTGAGTACAGGGCCTTCCATGATTTGGGATCTGTGCTCAAGGCCGGTAGGCCAAATAGGTCTCAAATCACGGAAGGGCCTGTACTAATCAGGTCATTTTCCTAACATAAAAGCTGGGATTTTTTCACTTTTTAGAAATAATGACAGGCTGGCGGGTACCTTCATCTCGTCAAAAAATCCTGGTACAGTTTGACTGGTACCTTCTTCCACCGCAGAAGATCCAGCCTTGCTGAAAACAGGTTCCTTCAGGCAGGTACATAATGGAGCTGACAATACAAAGGAAAAAATCCAGGCAGTGCTTTGTACGCTTTTGTAAGTCTCTCTGCCTACACTTACAAGCAAAGCCAATAAAGTCATAAAACCCTGCAATTTTATTATTATTTATAAACACGCCATTGATTCAAAAAAAAAAAGTACAAAAGGTATAAGAAAAAAAAGAGAAGAATTTCAAAGACATTGAGTTTTAGCACATAAAAGTCCTCCATCACATTATGTACAAACCAAGAGATTCAAACAAAATGATGAATCCCTGACAAAGCCTGAGTGTCATAAGAGCAAAAATCCAAACCTAAACGGGGTCATGAAGAGAGCTAAGGAACGAATTATATTTCAAAATCCCCACTAACCAATCACCAAAAAAACATATTTAGAGAAGGAAAGGGAGCGAAGCTTAATAATTGCAAGAAGTATATCCGAAAAAAGGAAAGGGAAGGGAAACCAAAAAATATTGGAAGAGCTCTCCAAATGTTGCGGTGAAGCAAAAGGAAAAAAAAAATCTGGCTTTACGACTCTAAGAGAGTCACAAAATGCTGACATGTGGGAGTATCGAGAGGTGGAAGCGTGAGAGCAAAAAACAAAGCAAAACAAAAACAAGTTTAATCAAGTCTCTTTGATGAAGTCATGGACTTCCCCTCAAGACTAGGTATAAGAGTAGGATAATGGAACTCACTTTTACATTGGGTTCTACTTACAGGCCTTTTCTCTCTCTCTCTCTCTCTCCCCCCTCTCCCCCCTATCCTTTTTTAGTTTTTTTGGGGCCTTTTCTTTTGTATATTGAAATTAAAAGTTTTAAAGTTTAAGTTATTTAAAAAATTTCAAATAGCCATAATTTAGAAAAAAGAAAATCTCCATATTTTGGTACTTGGTTTAAGCATTTAGCCAAAATTAAAAAAAAGATGTTTTAAAAAAAAATTTAACTTCTAGATTTTTTAGCTTTAAGCCAAATTTGCCTAAATCTTCATATGGGTCATCATCACTTTGCTTCTTACATCACAACAATTACACTACCAACTAACCCCATTGGCAACCGACCATGCTTCCACCATGTGGCTTTTCACCCTAACTATGTATGGTCTTTCAAAGTGGGCAAACCCACAAACTCACCAAGACTAGTTCCAAGTTGTCCAACAAGAACTTCCCAGCACACGTCCACAACCGCTTCCAAACCAACCAAGAAAGCCTTGTCAGAAATCACGTGTCCTTGATAATGAACTAAGTGGGGTATGTACTGTACCACAATCCCCACTTAAAAGCTACCAAAAACAAAAGCTTTTATGATCATCATCTTTCCCCCCCCACCCCTTGTGGGCCCACTTAAGAGCTACCAAGTGGACCACTTAGTTACCGCCACATTTGGTACACTATGTCAACACACAAACACACAAAGCCCACTTACACCATCATCATCATCATCCCCACTTTCCTTTCTCTTCAAGATCTTTTCACTTCCATTAAAAGAAAAGAATCCATTCATCCCCATCCCCCCATCCACCCCCCTGCCCCCGGCCCACATGGGTGGTATTTTTACCTCCCTACCATCTCTAACCGGGTCAGTGGTCCCCAAATCAAATGGTCAGTATTAAATGCCCATTTAAAATGGGTAACAACGCGCCCCGCTGACCCCACTTAAATTGAGAATTGGCAATCCGTGTCCCACAAGTGGTCCAATAGAGAATCGCCACCGTGCCCACCGTTTCGCCTCCCACCGCTTACCGATGAGCATCCAACCAATCAGGTATCGCCACTTCACTCTTTTGGGAAATTGCATGCAAACTCACTCTTGGGGGCGGAGGGGGCGATGAATTTTCGCTTTTTTTGGACCTGAAAAAAAAGAAGATTTCAACAAATACAAAAGGATTTTAATTTTGTGAAAAATTGGGGGTCCTAATTCGCTAGATTTCTTCTTTTTTTTTTAATTAAAAAAAATCGCAATAGTTTTTTTTACAACAGGTTCCAGCAGCTAAGTAGCCCAAAATATTAAAAAAATGGAGTAGTCTTTTTTTTATAAAAAAATTCTAGTTTCAAATAAAATTTCAACTCTCATATCTGGTCCATAGCCAAATTTGGCTAAATCTTTCTTTTGGATGACCACAAAAAAATTGGAAAAAAAAAAAAAAAAAAAA
>Ga0209208_10002673_pt1 | contig 25561 bp, 28 predicted proteins | sample S1TSphfallax_3_FD_187694 | JGI IMG/M metagenome (GOLD analysis project Ga0209208, IMG submission 187694) | Host-associated microbial communities from peat moss isolated from Minnesota, USA - S1T2_Fd - Sphagnum fallax MG (SPAdes) (version 2) | ecosystem: Host-associated > Plants > Peat moss >...
ATTTGGAGAGGGTGCTTCTATTAAGGTGCACTCACGCTTGGTGTTAGGGACTTTAGTGTTGAGTTCCTAACACCATGCTAGTCATTTAGGACTTACACTTACTTACCATGAACATTTAATGTTCAGTTAAACATTTGCTTAACATTAAGCTAATGCCCATTTAACATTAGGTGTGACCTAGGATGCCACCTAGATTTTCATTTAGCACTGAATTAAACATCAAGTGTGAATGCACCATTTGTCCTGTCAGATTGGCACAAGCTGTATTATACATATCTACCATTCAGGGAAGAAAGGAAGGGAAGGCAAGGAAAGGGAGATACCTAGATCCAAATATGGATTGGTTCATCACATGGGGCGGTTTAGGGTTGATTAGCTATCCAGCCAGCCAGGGTATAAAACCAAACCAAGTGGAAAGGTTAAGTTACACAGCTTGATGAGTAGGTACAGGAACAACGTCCTCATGGCAGTCATGATGATAACCAAATAAATCCATACATCCATCCATAGTCGTCGTCCGATTAAACCTGCAGCCTGCCTGCCACTCGCCTGACGCTTGTCTAGTGGGCAGGTACCTGGTGGTGCTGTAGTTAGATTAGGGTTAAGTAGGCGAACGGGCGAATGGGATTGGGATGGGTATGCACATATGCGCGCAGGAGACTGATTCGGCCAATCTTAGTTAGTAACTTAGTTAGTTTACTACTTTGCCGATCCTAGAGTCACCCGAAGCCTGGCCTTTTCCGAACCGGACCCTGAGGCTCACCAGAGCAGCGAACGGCAATCTTCGTGAGTAACAGGGCGAAGACGACGAGCGAGCGAGCGAAGAGAACGAGCAAAACGCACAACCGTGTGTGTATCGACGGAACAGGCCCGCCTCGCTACACAACTTGCTTGGCTCCCTGGCTCGCATTGTGAGGGATCACACAGGTTGTGTGTGTCCCTGTTTGCTGCCGTGTAGCCAGGATATGTGGTGAGAGTTATATTGGAGGAGAAAGGAAGTGGGTTGGAGGGTTGCGCGCTGTGGGGGTGGGAGGGGCCAAAAGGAGACGGGAAGGAGGAGAACGGTAGCCAAGATATGATTGCACAGAGACGGGGATTACTGAGGCTGGAGGTGTGCATGGGTGAAGGATGCCAGAGCTGCGTAGTGGAGCGCGACAGCCCCGCTCTCCACCCGTGGTTCCGGCGGCAGTAGCTGCCTGCCCTGAAACGGTACCCACCAGACGAACCACTCCCCGAAGACGTGCGGCTACTGCACTAGAGGAGGCTTGTTTGAAGAGAAATCGCGTCAGGACTCGCGCTGCAGTTGCTAAAGAAGCCGCAGTTGTTAACAGGGCCGGGGGCCGTGCGAAGGGGACCGGGAGCGGTCGGCCTACCAAGCAGAACCGCAATAACAAGGCTCCTCCTCCTCAACCAAGGGCTGGCCCTGGACCGAGGCAGAGAGGCCCTGGGCGGGGAAAGCAGGTTTCTCCTAGATCCCGCTTCCCAGAGCCTCAGCCGCTTCAAGATCCTTCGCCGTTTCCGGAGGAAAACGTCGAAGCAGATATTGATCTAGAGGACGACAGACAAACGGAAGCGGCTGAAGTCAGGGCGATGGAAGAAGAGAGCGCTGGCCGCAGTGCAGAGAAAGTACCTGGCGCAGAGGATGATGGAAGCGCGGCACCTCTTCCCGAGAGGGTAAATTGTCTGCTTGGTTTTGCACATCTTTCTGGGTTGTAATTGCAGCTTCTGTTGCACTCTTTTGTTAGCGCATGTGGCAAAAGGTATCATTGGCTTTAGAATGCAGTCTGATGATTGATACCGTTTTAAAATACATATTTATTGGAGGGATGTGGGGTCTGTAACGTTGTACATATGCACTATGCTGGTCTGTTTTCCCCAGCAAGGGAAGTGGAGAAGTTAGGCTTGGCTGGTATGCATCCAAAGGTTGGTTTTTTGTTGCATGCATGGATGGGTTGGGTTCTGTTGTGTTTTCTTAAGGTTTATTCTCTTTCAACAACATTTGTAACATGCAGGTGCAAGTTGGCGGGTCACCAGTGTACAAGATAGAAAGGAAACTTGGAAAGGGTGGCTTTGGACAAGTGTATGTAGGTCGTCGCGTAAGTGGGGGCACCGAGCGGACTGGTCCACAGGCTGTAGAGGTACATCTCCCAGTTTTCCTGCTATGGCCTGATAGGAACTCAAGTCAGTTGGGTGGGGATGTTATGGTAGGTGGGCAATACCACGTGTTGCCATGGAAGGTCCCTGAACATGTAGTTGACTGCCACTGTTGTCGGAGCCACTGCTTAGTTCTCTTAGGATTGGGTTTCCTATTTTTCATGATTGCTAATTGGTTGCTGTGATGCTATTAGATCTGAAATATCAATAGCCTTGTTCTTCTCAATCCTATTCAGGTTGTCTTGAACCATTGGTATGGAGAAATCCTCAATATTTATGAAGATAATTTCTCAGTACTGAGTACTGTAGCCTGTGCCCCAAATTTTCTTGTGTCGACAAGTTGTAAGACATGCATTCAGTAATGATTGAGAGCAAGGTTGCAATGGAGGGGAATGCTTTAATAGAGTTTTAGATGCTGTTCTCTGTAGATATGACATAGGGCAACTTCCACCATTTTCTGCATTGAGTTGAATGTGATGCAAATCTGGTTGTGGGCAGGTTGCATTGAAGTTTGAGCACCGGAGCAGCAAAGGCTGCAATTATGGTCCCCCATATGAGTGGCAGGTTTACAAGTATGAGTTATTTCAATGTAGAGATCAGTTGTCACCTGTTACAACTTTGTTGGTCTTATTTCCTAATGTAGGATATGCTGTGTTTTGTTGTTTTCTTTTGCAATAGTAGCTCCATTTTTGACCCTAGATTTTTTCTGGGCTCTGTTTCTGATGGCATTTCCATTGAATCTGTTATACGGACCACTTTTTGGCAGCACTCTTGGTGGCAGCCATGGAGTTCCCCGTGCACATTTCAAAGGCCGGCAAGGGGACTACTATGTCATGGTACGATTTTACTGTTTTTTGCCTGAGACCCATCTGCTGGTGGTCTCAGAGGCACATTAATAGCTCACAAGTTGTATTCAATGCTGAGTGCCAACAGTTTCTGCATGATCTTTGTTGTTTGCAGGTGATGGACATGCTTGGGCCTAGTCTGTGGGATGTTTGGAACTCGTCAGGCCAGGCGTAAGTTACTTTCGAGCATGTCAAGTGTCTGGTGTGCTCCTCTTGCAGATAGATAGATGGAACATATGGGCGACTCAACCTTGATCTTAAAGATTTCTTGTGCTAAAGAGCTTAATGCTTTTTTTTGGTGGGTTCATGCAGAATGTCTACTGAAATGGTGGCCTGCATTGCAGTGGAAGCAATTTCTATCCTGGAGAAGATGCATTCTAGAGGGTATGTTTTCATATCATGCATCTGTTCCATGTATGTTGGGCTGATGTGGGTGTATTGGAGGTGTACCTCATGGGCTATCTTCTGGTTTAGAGACCTTAATGTTTTGAAAGTTTGGCATTTTATTATCTACACCATTTTAAAGTGTTGGTTTCAATTCAGGTATGTTCATGGAGATGTGAAGCCAGAAAATTTCCTACTGGGACAGCCTGCAACAGCTGATGAGAAGAAATTGTTCCTTGTTGATCTTGGCCTTGGTGAGTGGAAAATTGGTTAGAAACGCTCTTGTACAGCATGTAGTTCTTAATTGTGTTCCTGCTTATACAAATGACTGTTGTGTCCATGAGAGCTTATGACCGCTTATACAAATGACTGAATGTTTCCTCAAAGTTCCTCATGTTTGCAGATGCATGAGACCAGAAGTACAAGAGAGGTCTCTTTTGTACTTGTCCATTTGAAGTTGCTTCTGTGTATCATCTAGTGGAAATTGATGTTCAGTGACATCATTTGTCATGGCAGCCACGAGGTGGAGGGATGGGACTAGTGGCCAGCATGTTGACTACGACCAAAGGCCTGATGTATTTCGGTATGCAGTTTCATCTTTGTCAAATTAGCGAGAAATGCATCATTGAGCTGTTGCTGTTCCTTTGTTGTAGAGAAGCATGTAGTGACATGGTGAATTCCAATGTTGGCAGTGGAACTGTCCGATATGCAAGTGTGCATGCACATTTGGGTCGTACTGGCAGCAGAAGGGATGATATGGAGTCATTGGCCTACACCCTGGTGTTTCTCCTTCGTGGTCGCCTGCCTTGGCAAGGTTATCAGGTAGGGATTGGTTGTCTCTATGTGAGATTTAGCTTTGCATGGGGTTGTGATTAGGGCATGTGCTGCCATTTGACATGTGGTTGAAATTGGCGGTCACCAGACTTCTAATAGGAATTGGAGTGCTGATGTTTGCTGCATAGGGTGACAACAAGGGGTTCCTAGTGTGTAAGAAAAAAATGGCAACATCACCAGAGATGCTGTGCTGTTTCTGCCCAATGCCTTTCAAGCAGTTCCTTGAAATTGTTGTCAACATGAAGTTTGACGAGGAGCCCAACTATGGCAAGCTTGTATCACTGTTTGATGGAATTTTGGGCCCAAATCCAGCTGTGAGGCCTATCAACACAGATGGTGCCCAGAAGGTGGGGTTTGTCAGAAGATTTTTCAGTTTTGCTGTAAAAGTGTATCATTAAGGTGATCTGCAAGGAAGTATCCACCTATGAGTTCTGTAATGAATATGGTTGCCCTGACAGGTTGGACAGAAGAGGGGAAGGATGAGTGTGGAAGAGGAAGAGGATGATCAACCAAAGAAGAAGATAAGGCTTGGAATGCCTGCAACCCAATGGATAACTGTCTACAATGCACGTCGGCCAATGAAGCAAAGGTATGGCATGTTGAAGAATAGGGAGAACAGATATTCCTTACATGTTACTATCTTGCCCCTGCGCAGCCAACTTCTGTTTCTCTTTCAAGTTTGGTTTATTCAGTCTCTAGCTACTACAAGGACCATAGAGATATTTGGTCAGAAATCTTTAATCCAGTTGTCAGAATGTGATGTGTATGTTGTCAGGGTGATGGTTAGTAATTGTGCAGTCCTTTCAGCTAACTTGTACCTGTTCTTATCTCAGATTAATTCTTTTCCACTTTTCTTTCCAAGTTATTCTTACTGAGAAGCTCTGTAGATTTTTTTGTTGCCGGTACTCCTGATTTCTCTGATTGCGTGTATCTAGGCAAGTGCCATATTGGCAGTGCTATACAACTAGATTTTGTGAGCTTATTTTTGAGTAATATCCCAAGATTTCCAAAGCTCAAATTGCTGGAACTTTTAAAAATTAGCTCAGAAGAGTTATTTGTAGCTCAAAACAGCAAGCTTAATTTTCTGCTGAAGAGGAAAGGTTACCTTTTGATGTTTGTATTACGTTGATCCAGAGGTTTGCTTACCATAGAAAGAGTTCTGTTTGTGCGCTTCGCCTTTGGAACCTTCAAAATGAGTATTTCAAGGGCTTCTCACCTGAGTTAAAAAATTTTAAGCCCACTTTGTTCTCTAAAGCTGATGCTCTTAAAGTTCTCTGTTTTCCTCTCTTCTTCTTCCTCTTTTTCTCTCTTTTTATGTTCCTCTTGTTTCTTGGTTTCTTTGGTATTCTTCTTGTCTTTTTTGGTTTTGTTGAGCTCACATCATCTTGGCTGTGTTTTCTTGCTATTGCTGGTTTGTGACAGAGGCTCAGTATGTTGGTTAATGTATCACATTGATCTGACTGATGAAGTAAATGGCAACATTATGGTAGCTGGCCACTAGCATGCATGTTGTTGGTCTCTGAACGTGTATGTGGCTGTTGCTGTTGTTCAAATCGCTCCTCTGTTTTAGTTTTAATTTTGTCTATTAATGTTGGGTTCCCACTTTTCCTGTTTGGTGGATATGCTGTCACATCTTATATCTCTCTTACCTTATTGTGAGGTCATCTCTAGATTCTATGCTGGTTGTTTTAAAAATGTGAGTATGCAGTAATTCTCATCTTATGAATATGTGTACTTTGTTGGGGGCTTGGATCGTTGGTGATTCAGTGACTTGACATCAGGTTGGGAGGTGCAGGTACCATTATAATGTGGCTGATTCTCGGTTGACTCAGCATGTGGAGAAGGGGAATGAAGATGGCCTGTATATAAGCAGTGTGGCTTCTTGTACAAACCTGTGGGCCCTTATCATGGATGCTGGAACTGGGTTCACTGCCCAAGTTTATGAGCTCTCACATGTCTTCCTCCACAAGGTTTGTACAAGAATTTTACAATTGGGGTCACAGGTATATTAGTACTCATGTAGGGTTAAAGCAGCTTTTCTGATAGAACTTTTGGGTTGCTGATCTGGCCGATTTGTCTTAATTCTCAGGAGTGGATCATGGAGCAGTGGGAGAAGAACTACTACATCAGTGCTATTGCTGGAGCCAACAATGGGAGCTCTCTTGTCGTAATGTCTAAAGGTTAGAAGAAGCTGTGGTTTTCAGGTGTGTATAGTGATTCAGCTATGGTAGGCTCTATGTGCTTTTGATGTCATGAATTTTGCAAATCTCTATTGACAGAGTGATCATGCAAATGTGTCTATCAGGTACATCTTATACTCAACAATCATATAAAGTCAGTGATTCATTTCCTTTCAAGTGGATCAACAAGAAATGGAGAGAGGGCTTCTATGTTACATCCATGGCTACAGCTGGCAGCCGTTGGGGAGTTGTTATGTCACGCAATGCAGGCTTCTCAGATCAGGTCAATGTTTATTCCCCATGAGGCTGGGCTGGTATTAAGGTTGCAAGGTTGCCATATGACTTATTCAAGGTTGATTGCTCGATGTTATCTAAACTGCTTCATAAGTATTGGTGTTTGTAGGTAGTGGAGCTGGACTTTCTGTATCCCAGTGAAGGAATACATAGACGGTGGGATAGTGGGTATCGCATCACCTCTGCAGCTGCAACTTGGGACCAGGCTGCATTTGTGTTGAGTGTACCACGCAGGAAACCAGCTGATGAAACTCAGGAAACGCTGCGCACATCAGCTTTTCCAAGTACACATGTGAAGGTAAGTGCTCTGGGTGCAGTCCACTGTTTTTCTAGGTTTAAGTTCATGATTAAGTTGGAGATGTATGTACATTTACAGTTGGCAAAAAAATGACCCTGGTGTGTAATTTGGTTGTACAGGAGAAGTGGTCAAAGAATCTTTATATTGCAGCTGTAAGCTATGGACGGACTGTTTCATAACACCTCTTCTGCAGCGGAGAAGGAGATTTGAAAACTTGCAGCAGACATTGAATGTGACAACCTCAAGTGGAGCCCTCTGCTTGACAAACAACTCTTGGGCCTTCTGCTTGACTGATGTTGCAAATATCAACACATCAAGTTATCAGGATTTGGCGAGTGCCTTCCTGGGGATCTCCCACCATATGGGAAGAAACACAGGTGACCTAAATTATCCAGAATATGTGTTTTATTAGACAGACCTACTGGGATTTGCAGGCAAGTAAGGGGCAGGAAAACAGAATGTGGGGTGATCAGTTTGTGATCATGTCACCAATGGTGCTTGCTTCAAGGAAAAACTTTATGTTTTGCAACTAAGAATCAAGGGTTTTCCATGTGAGTCTGTGAGATGTTGCACTCCTGGTTAGGTGAGCTGTTTTGTGGGCACTGTGACAGCTATTGAACTTTTATGGGGATTTTTAACATATCCTTTATGGCATGCAGCCCTATGTTTGGTGGTACTGACACTTGTTTCTTCTGAAGTTTTCAGCACCAGAGGACAAGTTTAGTCTTAGATTCTGACTTTCTTTTCTGCACCTCTCAATTGTTTGGAACTTTATTTTGGATTCCTTTCAGCTTGAGGGCAATATGCTTCTTTGTATGGAGTCATCTCTTGATGTACGAAGATTTCATTTGTCTACTTGGTTAAGCTTTCTTAACTTCCCTCCCATTCACATTTTTGTTTGCTGTATGGTTATGAAAGGGTTGTGGTGGATTGAACACTGTCTAGTATCTTTGTAAATTCCAGTTATCACTGTTTCCTAATGTTAGTTGGCCTTAGCCATTTAGACACTAATGATATGAACAATCTTCTTGAAAGAAATCCAAGTTAAATAATAACTTTTGGATGTTTGAAGAAGAGGGTATGATTTTTTATAGATTTGTGAGAAGCTAACCCAATTTGGTCAGCAGGTTAATCCATGAAATCAACAACCTTAAGTCTTCATAGAGGGTTCTTAATATGCTTATCTAGCCTTCCTAATATCATGTGCAAAAATTATGCATGGAATCTTGACTTAAATGAGCAGGAATTGTGCTAAACATGGCCTACAGGTGATGCATGCACCCAACTACATGATCAGCTGACACATGAACCCAACATTACAGCCTACATTGTGTGTCAATACTGGATATCATTGTTCAACTTCTAAGCAATGGTTACAGATTAGTGTAGGGCAAAGCCCAAGGGTGGGGGCATTCTCAAAATAAGGGGCCTAGGGTGAGGTGATAGCCGAGTCTGGCCCCACATTTTGGCAAGTCCCCCACCCACATGGGCTTTACCTATTGTAAAGCATGAGGCAAAATTTATCATGAACCAAACCTATGTAGATCACAAGGTGCATGAATTGGAGGGGTCTTATGCCTACTCCTCAATAGTGGGAGGGCTCTTACACCTATAAGTAGGCATAATTTCCCTCCCACCCTTGAGGCATAGGCATATTATCCCTCCCCATTTTTGGGAGAGAAATCGGTGGATATAAGGTACCCTCCACATACACTACAAATTTTCTATGAGTGCTCTATGAAGTGGGAATGGGAGGTGGGTTTGTAAGGGGTAGAAGTAAGAGGTATTTTACTCACTACTGTTGCTTGATCTACAACAGAAGATGCTGGCATCCCTTTGATGAGCAATAACCTTTTGAGGAAAGTTATTAGAATCAGAAGGGAGGACACTTGCACTGTTGGAACTTGACATCTAAGCTTTATTGGGGGGCTAATGTGCTACAAGTTGTTAGCAACCCAATCTCACAAACACAACCCAATCTTGACTAAAAATCTGTGAGATTGGGTTCCTAATAATTACTGGCAGTTGGGTGGGTGAGGGTATGAGGCATGGGGTGGTGAGTGAAGGCTGGACATAGATGTGGTTGGAAAATGTGTTGCAAATTTACATTTGTGCATTAGTGATGTGAAGATACTGCTCCAAGCTGAACATATGTTTGGTAACAAAAGCAAGCTTCAGCATGTAGCCCACTCAGGGTAGTGATGAGGTTGGGTGGATGTTTGCCTACTAGAGTCAGGTGTAATTGCAAATGTAGAGGCAGATAGTGGTCACTAGAAAGACTACTAGGTGCAGTCATAAACTTCGGTCACTCAAAAGTTTCAGATCATCTCCACTGTGAATAGCAGTCATAACACTAGAAGCACAACTTCCCAGCCACCTAGAGGGTGAGTATATAAACATATATTAATCTGCCAAAAAATTCCAGCAAACAGTAAAACAAAAAAACCAGTTGTGCTTCCAGAAGCAATTGGCCACACTAATTTATAATGTTGGCTAGCACAAGAGACATAGCTAATGATAAAAGTCAATACTATCCTCATTGAAACTGCAACAAGCTTATGCAGATCAGCTTGATTTCACCTTAGCTTGCCCCTGTCACAAGCAAGCATACCTACAACTAATGAAACAAAATGTCGAGGGTCTCTCAACATGCACAGATGGCAAAGTGAATATATCTTGGTTCTCACTCAAGATAGCTAAGTCACAGCAAAGCCAAAAGGGAATCCATCCTTGAATCAAGGCACCAAAGCTGATGCTGTTGAACAGCTGTCTGCCTGAATAAAGCATATACAACATAGGAAAGAGGCTTCTCTAAAGTGACATGAAAGGCTTGGTTCATGCACCACAGCTATGTTATATAAATCACAAAGAGACAAGTTGAGTGTCTCTAGCACCCAACCAAAGCATAGACCCTAGGAAGTCGCTGGACTAAAAAAGAAGAGTCCACAATTCTTGGCCTGATGCATCTGCACAAACCATGAAAATGCCACTGAATGGTGTTCTCATTTGCCTGACAATCCCAGGGTTCTGACATTGTCAGCTACAAAAGTCTGCTGCAAAAATCTGCATAGTCCTCTTCATCTTTTCTTTAATCCCTTGCCCCAAACATGCTTAACACCCACCAAAACATGAAATTCCTCCCAACAATTGAAATAAGGGTTACTGCTGTGAAGACTGCATCAGCAACAGTTTAAAGACTGGGCAAGCAATAGAGAGACATGCTTTTTGTTGAACACCACACGTACAACAATGGGCCCAAGTTTTATGTCTAGGCCACACTTTAATGCTCATTCCATCCACATGCTGAGGTCATATTTTATGACTTCATCCAGAAATTTATAGACTTTGGACATCTCACAAAAATCAGGGTGTCTGGCTTACACCAGAACAACCCTAGCCTTAGTACCGAACTCGTTTGCTTCGGCTTCCCACTTGATCACTCTCATCCTGTCAAAACCCCCCACACTGAATTTGTGAGCTGCTTGAATGAATTTCTAAAGGATCTGTGGAGTGAAAGGAAGCATAATAGTGCAATGAAGCTGGGTAGCACCCCAACCACAAGTATAATTGGACTAATGAATGCTCTGAAGCTAGACAGCATTGCATACCTTTGTTTCCAGGGAATCAAAATCGTCGAGCAAAGGCAAGATATCATCACCTCCTCGTCCATCAATCTCCATGCGGACACTATCAGCTGCCAGCAACTCCGGTTGTACCTTTAAATCAACATTGCAACTTCAGACAATAGTCCAGCAGTTAGGCCACTAACTGCTTTAAGCTAAAGCAGTGCAGGCATGCTGATTCAATTTGGACACACATCTTGCTATAAAAGTAAGATTCACATCAATTTAGACACCTGTTGCTCTAGGCACTCAAAACATTGTCAACATTACTCAGGGCAGCCAATACCATAATTCTTGTTAAATGTACCTCCTCACTGTCTTCACTTAAGTCTGCTGTTGCTGCAGACTCCGTCAGGCATTTGACATGAACAATTGGGCCCAAAACTCCGCTATCAAGACCCTCAGTGACTCCACCAGGAGCAACATTCATATACACAGTGCCCTTGTACATCCACTCATCTTTCTCATCACTATAAAAGTCTTCAAATGGCTCACCACAAAGTGCACAAGCACTTTGGTTCTCATCAGCTGGGACTGCAATGCTCTCACCATCATCAGTCTCTGATGGCATAGCTACAACCTCTGTGGCAAAGAATGAAGGGGCCAGCTGTGTAGTTGATGCTCCTGTGCCACTAAGCCATTCCTTCAGAGTCACAAACCAGTTCCGAGAGACCTTCTTTTGAGCTTTCTGTTGACGATTTCTGGAGACATGCCAGTCCATATGCTTGCTGTGTGCCTCTTGCTCCTTGAACCGCAGCCCACATGTTTTGCACTGCCTAGGGATGTTATAATAAAGAGCATTGAGCACAACTTCATGCCTTGCCTTCAGAACTTCTGGCTTGAACTCAGTACCAACTACATCATCCTTCAGCTCCATGGACTTGCTGGTCATGGCAGTTGACTCTGGAAAACCAATCATACCTCCAGAGACGGTGGCAATCTTAGTTGGGAGGGCTGACGGAAAAGAAATTGACTGGCCATCAGCAAGGGTTTCTGAGTTCCCTGAGTTGGAAAAACCAGGGTTTGAGCTAGAACCACTTGGAGGAGTCCATAAAAGACCATGGGTGGAAACAGCATCATTGGTCGTAGCAGTTGGCACTGGGGCAATAAGACCCTTGGCAACAAGCGACTTAAGGAGTGAGTCTAGTGGTGCAGACAATGATGGAAGAGGCAAAGAGACTGGACTGGCTCCCACCACTGATGGAGGTGGGGGACCAGGGGGAACAGGGGGTTGCCCATGGTTAGATTGCTGTTGCTGAGAGGTCAGGTTGGGTAGGGCAGAGAAAACAGGAAGTCCTTGTGCTGAAACTGCCAGATACTCTCCTCCATGGCCTCCTGTTTGTGTAGACAAAGGTTTGACAGCTGGAATTGGTAGATGTGTTGGGGGGGACATGCTTGGCAACAGAGGTTGTCCTGAAAGTAATTGCTGGACTTTGCCGACTCCTGGAGAAGGCTGTTGCAGGGGAAGACTTTGAGGCTGTGACTGCAGCTGTGGCAACAACTGGCTCTGTACAGGGGGTAGGAGACCTGACTTCAAGAAGGCTACTAAAGCATGTGTATCTGTGCCTTGCACCTCAGTTTGCCCATTGGGCAAAAATCCTGACACAGATTTCACTTGCTGGAACTGGGTTGCCTGAGCTTGTTGGACTTGACCCAATGCAGCTACAGGGTGAGTTTGCTGAGAAGAGTGCTGTTGGGGGGGTTGCTGAAGAGAACTGCTCAAGGCTGGTGGCCTGAACTGAGGAGACATGCTGGAGAAATCAAGGGATGGTCCTTGCAAGGACTGCAACTGCTGAGGAAGTACTGGCAACTGAGATGTTGATATTATGTCCTGATGTGAAGGGGGCCGAACTAAACCTGTCTGCTCATTAAGGACATGTTGTGTGACACCATGTGATTGATTTCGCATGTAGAGAGAACCTGGGCCAGACTGCCTTTCATTTTCCTGGAAGGTCGTATTTGAGTCGGGTGTTACAGGTGAAAAGTTGTTATATGCTTGCCCTAGAGTTGAAGGAAAGTTTGGCCTGATACCAAAGGGGCCTGCTGAAGTAGCATCTCTCCTGCTGGGTGAAGGTACTGAGGGTGTTGTGGAGCATGGGGGTAAGTTAGATGGAGGTAATGCCAAGCTGCAAGCTGGGACCTGCAGGGTTTTTTAAAGCATCAGTGAGGCTGAGTAGGCATTTTACACTTGAAAAGACTGTAAGCAGGTCTTCACATACAGTATGTCAGACAGTAACAGACTGCATATGTACCACCATATGACACCAAAAGCCATCAAAGTCTGCTAAGGTGATTCACATATATAAGAACACCAGACATGAATCAGCACAACATATAATTGTTACAAAAAATTTACCTGAAGTTCTGGTAGATGCTGTTGCACAGAGTAGTGACTATTCATTGATGCATTTGACCCCTCCGCATTCCTCTCTTTTACTGGAAGAGCTGTGCGACCAGGATATGTGGAGTGTTTACTCCAGTCCTTCAACTCCTACAGGCAAGATATTTCTGCATGGGTGAATATACCAAAACAAACTGAGAAATAGATGCAACCATACTGATCAACTTAGATCCTTCTCATTTTTCTGAAGACCTACCATGTGGAGAATTGATTGATTGTCTGCAGATAAAGGGAACTGTTGAGACTGAGGATTGCCCCTAGGTCTTTGCCAACTCAGATTATAAGGAGCTCCAGAGGAATGTGATACATGCATCTGCCCTCTTCCCAGAGTCCCCTCCCCAGAAAATTGATCATCCACTCTTGAGTTTCCACGGCCTAATCCTTCTTGCTCCTGAGCTTGCGGTGTCAGATCCTCCCACACATACTCTTCCTCATCGGTATTTTGCCACTTCTCAATTCCTCCTCGCAAATGTGACCCCACATACTGGGAGTCTGGTCCTTGAACCTTAAGTGTTTCCTCATCCCCTCCTGTGCTTCCACTTTTCATCTCCATTGCTGGAGGAAGCAGGAAAGGGACTCCTCTCCCCAGCCCAGGGGACATGTTGCTATATCTATGATTGTCAATACCAGAGGGGCTTTGACTTGACTGGTGCCTCCAATCAAATCCATTTTGTTGGAAGTAAATTCCCCCATTATCAGTATCTCCATTGCTTCGCCTTTTTCTCTCTCCCTCCCTGTACCACCTGCTCTGATCACTTTTCTCTTTGCCTGGGCCTCCACCCATGTCAGACCGAGGAACTACCCGTCTTTCATACTCAATCCTTGGGAAGTCATAAACAGGCCTCTGCCCATAACCTATTTTGTCATACTGATATTGCTTACCAGGCTGCATGATCTGTAACAAGAACATTGAAGCAAATGAGAAATGTGTCTTGCAATTTCAAAGACTTCTCACATAATACATCAAGATGAGAACATATGGGTTGCAATCCCAGAATCGTACTGGCAGTCTTTGTGGTTGAGCATTAGGAAATCCTTTTGCATCAGGCCTCTCTATGTCTCTTATCTGAGCACTTCCATTGCTCTCACCAACAACTCCATCAGCCTGCCAACACAAATTTCAAACACTGGAATAGTTCCATCAGGCAAGCTCACATATTTCCTGAAAAACAACCTGGGAAAGTACTGGAGATTATAAAAAGAACAAAACAATATTTGAAACCCTGGGATCCATGTGGCAATATAGATCAAAAGTAGTATACCCTGCTTTTTGAGGACTGCATCAAAAGTTGGTGTTGAGCTTCCAAGTACTTAGGATTGACATGAATGCCATGCCCAGAACGAAGAGCAGAGGATTCAATAGGGCGTGATGGCTGAGAAGACATCACAGGCTCTTTTGACTGAAGACTGAAGTTAAGTTCTGCTTCAATGACATGCAAAGGGCTTGATGGGAACACACCCCGCCATGTCCAAAACAAATGCTGCATTGCTGTGTAGGCAGCAGGATCTACTTGCTGATACGCCTTACAAAACACCTACATCCCCCATGCAAGGTCCATACTTGTTAGGTCTTGGATTAAAGAATCAGTGACCAGTCACACAAGGGGGTGGCAACATTAAGAGACCAGACTAATCAGGCAAACACCAAACTAAGCACTCATCTTGTACAAAAGGTGTCACACAGCCAGCCAGCATATCCAAACAAGAAGATAGTTAATAAATTCACAAGTGGCAGAAATTTGAGGACTCCACTGTACTGTCAAATGAACAATATGGCTTCGTTAATGTCCCAACAACAACATTGATGCTCAACCATGATTTTCCATCTCTATTGTCTGCAAGACATAATATTATCACAAGGCTCCACCTCTGCAGCAAGGTCATTCAAACAAGTATGATTTTTAAGGATGACTAAACTCTTCCAAGATAAATACCTCAGGAAGGCGTGCAGAAAAATACTTGACATACTCCCCCCCAATGTTCTTGACGATGCTATCAAGCAGGTATAAAGATGGAAGCTTCTGCTCCTTTGGCACCTATTAACATGTGCACATAAAACATTTGATGAAAACAACATACACCAATTTGCACATAAAGCTGGAAGATATTGCTGTTCCAACAGTAGAGGAAGTCTATTACTTAGACACTTAAAAGGGAAGCATGCCAAAAACTCTAAGTGCAATTCTCAGTGCCAATTGGTTGGTGTTGATACCTTCTGCCTAAAGAACCAGCTAAAGTTTTCAGGAAGCGCAGAAAGGTCACCCTAAAATGTACTCAAGCTGCCCAGCCAAAAGTAAATATGAATTGCCTGTGAAATTCCTTGAAATACTGATGGATTGCTAATGCTCCAAAACCACAGCTCTCTTCAAAGCTTTTCTGTTGAGGTAGGCAGACCCCTGCAGAGCTTTTTCATTGCACTGGCTATTGTACAAATGCAGCATAACGTTGACTCTATCACAGTAGGGTTATGCACGAAAAAGTCTAGGAGGAATGTAAAAGAAGCAGAAAGCTGTGCGCTTGACAGAGCAATGTGATAAACAAAAGCACAAACCCAGAAAAAAAACGAACGAGGGCATAAAACACTACATTTCTCGTACCCTAACAATGTGGTCACAAATAACAGCAGAAATGCCTTGCGCTGCGTGAGCATTCTCTCCAGCAATGATTGTGAGATTAGTAATAATTGGCTTCGAGTTGAAAGTGAGCTCCATCAGAGCGGATTTGTACTGCGAAACAAGTTCTTGAAGGTCTTCTATGGGATTATGAATCTCTTCTTCCTTATTCCTCTGCTCTGATGTTGGTTCCGTATTCTTATCATTGCTAACTTTCTCCGCACCACCACCACCTCGCAAGTCTTTTAAGCCCGTTCTTTTCTCAAACTTGTCGGTCCCTCCCTCTTTCTTCATGTACGATTGCTTTGCAATAGCGTTTCTTGCCAGGATTTCTGATATCCTTGGGTCCTTCTCCCCTGCCATGAGAACCGTGCTGTCGGTCTCTTGACACTATTCAGCGCCCCTCCCCCACCCCCCGCCCGCCCCAAGTGGTATGTCACTATCTGAGTCTGAAGAAATTCGCTCTTATTACTCACCCACATTCCAGTAGTACAAAACTTCCACTCATCTCCCTCAGTGCCCTTGTATTAACTACATCGACATGGCTCTTCTTGCAAGCGTTTTACCCGCTCCCCACTCCCCTCCGCGAGCTCCAGCTCCCAGTCCCATCGCAACGAGACACATTCGCTCACCCTAAAATAACAAAAACCCTAATAAAAACCGAGCATATCAATTTCCCCTCTTTTCGATCTCTTCCACTTTTGAACCAAAAACACACACACACTTCCACGGATGGATCAATTACTCGAAAACCAGAATTACGGTTTGGCGCACATCATGCTGTCTATCCGTCTGTCTAAAACCAATTATTGCCGTAGAAGTGGAAAAACAAAATCCAGACTCGAAGGAGTACTGTTTTCACGCAGCACACGCTCTGAGAGAGAGAGAGAGACAGAGACAGCATCGGATAACAAGACGGCTTGTTCAAGGCAAAAGGACGGCGGGAAAGAAGAATACACAGGACAGACTCGCTCTCTCGCGTCTCCCTCGAGTCCTGGTGTGTGTGTGTGTGTGTGCCACCGGAATTCTGCGCTGCCTTTGTCACGTGGAGCAGTTGAAGAAACAACGTATTGTAGCTTGGCTTGGGCTTTCTGAACAACAAGCACACACACCCACGCACAAATAATGAATGGAACATGAAACCCTAAACTGTGCCAGGTGCTTATCGAGGTAACCCTCCATCGGTCGGTGGGTGGGGGAGTGGGTCGAAAGGACGGAAGGGGGGCTGTTTTGGAAATTCAGGACGTTACTGCGTGACTGACCGGACAGTAATTTTGGGAAATGGCTTCGTTTTAAGGGCGCGCCTCACCCGACATTTGGTTTCAAAACTTCTCTTTTGTAACAGAAACCTTAAAGAGAGAAAGAGAGAGAAAAAATAGCTAAGAAATTTCAATTATGAGTAAACAAGGAATTAGTAGGGTAGACCGGCCAATGATTGAATACTTAAGCATTCAGTGTAGGCCAGATCTAAGGTGGCGAGGACTCCTTTGTTTCTGGTGTCCAAACAAAACGTGAACCTCTCCTCTTGGTGCATCTGACACACTAACAATCATCCAAAACGTAGTAGAAATGAGAAAGTTATGACCCCCCAAAATAAAGGAGGTCAAGAACTCAAAAACAAACAAACCATTGAACACTACCCAAAGCTGATTCCCAAACACTCCAAAAATTCTTTGTATGTTGTCAGTTGCTATTAGAGTTTTAAAATGATTTGTAGAACTTCAGTTGGTGCTCCTATAGTGCTTTAAATTGTTTAAAATGAATAAAAAATAAGAAAGTTATGTGATTTGAAATTAGAGGGGTCTAACGAGAAAAAAAATATGAGTTTTTGTAAGTTGAAAAGCTTATTTTTCTTCTTTGTTGTTTTTTCATTATTCCTTTTCTTTTGCACTTCAAAGATGATGTTTAGAGCTTGAAGTAACACTCCTATAACATTTTAAATCACTCAAAATCAAAATGTTTCATAAGGTCATCCTTGGATAATTTCAAAGACAAATTTTGGAGACAATTTCAAAAACAATTTTGAGTGGAATTCGATGGTTGAGTAGTTTCTTGTTATTTCTTCTTTTTTTTCATCATTTTTTAATTCTTGTGTATGTGAGGCAATTGTTTTTGTGAAGCAATGTCATCCAATTCACAATAAGGTGATATTTTTCTTTTTCTCTCTCATAACTTTTGTTCAACTCTTCTATGTGTTTCTCTTTTTTGATTTGGAGTTCTTGTGTGAGTTTTGAATAGTTGAAGAGATTGACAACAATTCCATAAGATGTGGAGCTCTTCCATGCTACTTTCTTTCTCACATGAAAAAATAAAATGTAAATATATAGTAGCATTCTTGCTTGCAAACTCCTCAAAAGAAATAGGATTGTGGATTTGGGACGAATTTTCTCTCACACCAAAAGAAAAGACATTGATTTCTCTGTTTTGTTCTTTTGGTTCTTTTGCTTTCATGTGTGATCTCTTGAAGTTCATGCGTTTCTACCCATGTTGTTTGATTATCTAGTTCAATTTTGATCATCAACATGTATAATTTGTGAATATGTATAATACATTTTCCAAAGTTGTGTAAATTTTTTTAAACAAATGTTATACATATTGAACTAACGGATATTGACTAGTAACTTGATGCATATTCATATCCTTTGGATTTTTTTCACCAATAATTTAATACATATTCATATTTGTTTTAATATGTGCTTGTGCCTAGATATGTGTACTATGAATTATGCATATCTATATTTTAGGGTTTTAAGGTTAAAGGATATGAATATGTGGTTTGAACTAGGTTGATGGTTTGAATACATAAATATCATTAAAAAAAATAGGGTGAATACAAATTTTTGTAATGTTGTGATCATTGTCACTCATCATGCAAAGATGAAGTTTAACAAAGCTCAATGTGGTGGTGAGGTGTTTCACTTTCGGCTTTTTGCATATCTCCTTACTTAAGCATGATTTATTCTTACACTTTTTCATCTTGATATGTTGTGTGAACTCTTGGTGAATGCAAGGGCTTCAATTCTTTTTTATATCGGCAAATGGCTTCAAGGTTTATGTTTATTGTGTGTTGCAATCTTGCCAAATTGGAATCAAAACATCTAAGTGGTTTGTTGTGCATTATATTTTTGTTGAATTAGAATTGGAAGAAAGATTTTAGTCATTTTTTAGTGTTGCATTCTTGTCAAATGAAAATTTAGGGGCTTATTTTCTTATGTATTGTGCATTGTGCTTTTGTTGAATTTTTTTTTTTTTCATTTTTATGTCGTGGGTTACATTTTTGTTGAATCATAATTCTTTTTGCCTCTATGTTTTGCATTGCATTCTTTCGAATTATAAGTCTTTTTCATTTCTATGGTATGCATCATGCTCTTTTTAAATCATAAGTTTTGGTATTTATGTGTTGCATATTGCACTTCTGTTGAGTTTGAAGCTCTAAGTCAATCTTGAAATTTATCTATCATTTAAAACTTGCAATACAAGGTGGGCACCATTTTAACTTCTAACCTTTCCCATTCCTTGTCAAAGATTTTTTGGTCTTGTTTTTTATGTGAACGATGAAGGTTGAGGTTTAAGCTTCTTGTTGTGAATAGGGTGAAGTTTTTATTGTATAATGTTGATGGAAAGCTCAATCTTGTAGATGTTGAAAACATGTTTATCAACCTACTAATATGACAATAATAAAGGTTGTGCAACTTGCAATTATAAAAGTTCAAGTTACATTGTGAAAACAATATCATTGTTCATCCATTTGCTAAGGTATTTTTTATTGTTGATGAAACTCCTTATTGATATTGTGAATTCTAAATTTTTGAAATGCATTAGTAGATCCAATCAAACAATTGCTTTGATTAGAAGTTGATTTTTTTTTTTAAAAAATTTATAAAATATAGCAAATGTAATGGGGTCATTTTATGAAGACACACATTTAATCTATGCATTCCAATTGCTTGCTAGCATGAAATTGTAATTTACTAAGGTGGTCTAGGTATAACACATTTGACAAGCAACAAAAAAAAAAAGGATTTATTGGCAATGCAATCACAATTTTTTTGGGTGCCACAAATCTTTATAAACTTTGCAATCAACCACAATAAAAGGTTCTTAAATTTTGGTGTTGTACATATGCAAGGCTATAAGGTTTTTTCCACCTATGAAAACATTCGGTTATGAAGGCTAGTCTTATGCCCGTGCCTTATGTTTTGTTTCCATCTTGTTCACAACTTGTGGAAAAAATGATTCATGTTATGGTGATCAAATGTGTGGATATGGATGTCACTTTGGGTTTCACTATATTTTGAATGAATTTGGACACTTTTACTTATTGAAATTGTTTAATCCCCTAGTGAACGGGGATTGGTTGCTACGAACAATGACTTGTTTCACTAGTACCTAATGAAACAAGGTTACTTTCCAATGAAATACAAATTTATCAAACCATTCACTTGCTAGTTAATTAACTAACCAATAAGGAAATCAATTAAATTTTTATTATTTAATACATAATATTATTGATATTTTCATGATTTAAAAAACCTATTGTTTATTGATGCGTGTCACTACCTCTGCTAGGTTAAAAACTTAGCCTAAATAGGTAGGTAGGCCACATAATCAACCTAGGCACCTATTATAAGAATTTGATAGGAGAATATTTGGTCAACATACCATTATTGACCATACACAACACCACCCATGAGGTTTGATCCCTTGACCTTTGGATTGGAGGCAAACACCTTTACCATCAAACCACTTCACTTGTTGTGATATTACATTACATTACATTTCATTTATCAAATACTTCATTTTAAACATTGTAAAAACATAAACTTTGAAAATTCATATTTTATTGAGATTTTATTCAAATGAAATGATTCGAGTTTACTTCTTTTTTTAAAATTCAATAATGTACATAATTACATTTACTTCCTTCTGAAAGTTTAAAATCATTTGAACAAAAAAAAGTTGAATATCATTATTCAATAACATTTCAATGACCATTCTTTTGAATTTATTTTTTAATAAATGGATTTTTTTGGTTAGTATAATAATACTACCTATGTTAAACTATTTTCAATTATTATATGACTATTTTTCATTAATTTAAATTATTTCACCCTACATTATTTATGACTATTTATGGTTATTCTCAATTATTTTTTGTTATTTCACCCTAAGCTACTTTTGGTTATTCTAAGTTACTTTTGGCTATTTTAACTTATTTCACCTTAGGCTATTTTCAGCTATTGTAAGTTTTTTTGGCTATTTTATGTTATTTTTAGCTATTGTAAATTATATCAGTTTAGACTATTTGCAACTATTATAAGTTATTTTTGGGTATTGAAGGTTATTTCACCTTAGGTTATTATTGACAATTTTAGGTTATTATAGGCTATTTCACCTTAAGTTATTTTTGTCTATTATAAATTAGTTCACCTTAAATTATTTTTGGCAATTTTATGCAATTATAATATATGGCTATTGGTTGTTCTTTTATTAGTGTTATTGGTGGTTATTTTATTAATGACTATTGGTGGCTATTTTATTAATGGTTGTTGGTGGTTATTTTATTAATGGCTATTGGTGGTTATTTTATTCATGGTTATTGGTTGTTTCATAAATGACTATTAATGGCTATTATATTAATGGTTATTGATGAATATTCTATTGGTGGATATTGGCGTTTATTAATGGTTATTATATTAATGACTATTGGTGGGTATTCTATTGGTGAATATTAGCATTTATTAATGGTTATTACATTAATGGTTATGGGTGGGTATTCCTATCGGTGGATATTGGCGATTATTAATTGATATTATATTAATGGTTAATGGTGGCTATTGGTGACTATTCTATTGGTGGATATTGGTGATTATTAATTGGTATTATATTAATGGTTATTGGTGGCTATTGTGGTTATTTTATAAATGGTTATTGTTTGATATTCTATGTTATAATATCATAGGCTATTGGTAGTTATTATATTGTAGGGTATTTTAAATTATTTTTCATAAGTTATTATTTTATATTTTAAGTTATTTTTATCTTAAATCATTATATATATATATTTATATTATTTTAAGTTATTATACTTAGGATAAAATAATTTATAATAACATAAAGTAAAATGACCTTGAATAACTTAAAGTATGATTTTAAATAACATATATTAATTTAAAATAAATAACCTAAGGTATAGCCTAAAGTTAGTTAAATAATGTAATTTAGAATTATTTAAAAACTTATAATTAACTAATTAAAATACCTTAAGGTAAAATAACATATAAAAATTTAGGTTATAAAATTTTATAATAGCCTATAATAACATAAAATATAAGTTAAAATAACTAAAGTGGCTTTAAATAATATAGAGTATATCATATAGTAGCATAGATAGAATATTTTTAAAAACATAGAAATAAACCTATTTACTATAGTAAATTGTAATAGTGAATTATGTTAATTAGTAATGAAACACGACGTCTACATAGTGATATTATAGTGAAATAACTTTCGCCAAGGTGAAATCAATAAAATGCAATGAAATTATTTCACTTTTAAGGTCCCATAATGATTTAAGCTAGTAAATTGCACCCCACTTTGGTAGTAATGGGGGTACATTTATAAGTTGTTTAACGATAATGACATTAGTACATTTTTGGATTGTATGTGCACATTGGTTTTCTATATTTGAATCCATACCAATGTTAATTAATTCCAAACTCTTTAGCAATGGCTTCTTGAACTTTGACTTTAATTGAATGTCCTCAAATTAAACGACCTTAGCAACATTCTTGTTATTGTATTGATTCCTAACATATTTCAATATTGACATCAATCTTCATGTCTACAATCAATGACTTTCACCACAAATATTGCATTTGAAAATTTCAAAACCCAAAATACATGCAAAATATTATACGTTTGTTAATGCACCATGCCTCAAATCCAACTTTTCATATTATACTTGTAACATGGTAGATGTTGTGGTTAGCTTCACATCCTTTAAAAGCTCTTGGATTGAATAATCAAAGTTGCCATAAAATCAACATGTGTAGTTTTTAAATGTGTTACAACATTTTTCCCCAAATTTTGCCAAAATTTAATGGATGAGCCATTTGCTTCTAGCTTTTCAAGGCCAACAAAGCCAACTATCTTGAAACCATATCTTTCAAATTTAGCAAATGTTGATTGTTGAGACTTTCCTATGAAGTCTTCCTTTGTTGTAATTTCCTCAATAATGCTTCCAAAAATTTCATCTAAGTTCATATAAGGAGAATATTGCAAAGTTTTTTTAATTGTCATAAGTAATGCAACTATTAAACAATAGGGTTGTAAACATTCCACTATAAAAAAACACATTTGATGATGTTTCCTCTTCAAAATCCAAACAAGCAAAGTTGAAGCGTAATGTTTTTTAGTTATTCTATCAAAAATTACACAATTGGTTTTTTCAACAAAAAATATTAAAAAATTTCAACTTTTTACAAATGTATATAAAAATTTGACTTTTGATGTCCATCTCCAAACCATGTTTGATTGAACATGAACCAATGTATAAATGTTTATTTCATGGAATATATATAGATCCAATCTTTTTTCTTGCTTACAACAAATACCCCACAAACATACACATAGATTATCATATCAATATCATGCAATATTTTTCAATTTGAATTCTAGTCCTTCATTCTATTGATTTTGTGGGTCTCCTTATAAGAAGTTGCCCCAATGTTGGAAAAACTATAATTTGAGTAACTTGAAAAGTTGCTCCATCTTTATGGTGGTTATTATCATAATGAAGTTGCAACATTTGTTTTTGCTAAAGTGAGGAAGAGCAAGCACATTGAATTGCACACATTTGGAATGAAAGTTGCACATATGTTTAAATAACTCTACAATTTGGTTTCCAACAAGCTAGAAGGTTGAAACAATTGGGTTGAAAATTCAAAGATTCAATTGTCAACATACATGTTTAAAGATGAAACATAGTTTTCCAAGGGATGTGGGATTTGAAATATCCTTGGAAGATCATCATTCCATCTCTAGAGCTTGAACCTATAACCTAAACTCCTAGGCCTAGGAGCCTATAACTAGCAACTAGGTATATAAGCTTAAAGTAAGCTAGGGCAACCTAAGCTATGATATTTACTAGGCTTAAATGTAAACGTAGGTAGGAAAATCTTATTGAATTTGGGCTAAGCCTTTTCAATTGGCTCATCCCAAGTGGCCCTCCTTTTTAAAATATTTCTTATGTCTTGGATGTTTATGGTGCATCTATTTATATTGCTCATCATTTGGAAAGGAAGACAAACAATATGGGACAAACTTTTGGGAGGGAAAAACATTTTCATGTTCACACAACACTAGAGCCTTTTAGTTCACACAACATTATTCCTAAATAACTATGTAAGATACATAAATTAAGTAAATAAATAAATAGGTAGGTAAATATGTATGTTAATTAAGTTAAAATAAAAATGAGTAATATTTAATGTCTAATTACTTAGTACAATTAATCATTACAACCATATTATAAATCCTTGAATTATATAACATATCAAGATAGTTATAATGTACTATATTGTTGATTGATAATTATAACCAAATTATAACTAACCTTACAAATTTGATTTAATTATTATATATTATCAACAATGTATTTGTAATAATTTATATTTAACTATTTAGTTACATATTCATTAATGTATTTTAAGTAGATAACTAATTAACCAACTAGTAATTTATCATAGGTATATAAATGGCCTACCTTAACATATATTATTAGGTTATGTATAGGTTAAAGTATGGGTAAATAGGTGGAGTATAAGTAAAGCATGTATAGATAAATACACCTACATATAATTTTTTTGTATTTAGGTTATTTGGTCGCATACTTACATTACATAAGTTAAATAGGTGGCTACTTTAACTTTTAAAATTTTGATTATGGCAAAATTAAGAATGGTTAAACTAATTGTGGCAAAACCAACGATGATTAAACTAATCACGAATAAAATAATTATGGAAAAAATGATTATTAAATGAATAATTGCTAAACCAACCAAAAATTTACAATAATTATTGAAAAATAATCATGACTAAACAAATTATGGTTAAATTAACCACGAGTAAATAAATGTGGTGAAACTAACCATGAATAAAGTAATTGTAGTCAAGATAACCAATGAATAAATATTTTATGGCTAAACTAAAAATGGTTGAACTAACGACGAGTAAAATAAATATGGCCAAACAACTAATGAATAAATATTTTATGTTTAAACCAACTATGGCTGAACTAGAAATGGCTAAACTAACCATGAATAAATGTAATATAACTAAACTAACCAATGAATAAATATTTTATGGCTAAACCAACTATGAATAAATTAATTACGGCTACAATATACATGAATGAAGTAATTATGGCTAAAATCAAAATGGTTAAAATAATTATGGAAAAATTAACCATGGTTAAACTAACCATGAATAAATAAATTTAACTAATTAAGCACTAATAAAGTTAATATGGTTAAACTAACTAATGAATAAATATATTTGAAAAAATCAATTATGACTTTTAAAAACACAAATGAAATAGTTATGGCTAAAATCAAAATGGTTAATATAGTTATGGCAAAAATTAGCCATGGTTAATAGAGAAATGGTTAAATTAAGTATGAGTAAATAATTTTGGTTAAATTAACCACTAATAAAGTTAATATGGTTTAACTAACTAATGAATAAATATTTTATGGAAAAACCAATTATGCAAAAATGGATTATGGCTTTAAAAAGAAAGTATGAAATAATTATGGCTAAAATCAAAATGGTTAAATTAAGTATGAGTAAATAAATTTGGCTAAATTAACCACTAATAAAGTTAATATGGTTTAACTAACTAATGAATAAATATTTTATGGAAAAATCAATGAT
>Ga0209208_10002674_pt1 | contig 25558 bp, 24 predicted proteins | sample S1TSphfallax_3_FD_187694 | JGI IMG/M metagenome (GOLD analysis project Ga0209208, IMG submission 187694) | Host-associated microbial communities from peat moss isolated from Minnesota, USA - S1T2_Fd - Sphagnum fallax MG (SPAdes) (version 2) | ecosystem: Host-associated > Plants > Peat moss >...
TTTTTTTTAATACAATTTTTTTTTTTTTTTCCCCCCCCCCCCATATACCATTGCTTTATAGGATTTGTATCACTCCTTCCCTTCAATTTTATTAATTCAAATGTTGAAAATCTACGATAACTGTTTCCTTCTACATCAATAAATATTAGTTATGAATTATAAATATTTTTATCATAAATAATTAGTTTAAATCAAAAAATTATTTTTATTTTTTTCAATTCCCCCCTATGGTCGGTGCCAACCATATGGGCCAAAGTATATTTTTCATCCACTATTTAAATTGTATTTTTTAAAAATAATTTTATTTCTTTTTATTTAATTCATTTATTGAATTTTATGTATTTCATGTTTTTTTTAACCCCCTATTATAGTCAACGCCAACCATACTGAGAACACATTTTTCAACATCAAATCCCACTATTTGATGAAGGCACATGTCATTGAAAGGAAATTTATAACTAAACTTGAACTTATAATTAAATCAAATAGCTGTAATATTTAAGTAATAAATTTGAAGATATTTATGCGCTCATTCTAAATGAAAATGGGCATCCCTCTAAATATATATATGTTTGTCAATTTTATTGACAATCATATTGTTGTCATCAACATATTTAATCACTAATTAAGTTTAATTTCTTAATTATATCTGAATTTGGTAAATGACATACTTGGGCCATTTCTTCTTATAGGTAAATTTTATTGAATCATCACAAAATGTAAATGTTTTTTCTATTTTATTGTTACATTTTATGTTTGTTTAGTTATCAAAAAAATTATCTATTTCCCCCACTACAGCATTTAAATTTTTCAAATTTTTTTTCAATGTTCAAATAATAGCAAGAATGATTTGATTAATCATTCCACTCCCAAGGCCTCTCTGTCTATGACCCTGATTATAGACATTATTGAATCAACATGAAAATCGAAACCCAACAAAAAACTATTATTGGTTCACACACCATTCATCCTGCATGATGCAATGATGGGTGTTTTCTCACTATTGTAATCACACTATGAAACTAATGTTTTCATTGATGTGATATATTGGAATCCAAGTGCAATTACCATTTTCCCTCTTCTTTAAGACAAGTTGATCTAGTTTTCTAACCAGCTCAATGACAAATTTTCATTCAAAATAAAACTTGATATATCTTTTGTCTTCCTTTGTGTTATTTTATTCTATGTGATTGCATTTGCTTGCTTATTGCTAGCCTTTTGTTAATGTCATCATTTCTTTGCGAGATCATAAAGTTGATATATGATTAAATCCGATTATCCATTGAATGAAATATAGTTCTATTTGTCATCATTGTGCTTACTCAACTATCATTTTAGAGCTATATGTTACCCAACTGAATCTAAAAACTTCATTACAAGCCTCCAATGTTCACTATTTCCAATACAAATTGGAATTACACATACTGTTATTTTGAATGTTTTCATGAGCTTCCAAACATTGCATTTAATTCAATTGTTTGTAATGCAAAATCTTACTAAATCTAGGGCTTGTAGTCAATAGCAATTGATACTTTTAAGCACTCTAGTTGGTATTATAAAATAGTTCCTTGATTTCTTTCTACATCTTGTATGTGCAACACATACCTATACAACACTACACATTTTCCATTAAATATCTACATGAAATATGTGCAACACAAATCCACACAACACTACAAATTTTCCATTATTATAATATCAACCATTATTGTTTTCAATCCAACATAGGGCTGTTCTTTGCATATTCGTATTTACTACGTTAGATCAATCATCCTCCTTATTCAAAATACCAACTCATTTGCCAAACTATGGACTAGACTTTATATGGACTCTAAACTACATTATCAACTAGACCCACTTATTCGTCACGAGGAAGAAGTTTTAGTCATAGTCGCTTTCAATTATTTTATTTACAAAACAATTCCATGCATTTTAAGTTTTTAAAAAATACACTTGAAAAAAATTTAACTCTCATAACTTCTTCTTTTTTCATTGCAAATTTCCATCTTTCAGTGCATCTCATCTTTTAAATCAATGTTTTTGTTACATTATATTCATCATAATCTTCAGGGAACATATTGTAATCTACTAGGTCACTTTCACTTTCAAACATTTTGAGAATCAATGGAAATTTAGACTCTTTGTTGTTGCATTTATTTTTCAAGGTTCTTACACATGGGTATTCTATTTTCACATTGATCCTCTCTACGACTATTTCAATCAGTTTGAAATTGCATCTCCCATATTCTCCATTCAAACCATCAATATCCACACCACCTTCATTTTTTTGTTTCTAGTGTCTCTGAAGGAATGTAATACTCCTCACTACAAGCATCTATATAAGTATGTTCTTCAATTTCATGAATTAATTGTTTTTTTTGATTGATAGTTAATATCATGAAGCAAGATCAATCAACTTTCTTCTAATTAATAATTAATATCATGAAACAAGATCAATCAACTCTAACTTCTTCTTATCAACAATGTCATGTGCTTTTGCTCTACATTCTCAAATTTTGATGAAAAATGGGTTACTTACATTCTTGTCGATAGTCTTCACTTGTGTGTGTTCCTACGGTCTTGGACATATGATGGTGACCCTCCTTTCGTTCGATGCCATGAATCGACAATGACTTTGTTGCAAGACCCAAAAGATTTTTCATTTTCACTTTTTGAGTCTTCTCCTTCTTTAGATGTCGATTGCGATGGTGTTCTTGGTTCCTCCTCCTATCATGGTGTTCCTTCTTTTTGTTCTAATAATGTGTCTTGGTTTGCATCGTATTCTAAAATCAACAACTCATACTCATCGTCTTATGGATCACTTTCATTTTTTGGCCTTTTTTTGTTTGACGTTTCTACCAATGGATATTGGTCTGCTTTGTTTGTCCTTGATAGATATTAAGCTTGGCATAATAAACAGGTCTTATAATTACAGTTTGTTGGTTTGGCTGGCCATGGATTAACTCCAGGGGCTTGTCACAAGTTGTTCACAAAATTCGAATTGAACATTTGTATCACTATGACATAGACTTTGTATTCTTGAACGTTATTTTTCAATTCATAATATCCCATTCGAACATTGTAGTCTACATCTATCATTTTCATCTATCTATGATCCACTACTAGATACATATCTAAGTCTTGAGGAGTTCTAATAGGCATTTTCACAAGTTGAAACCTACCCTTGCAATGAAATGCAATCTGCATCCATTGTGCCTCTTTTTCATTACACACAACCTTTAAAGAGGTTATTGTCCATTTTGAATTAATAATTTTCTAACATTTGTCTTGATATATGGGTTGTGAACATTTATGTTTTTCAATTATTGAAATTCTATGATTTGATTAATGATTTTTTATGTCAACAATCATAGTAGATATTTCATTTCTGAATTTAATTGATGTAAGATGTTTCAAAATGTGCCAAGTACTAGGAGTTCATTTCTTTCGGATTAGATGCCATTTGTCGTTCTTTTTGTTTAATCTTTTATTTCCTTTTCTATTAAGTAGGGGTTTCACCTTGGGCTTTTTTTGGCAATATAGAATTTGTTATTTGGTTTTTCCTATTTACCCACTTGTCCTTTCGTAAAATGTTTCATTTCAATATTTCTAATAGTTTACGTAAAAGGTCGAATCGACTATCATCTTGAAGAATTCGTCATGGTTGTTCTTTTGGTTCAAAAATTATGTCCAAGATTGAATGCAATAATGTGTTTATCTCATGCATATAATTGTAAGTGGTAGCTTGCTAGTAATCAATGATTTATTTATCGTTGATTATCAAAAAACCAATTGAGATGGTAATATTTAGTAACGCAATGAAGTATGTGAATTAATACTATTAGGTTGGAGGATAAAATCCTTTAATCTATGTATTAGGATTCTTTGGATCTTCAAAAATTAAGAATTGTTCAAGAATTCTTGGATTTTTAAGGAAGCAAAAACTCCTTTTCCAATTTGAATTCTAATTCATATCAAAACGTCTAATGAACCAAAAAATACTGCAAAGAATGGTATTTTGGTTTCTTCATCAATTTTTGGGATGTCTTTTTTTTTGACAATTGTAAACATCTCATGGTTTTAGTGCAAGGCCTATCATCTAGTGATTCACAAGTTGTTTTAATATTTTTTTCAAAAATCTCATGGCACCCAAGCTCACCTGCCTAAAATTGCATAGAGTTGTCTATTGGGTTTCATAAATTCTATTGATAAAAGGTTGCCAAGGCAAACCAAGTCTTTTGTCGACAAATCTTGCAATAAACTTATGAAAAAATGTTATGGAATTGGTTTTTATAAACTTGCATGTCTTGAAAGAATTCCATGGCATGTGTAAACATCACCTAGTGGTAGTCTTCCATATCCTCCTTCAATACGTTTATAATTTCTTTGAGCAATGCAAGACTTTATTTTTCAACTTTTCCATTTGCCCATTGCCATGTTGCCCATTCAATTGTTTTGTCAATTTTCCTTTCCCAACTTATTCCCCATGTTCTGATTTCTAGCAAATTCTTTCGGGGGTTTAACAAAGTTGGATCTTTTGGATATTCCAAAGGTTTTGTTGTCATTTCACATATTTTATCTAGTATGCTTGAGATTAATGTGTATTCAATTATAGTATTCAAAGTGTTTGGTGTGACCATTCCTATAGATTTTCATTTTGCCATTGTAAAATAAATGTGTAACAATTGCAAATGGATGGTAGCCGTAGAAAAGTTGGAGCTAGTAAGTTCAAGTGGAGATGGGGAAAAGAATGTAGTTTTTTTCTTCAAGTGGCAAAAATGACTTTAAATGTAAGAGGTTTGATAGACTAAATTCAAATAAAAAACGGTGTGAAATGGTATTGAAATGTGCAACCTCATATTCTTTCAATTCCCAATGGGAACATACCTCTTGGAGATGAACATGTAATGTTTTTGTTAACACAAACCTCTTGGTTGTGAAGAGGTTATAGTTTACATTGGCACATAACTCTTGGTTGTGAAGTTTTGTTCATCCATTTGAATTTTTCATCCATTTTATGTTGTTTTTCCATTTTGGTTTTTCATCCATTTTAGTTCCCATCTATTTATATTGTTCATCCATTAATATGTTTCATTAATCATTTTCATCCATAATTATCATTCATCCATGTACATGTGGCAAAATATTCTTCCACATCATGATATATTTTAGCCATGTGTCAAGGAATATCCTTCCAATATTCCTTTGACGTTAGTAAAATATTCCAAAAAAGATTCGTTTTTGCTCATCTGCTCATGCTCACCTACTCACATTCATGCTCCCATGCTCACCATTTAACATCCCCCCATGTAAATTACCCTCCAACAACACTAAGAAATAATGGTCAAGTTTTCCTTATAAAGTAAATGCGGATACTAGCATCATGAAAATAGAGGGCCCAAGATTAGGTTATAGTTGAATTCCACCTCACATTTTTGAAATGTCTCCCACTCATGGATTTACTCATTGTAAAGCACAAGGTGAAGTGATCATAAACTTAAACATAAGTAAATGATAAGATGTAGGATTGGGAGGAAAATTGCACATAGTAGTTAGGAGTGAGTGGGATCTTACTCTTGCAAATATGCATTAAATATTTCCCACTCTTAAGGAATACATGAAAAATCTCTCCTCTTCTCTACAAGGGTTATTCATGAATATAATGTGCCTTCAAAGTACACAAGTGAATTTCACCAAGTGCTTTACATAGAGGAAGAGACAATTTGTGTCTTAAAACCCTTTTGAGATTTGAGATACACTTTTGCAAGGCAAGTAGGTGTCAAGGTACACAAAATTCTAAAAGGAAAAAAAGAGGCCTTTTTCCTACATTAAAATTTGTGATTTAAAAAAATCCTAGCAAGTATGAATGGCGTGAAATGTAGAATACAAATATTTTAGTTGAAGGACTACATGAATGAACATAGATCTTGGTTATCTATATTAGAAATATTGTGCATCAAACTAACTAATTAGGATGAGATTGATATGGATCATAGAACCCTTATTTAATCCTTTGGCTTTATGTGATGATTTTGAACTTTTGCTCACCAAACTTTCTTATACAACCTTTCTTTTCACTAAAATATCCAAATTATCATGCATAATTCAAATCACCATTTTTCACATTTCAAAACAAGGGATCCCACAGACAACACTGCATTCAAGCTATTTTAAAGGAAATTTTGATGTCACATCATGTATCCAAAACTTGGAATTATGGGTGTATTCATAATTGGGGTACCCAAAAAGAATGACCTATATTTTAAGGGTCCTATAATGGACAACTTTGGATTTTATTTTATTTTACATTATTATAGTTATAGTGGATTGTTGTATGCCAATAGATAACATGATGTCTTGTTAAATTAATAAAAATATTTTAAAATAATTTGAATATTATGTAAATGTCATTTTTCCTTTAAATTAGCTATATCAAGTAACTAAACTGGTTTCAACACATTATGGTTCTATCCATCTATGCAATGAAATCCTCTTCAAACAAAACACATGTCCATAGCATCAGCTCTTTCATAGTACATAACTTTTTACACATAAGGCAAAAATTATGTTTGTTTATTTCTGCTTTTGGATTTTTTCATTTCATGTTTCCCTATTTGTGTTCTTTTCAATGTCATTGTCAACATGGTTAACTTATTTCAAAAATCAATTATTAGTTGCTTCATTGCAATTGCATACTTACTATGTGCATGGTCCATATCTTCCAATAACATTTGCATGGTTTATTTCACCTTCATTCATAGCCAAATATTTTGGGTTTTATGATGAAATGAAGAACTCATCGCTTTTTTTTTTGCATAATCATTTGCACAATTGATACTCACATCCTTGTATTATGAATTTCTTAGAGTTTTTGACTTGATATTCCCCATCAATGGATGATGTGATGTGTTAATCTACAAACCCAACCAAAACATTAATCCACCATCACATAAAATAATGTCAAAAATGTGGGGTGCCCTCTTTTTCTTCTTTAAAAAATAATTTTCAATTCCAAATTAACCATTATTTTCAAGTCAAAACCAAAACAATGCATTTTCTAGCATCTCTGATGCGCTCCCAAGTTCCTTGATAGATTCAAATGTGAGTTTGAGGTGAAAAAAACGGAAAAGTAAGGAGTTAGGGCACTGACGCACTCTTAATTCCTTGAAAGATTCAAATGTGAGTCCAAGTAAAAAACAACGGAAGGGGGAGGAGTCGGGGCATGCTCCCTAACTCACAACACTTTGAGGGGTAGAGGGGCGTCCTGGAGCTCCGGGATGGGACTAAGAAAAGGTGACAAGCTTCACTCACTCACACGAGCCTACACAAAACCCACACAAGGTGGTTAGTGCGTAGTTGGAGTGTAACCCTAAAATAGGTTACATCCACTTCTGGATGTCCCTGATCAGTGAAGTAGTTTGCTTTGTCTAATTAAGCCGTTTGCTGCATGGCGGCTGCTTTTGCTTTGATCCTGCATGAGCTATTGTTGATTTTTTTGAAAGGGATGCTGGACAGTGGGTTTTGCATGGCGGCCGGCATTGATGGAGTCTGTTTAATGTGACGGCGGATTGGGAATCGGATTGGAACGGCGCTAAGTGATTTGGAGAAGCTTCTGGATGAAGCAACGGAGGTCGGAAGAAGAAGATCAGAAGATTGTTGGAGAAAGAGAGGCGGAGAAGGTAGTGAACGACAACGGAGAAAAAGATAGAGGTCGGACAGTAGAGAGAGCAGTAGTGTTGTGGGGAAAGAATTTGGGGAAAAGACAGAAGGAAAGAGAGGAGAGAAGTACTCTGTAGCTAGGAGCTTTTGCTGTTTTTTATCTTCCGCTGCATCTGATAGGTAGCTAAGTTCAAGCTGCAGGAGGATAGAGGAGGATAAAGGAGGTAGAAGAGAAATTAGAATTCCAGAAACGATCAGACTCGTGTTTTTGAAGGGACATGCTTGTGTTGTCGGAGTATGTATATACCTTGTGAATGAAATGCAAAGCTGTTTGATGCATATGTGTGAGAAGACATTGTGAGCTGTGCTATGTCCAGTCATGTGCTTAATGGTCTGTAGATTTTCAAATACAAACAGATCGGCAGTCGAGCAATGAGCCGATTGGAGCCTAAGTGGGAATAGGTGTCTGTCAATGAGAGATCGAACAATCAGAACAATGCAGGCAGGGTTTGTAGTAGGCAGTGTATGTGCTGGACCCTCACTTTTGGCTACAGGAGCACTTTTGGTGCTAGGACGAGCCACGAGCAACACGGACACATAAGACTCACCACAGCCCGGACTTGGGGGAAGCCACCACCTTCCCCCGTATAGTATACTCTGCACCTTTCCACAGGGCCCACATCCAAATGACTTTTTGTCTCGGGACTCCCAAGTGGGAGTCTCGAAATTGCCCAAGTTGGGATTCCCGCGACTTTGGATCCCCATAACTTTGTGAGTAAACCTTGGATCGAGATGCGGTTTAAAGCAAAGTTGTAGCCCTCGTCAAGAGCTTCCAACGGTATGTCGCATGCCGTCTATAGACAAATCAATTGAGTCGATTCCCGACTTTTTTTGGTCGGAAATCAAATTGGCAGTTTGACTCCCGACCCTTCTTTTGGCCATAACTTGTGTTTCAGATGTCCAAATGAGCAATGGGAGTCCATTTTAAACATCTACGCTCCAGGAGCTTTCCAATAATATAAAGATTTCCACAAGCCATTGAATTTTGACCTTGAAATCGCTCTCTAAAATTTCGAGAGTCCACCAGGACTCCATCTCCCAAAGTGGGAGTTGCCTTGGGAATGTGAGGGTTCACTCCTTCACACTTTTCTACACTCCCAGGAGTATGTGATGTGATTCATGGGCTTTCTTTTGGCCCGCACCCTTGCAACTCCTTGGCCTTGGTCGCAAGCCCAAAGTTAGGGTTGCAATAGGCACGCTCTCTGGTTCGTAGCACTTTAGGGGTAAAAGGACGTGCTAGAGCTCCGGGATGGGACTAGGAAGAATGACAAGCAATCATTCACTCACATGGACTTGCACAAAACCAAACAACAAGTTGGTTAATGCATAGCTAGAGCACTTTTGGTGTTAGGACAAGCCATGGGCAAACTTGAACTCACAAAATTCACCATGGCCCAGACTTGGGGGAAGTCACCACCTTCCCCCTTATAGTATACTTTGTGCTTGGCCACGGGACTAACACCCAAATGTCATTTTGTCCCAGGACTCCCAAATGGGAGTCTCGAAATTCCCACAATTGGGACTTTCATAACTTTGGGGGCCCATAACTTTGCGTGCAGACCTCCGATTTAGATGAGGTTTGGATAAAAGTTATAGCCCTCGTCAAGATCTTTCCAAAAATATATTTCACACCACCTACATGAAAGGAAATCAAGGTGATTCCCACCTTTTAGTGGTCGAGAATCAAATTGCCAATTTGACTTCTGGTCCTTCTTTTGGCTATAACGTGTGTGTTGAATGTCCAAATGGGTCATGCAAGAAAATTTTAGACATCTACGTTCCAAGATCTTTTCAATGATATAAGGAACTCTTCAATCCAATGAGTTTTGGCCCCTGTGATCGCTCTATGAAAATTTGGGAGTCCACCGGGACTCTAATTCCCAAAATGGGAACTCACTTGGGAGTGTGAGGGTTCATTCCCTCACACTCTCTTGCATTCCCAGGAGCATGAAATGTGACTCCTAGGCTTCCCTCTTGGCCCACACCTTCATAAGCCCTTGCCTTGGTTGCGAACCCAAGGCTAGGATTGTGACAATCTCCCTACTTTTAAAATTTTCAATCTTGTATAATTATGTGATAAAACTTGCATTGTTTTGTGTCTTCATTGCTATAGGTGGTCTCTTTTATGAATGTACTATGATGAGCCTACTTTTTTTACTAACAATGTTTCATCATCAAAATTGTTCCAAGAAGCATGGGTGTCATTTGATGCACTTTGTTATTCATTCATGAACTCCCTTAACGACCCTTCTAAATATGGCAAATTAGTCTACTTTTCCATCTCATCTCTATTCTCACGTCCAACACCAATGGGTTTTATTATTTGTTATACACAAGGACATGGGTTTTCTATGTGTCATCTTCTTGTTTTGAATTTTTTTTAACAATGTCTTGCAAATTACATGGTCAATAGCTTTTTTCCCTTGATTTTTTATCCCCCCAAAATGGTCCAATTTCCTCCAAAAATGTGGTAGATGTAGTTTTGGTTAGTTAATTGCATCAGTTGTGGATTGTCTCCAAGAGCTTTTTGCAAGCCATTTAAAAATTTGGGAATATACATCTAAATTACTATTGCATAAATCTTGTAGTCCTACAACTCTTTTATTGACACCCATTATCCAAGATCTATTTTGAACTTTATATTTACCCTTGCCATTTCACTTTGCCCTACAAGTGAATACAAGTCTAGAACTATTGAAATTCTACAAGGATGTTGTTTATTCACTCTATACATAGTTGCAGTGGTCTTTTGATGCTTACTTGGAAAAACTAAAATTGTAAAATATATAGTTTATGCATAGTTGATGGACAATTTTGATTTTAGATGCAAACAATACTAACATAATCAGTATTGAAACAATGGATGTGTATATGCATGAAATTGTTTTTAAATTATTTTGGGTTGTGATAACTTTGTTTGTCTCTTTGAGCTTTCCTTGTCACATATCCAAGACATTCATCAAGAAAAAATATCAATACTATCTTACAAATTTCCACCTCTATCAATTGTTTCATAATTAATGAAGTTAAATCAATTAAAAAAACTTCCCCCATTATTATTCCAAGACTTTCATCTATCAAAAATATTTGGTTCCAAGAAGTCAATGTGTTCAAAGAATATTTTACTATTTTTTGCCACAACATTATGGTGGATTTATTGAATGTGGGAATGTAATGGATTTGTTGTGGATAGCCATTATTTGAATAATGTCACTTTTAGGAAGTTGATGTAACGATTTAATTGCTTATGAAATCTCTTATAATAAAGATGACATTGTTTTCAAAAATCATTGTAGTGGTCATAAATCACCTCCACTACAAGGTCCCTTAAACTCTCTAAACAAAAAAATCTTCTTGTTAATCTAAATAATCCTTTAACAATGTAATATGCGTGAGATTTTTTTCCTATTTATTGGGGTTGTGATATATTTTATCATGACATCCCTTGACCACTAAATTTTTAAAACTTTATTCATGTCACATATTCAAAACAAGATCTTACATGTGATGACATTTGTCAATCTTTTGAAATGATCACTATATGTCATTTAGATTTATTTCTCAATTATATATTGTAGTTGTCCTCCCAATAGTTCCGTTGAGGCAAAAAATGTTTAATGTTATTCAAGGCTTGTTTTGTAAAAATGAATTTCTTCTTTATATAATGTTCCTCTATCATTCAAGCACATTATAAAAACAAAATAAAATTATGCAAATAGTCCAAGCATTCCACATGTACACTATGATGTGGTTAATGTGTCAAAATGTTCACATCTATCAAACAATATTAGAATATTATTTTGATGTTGTGGCATCTTGGGACATATCAAAAAATATTCAATCCACATCAAATGAATGTGTCAAAAAATATTCCCTTGAATATTCCAAAGATATTGTTTCTTGTTCATGTTCATTTGCTCATGTTCACACACTCACATAATAGCATTCATGTCCTTCACACAAACATGCTTCAATCACAAAAATCTTGTTGCCCCATGATCTTAGTAAACCTTATTGACCTCTGATTCAAACTTCCTTTTTATTTCTTAAGTTCATCAATTGCAAGTTCTATAATAACCCCAAAAAGGACTTTGGGAACAACTTTAAAATGTCCAAAATATGCAATTTCCCTTTGAATATTCACGAGCAACAATTGTAGTAGGAGGCACATCAACCATGTGTGACAATTGTTAGAGGTAGAGGCAAAGGAGGTACTAGGTGTAAGAAGGGATGTGTTGTCTTGAAAAGTCAAGTTACTACAACAAGGATTGATTGATTTGGAAAAGAAATTGGTAGGGGGCTTTATGGGCACCATATAGCCAATAAAAGAAACATATAGGTAAGGGAATAGCAAAAGGTTGGCATATGAATTGGTAGCAAAGTACACAAAAAACAATACAAAATTAATAAAATCTTGATTCAAGCAAAATAGAAGGGAAGAACCAAAATGTTAGGGCATTGCATTGGATTTCTTCTACGAAGCAAACAAGACACTAGGTACACGGTGCTGGAAGGCGATCCCTGGTACCACTACTTCAGTGCCATCTTCAAGTTCGTCCCCGGACCAGCTACCGGTACCACTGCCGCAACATGGACCGCCATTTATATACCGGTGGGCGACATGGGACCTCCTGAGCACATCAAGGAGATTGCCGTCCTCGTGTTCAAAGCCCTGGCAGGTGCTTTCAATGCCAATTAACTTGCTTCATCTCCTGCTTAAGCACACCCATCCATATCTCTGCAGTTCTGGTAGGGTTTTTTTTTGTTACTTAATTGTAAGTTACCTGGGATTAGTATTTACTCTTTTATTGATTAATATGTTAAATTTTGAAAGTTAATAAATATTTTTTAAAACTCTATTCTCAAATGCTTTGTTTCTTTTTTTTTGTGAATTGTTCGTATAAGTTTACCTTTCAACATTCACAGCTACAGTAGATCAGTTGACAAATAGCCTTCAAGGGTTATGTGTGTAGGGTAAAGCTCCAGAGTCGGGGCATCCCCAAAATAGGAGAGGCCTAGGAGGAGGTGGTAGCAAAGTCTGGCCCAAAATGTCCATTACCTTCATCTCTCATAAAGCATGAGGCTAACATTATCAAAAACATAAACTTATGTAAATCATGAGGTGTTGGAGAGGGAGGGTTCTTACACTTACTCCTTTAAGGGTGGGAGGAATCTTACATTTACTTACACCCTCCCACTCTTAAGCAGGTGTAATATTCTATATTCATGGATATAAGGTGCCCCCCAAATGCACTAGGAAATCTCCCCAAGTGCTTTCTGTGTAGGATAAAACTCAAGGCCACCTGCTTCACCAGGATAAGGGCCATGGATATCAAACTTGAATATCCTGAGCATGCTGATCACATTGCTCACCCAGGCACTCTCCTAATCTGCTGCCAAACTTTGAATCCATCTGCAACCACAATTCTGCTATGAATGCAAATGTACAGATTCAATCAAAAGAGATATGCACATCCCAACTGACTGACTTGCATTAAAGCATGGGATGTCACATAGGAACTGAACATGAAAACATGTTTGTGAGCTGTAGATGACTTGAGTCAGGTTTCATTCTGCAAAGATGAAGCCAGCCAGATTCAGATCCACTGTAAATTATGGGAAAAGACTAGACTTCACATTGGCAGCTGCAACAAGACTTGCACTACCTGCAATACCTCAATCAAGCAGAGAAACAGAGAAGCCCAGTTGAAGAGAGTCAAAAGTTCAGAACAATGAATGGTTCAAGAACAATCTGCTTTGATAGATGCTCAAGTTCTATCATATGCAGTTGCTTAAGCAACTGCAACATACATGAAATTGATCTCTAATTTCCTTCATACAAGGACCTAGGCAACACCCACACAAAAGGCTTGAACTCCAGGCATCTCCTTTGTGCAACTCTTTCATGTGTTTCATGCGTTTCTTTGCTTGTTGTGAAAATACAAGGCTGTGCTGCAGGTATTGGGTATTGGGCTGGTTTGTCCTGCACCAATAGCTAACTGAATGTCCATACATATACACAGTTGGCTTGCAGATCCTAGAGTAACTCAAATCTCATTGGGTCATGTCTGCTATGATCATAACAATGCTATCAGCTATTGAGCTCTCAGATTGATAATATACTTATGACCTGCTCATATTATCTAGCTGTTACTGCCACTCTGGTTGCCTGCAGATGCTATTGTTAGGGTCCAAAATGCACTGCTCACTAGCTAAGCTCTCTGCTCTGGAAGGGGAGCCCCACATCCAATGTAGGTCAAATTGTGGACATTCATACTCAAAGCTGAAATCTGCTGGGTCAGGAAAGAAGTGTCAGCCACCTGTGATCTGTACAGGAAGCACACTCAATGATATGCTTGATGAAAAAACAATGGGGAGAAATCACTATGAATCCTGAGCAAAATAACAAAACCCAGATGACAAACTATCAAGCTGTTTGTTGCCTTGAAGAAACAGCACTGCCCACAAAATCTAATCACACTCTCCAGCAAATAAAATCCAGAGATGCATAGTACTACTACTACATGCACAAGCCCTAGAAGTTCTTCTCAGCCAGTAGCCATTGTGCTAAAATCATACTGTGTGCTTTTCACACCAGATCAGACAACGATATGGAGGACTTCATTTCAATCCAGCTCCATTTGTTATCCATGTCTTCTTGGAGAAATTTTAAGGACTTAGAGCAGCAAACACATAACATGATTGCTATTAGAAAATTGCAAGAAACAGAAGTCATTACAGAAGGTGAGCTTCAGAGAGCACATGTATGCCTGAGATAGTAACCCAAATAGGAGAACACTCAGACAAGCGACATCTACAAATTCACAGCACTCAATCCAGCTGCCAATGGTCCCAGTTCCTGCACATTATCTACATATCCCATTTCTCATGTTTTCTACAATTCTCCAGCATCTTAACAGATCATCAATACATGAATGTGATCCTTGCCTTCAAATCCCTTATGGAGTCCATGAAATTGTGCTGTCATATTCTGCGCAATCAGTTTTGCAGAGAAAAAAGAGAATGGAACTCAAAGAGGATTACCAACATGAAATTGACAAATGCTCGAAAAATGTGCTGCAAAAACGGCAGTAAGAAAGAAAGATTACCTGTTATTGAAGTTCTCATGAATCTTAGGTATTGCCTCAATAATATCTTGTGAGTTGAGAAACAGCAAAAAATAACCCTAAACCCTCAAGACTCTTCTGAAGGAAAAGCTATGGCTGCACTGTAGCTTTGGGTCTGCTTGAAAACTGACTCAACTCATCATCTTTGTAGCAAAGATCTTCAATCTTAGATCCTCATCTCCTCACAGGGATGATGATGATGATCTGTGCCCTCCCTCGTGTTGGTGATGGAGCTGCTGTGTGTATGATCAGGGTGAACAAGTATTGCCAAGAACAGGAGGAATCTTCAGCAGCATGTTCTGACAGCACAAGAGTCTCATTGCTGTTGGGCAAGATCTAAATCCTGCACGAATCATGGCTGCTGCAGTTGCATAAGTCCGCTGCCATTCTGAATTTCTCTCCAACATGTGGAGAAGAGTTCCTTCTTCACCCCGCACCTTTTTTAGGGTTTCCTTTCTAGGGTTTCGAGTGTCTCTGTCTCTCCCTCTCCCGATTCATTCATTGGAGTGTGCATGCGCGTGCTCTCCATAATTTTTTTGCCGGCAAGCCTCGTCTGTTCGTTGTCCATGTTCACTTTCTGCGAAAGCAGTTCGATTTCGCAGTTCGATCGTCGTCTTCTATTTTCAGCGCTTCTATTTGAGTATTGTTGTCTCTTGATTTTTTTCTGAAAGAAAAGAAAAGAAACCATCTCACATAGACGCAAGAAGTTGTATCTTCTATCCTTTTGCAATTTGGAATTGGACTGTGCTGTTGGCTGTTGCAAATCCCATGGCGGAGGAGGTTTGAGCTAATCACAAAACCTGTCAATAGAAGAGTAGAAGAATTTGAGCCGCGTTCGTTTTTGGCACTGCTGCAAATTGTTTACGATCTTCCTTCTTAGGTAGAATGGATGTGTGTGAGGAGGATGGCGGGGTTGGTTCTTCTCTTCTCTTTGTGTTGTTGCGTTCGTGTTTCCATGATGGCTCAGAGGTTGAACACGGTTGTTCGGTGTTCAGGGTTTGAGAATCTTCTAGAGAAACCAGGGTCTCTAATTTTATTATTTGATCGAGAAGAAGAAGCACGACAGTAGGAAGAATGAAGGAACGGATGCAAAGAGATGTTAGCAGAACTCAATGCTTCTTTCTTCCCTTCTGGTTATTACCTCCTTGCATGGTGATGAGTGTAATGCGCTGTGTGTGTATGTGTGTGTGTTTTGTAGGAGGGAGTAAAGGTGGAGCTCTATGTGTATGATTTGAGCCAAGGGATGGCACGCCAGCTTTCTCTTCAGTTTCTTGGCAAGGCAATTGATGGCGTCTGGTTAGATCCCGATGCTTGCCATGGAAAAACTCGTCTGTATAATTCTCTGGGATGTCCAGGTTTTTTGCTTCTGTGGTTTGTTTGTAAGAGGGCAGTGATTCTCCTTTTGTTGAGGACAAATGAAGTGTAGCTACAGCTTCCTGCTTGAAGAGTTACTCTATCAAGAAGACTTGCTATTTTTCTTTTTGCATATCCCTTTGAAGTTTGATGATGAGTAGTAGCAAGGGTTTGCAAAGCAGGTCTGGACCACCACCATGCTGTCACCTTGGTGGGATGCAATATCTACATCTCTGATGACCGTGAATTTGTGCTACAAAGCAGGCACACAGGTGTCGGAGTTTATGGAAAGGAGTACTTCTTTGGTGGGGGTATTCAGAGTGTTCCACTTGGGAGGAGCCCCTATGGTGTGCCTGTGCAAGTGATTGATTTAGGATATACAGAGGTACCCAAAGACTATTTTGAGGAGTATCTTGATGAAATACGCCCTCGCTTCACACATGAGACTTACAACATTGTGCATCACAACTGCAACAACTTCTCAGATGAGGTGTCTCAGTTCCTGGTTGGATCGGGTATCCCTCAACACATTCTGCATTTACCAGCTGAAGTATTGAACTCCCCCATGGGAGCCATGTTGAGTGAGTTCCCCCATCTCTGTCACCCTGGAAGCCGGGACCAGCAGAAATCTCTCACAAATGGATGCAGGAGTAGGCAACAAACACCTCACAAATCATCTGTCAGTTTTTTGTTCTAGTCAAATCTTAATGATTCTGAGAGAGTCAATGGTTTAAGTGCAGCTAAACTTTCTTAGTCAGTTCACAATAGATTGTGTGGGCATGCACTAAAAGACCACCATATACTAGAAAAAGAGTCATCAGGTACCAACACAATTGTGAAGTGATAGGGAGAAAGAATGTTCGAAGATCAGATCTTGTCTGGTATGCTGCATTTCAGACACTCTGTGCATGTGTGATTTTCCTCATCCATTGAAGGTCCTCAAGCATGCATGTGACCATGCATATGACCATTGCTGTTGTTCAAAGTGCTCCTCAATTGTGTTTTGTGATCGGGTTTTCTCTTTTCTTCAGGGGTCAGGTTCCTCTTTTCCATGCTTGCTGTTATGTTGCCATCTCCAAAATATCCATAACCTTACTGTTGGGTATTCTCTCAATTCTCTTCAGGTTGTGACTTAAATTGCTGCATATGTTGAGAAATTTCTCAGTACTCGTGAAGATATTTGTGATTTTCCTCAATTTGTGCTGGTCTTAACTATATTTGTTTGCAGCTATAATTGCCACCAAATTCTAGAGTACAGGATTTGTAATTTACATTGTCTTCTGTGTGTGGCAGGACCGATGCTTCAGAATCTGGAGTCCACATTGCGGGTTGGAGCTGCCCCTTCAGTGCCTAGAGAGAATGTAGGACAATTTCCAGCAACACCAAACTTTGCCAACATACAACTGCCATCAGCATTGCCAACACCATCTAGAGCAACCACTTCTGCAGTCACTGGGCAGTTGTCATCTTCTGGGCTATTTCCGCATCCATCCATTCCTTCTGGAATCATTGCAAGACCTCCCTCTGAAGCATCAGCTGTTATGGGACCAGCAACCAAGAAGAGTGTTGGTATGTTCCACAGAAACATCCTGCCCTTTTTATGCAAATCCTAAGATCTGTTAATATTTGAAACTGACCATAGTTACTTTCTTAAAGTGGACAATGCCATCAGCAAGGTCATCTCTCATTAAATTCAGTGATTCATGAACTGGTTTTAGACTACTGGGTGTGGCCATTGAGGTGCAGGCTCTCTGTCTCTCTTTTGGCAGGTGTTAATGCCATTTCTGAAGGGAAGAAACCAGCGGATGGCACAGTACAGCGATTTCCAAAACCAGCACCTCCATCGCAAGATGCCCTGAGCAATGCTCGTGCACAAGTTCAAGAAGAGATAACACGGGAGTTTGCGTCAATCATGGCCTCAGGTAGCCTACGAGCAAGTGAAGCTGCAGCTCTTGCAGCTCGGCGTGTGTTACAAAGGCATGGAATAAGAGGTAGTGCAACATCTAGTCAGGCATGATTATTATCTATCTCTAACCAGAAGATATCCATAAGCATTTGTGCTGCCCCTGACTTCCTCTACAATTTGACTTCTGCAAATAGTTGCCCTCCAATTATAAGGATGGGCAGAAAAACACAAATTTAATCATGTGGTCCTTGGTTGCCACCCTCCAATTGCGAGGATAAGCATTTTAACACATTTTATTCATATAATTGAGATTGGTATAAGGATTGGTATCAGAATATAATGAAATCATTTCCTTCTTCAGAATCTGCTTCTTGTACAAGAATTGCAATGGAAAGCTCAAATGGTAACAGCAAGCATACACTAGGGAGGGTTTGTTTACAAGAACGATTCTAGGGTTTTTGCCTTCAAATGAAAAGAGCTTCACACATTGTGAAGGAGAAACATAGTTAATCCCCTGGCATGTAGGTACATGTAAGAATTGGAAGTGGTGAAATTTGCCTCATTTGACCTTGAGAGATCTTGATGATTTCCTCTTGCAACAAGCAAAACCATATCCATCTGTGATGAATCTTCAAGATTTTGCTGCAGAGCATCCTCTTCAAGATTACTGCCGATTGGAAGAGTGTTTTGCATCCTCGATTTGAGCCGAAAGAGCTTCCACTTGTGCTTCAGTCGGTGGAATCTCATTAGACTTAATCGATCGGTGAATGTCGAACGAGGTCACTGCCAATACTAGTAGCCTGCAAACACAAAAGAAATGCAATTGAGTAGGTAGGTATACTCTTCTCTTCTTGCAGAAATCTCCAAACCCTAGCTTCTTCTTCCTTCGTGTTTGAAGGCTAGAAATTGATTGCAGATGCTTTGATGCAAACAAAACGTACGGAGGCGCCGGCCACACATGGAAATCGCCTCACAACAGACAGTGCGAAACCTCAAAACAATTTCGCATGGAGAATTTTCCATTGCGGATAGATCGATAGATGGATCTGTCAACTGAAGCAAGGCGAGATGCAGCCGCCGAAGAATCAATACCTAGAAGAAATGACTTCAGAAGGATTTTGAATGTGAGCAGGGGGTAGAAGAATTTTGATAGTATCTCTTACGCTGCAGTTGCCAAGGCAGGTCTAGCACCTGGCAAGATGCGCCTCTGCGCTCCAGCCATGCGGAGGAGGGAGGGAGGACACACAAAGGAGGTTTGATTCAAAAAGCCCCGGTTGCAAAAAATCTTCTGGCAAACACCAAGAAGGTTTTCTCTCCAGATCAATAAACAGAAACTGCAACGGCAACGGCACCACTCTTAATACAGACAATTCATCACCACAACAAGCACAACATCCTTTTTGCACACTGAAGTTTAGTCTGCGATCTCCACGCTCAAGAAGACCTGCAACACATGCGGTTGGAGATATCTCTCTTGTTTATTTCTTGCTTCTTACTCCTCCAGAGCTGCAATTGCAAGTTTCTAAATCTGCATCAACTGGAGAAAAAAACTGCTCTTGCTTCTTTTTGGCTATCTGTAGACTTTAGTAGAGACCCTAGATTTGCAAGATTAGGAATCCCATTTGCTCGAAGAGACAAATGCAGGCCGTCCAGTCTTTGGGGTTAAGCAGATAAAGCAAACCAAAGAACTTTTTTTTCCTTCTGCTGCTAAGAACTAGAAAGCTACTTCCCCTAATAGAGAATGAGTTGTTGCTTTTTCATCATGCTAAAACAAATGTAGCCTTTGCGTGGCCAACTTGCAGGCAGCAATTCTGCTACTTCTTTATATAGGTTCTTCTCTTACCCAACAGCTGCAATGCAGGTATTTCTGACAGGTTCTTCTGTCTAAAGTGGAGTGGATTGAGTCTAGAACATTTAGGTGCTATCTTTGCTGTTGCAGCTTCCTCCATCACATGGTTGAAATACAATGATTTAACCTTCATTGTTGTATCTTCAAGTAGATCAAGTAGATGCACAGCCCTGGAGATAATGATTGAGAATCACAAAACTAGGGGAGTAGATTTCACAGTTTGGAGAGGATTATTTGCAGTGTTTGGAGAGGGCAGTTTCACACCCTAACAAAAACCTGCAAGCAAATCCATCTTTCTCCATAAAACACAACAGCAGGTTCTCTCTCTCTGTGTCCTAGACATCAAATTGATTGTAATGCAATAACAGAGAACAGATTGTCCTTTAGAGAAGGATATTCTCCATTTCCACAATGAACCAAGGTAGATGCAATCATGTTGGGTTTACCAAGGATGGAAGGAGAAGCATATTGAATACACACCTTGATTTGTCTGGGGCAACCCAAGCCCACACTCATTTGTTTTGCAAAATCACAATCCAAGGACCAAAAAAACAATAATTGTCTCTGAAGGAGAACCTGAGGCTTGGATCCCCTAAGCTCCTTCAAAAGATATTGCAGACACATGTGCCATGTAGCATGCTGTAACAGAGAGATTGTATCTACCCTTTTGATAAAGGTGCTGATAATTCTAATGACTGCAGATACTCAAGAACATGAATGCTTGCTTCTGGTTTTAAGTTCATAGAAAGATAAGTTCAGAGATTCTGCTCAAACAAAAAGGGGTGAGTGCTATCAGTAACAATTCTGTCTGCAGTAAGAATGTCCCACACTGAGAATGCTCCAAGAAATAATTGCCGAACCTGAGATGAGATCACTGCACAACCTCAATCTCTACAGTGAGATCTTTTACTCCAATGTCATTGTAGATGCTGTGAACATGTTTCAGAACCCTTTGTTCATCCGCACCTTCTCTCACCTGCCATATAGAACAAGTCATTCAAAACCTCTTGAGATACCCACTAGCCATAAGGTCTCAGTCCTCTCTTCATTCTGAAAGATCAAGTCCAGGTCAACCACTGAACAAAAGACCACATCTATTGCTCCAGAAGCAAACACAACTAACATTATAACATAAAATTACCTGTAAAAGTAAAGTCCCCACAATAGAACCTGGCACCATCTCCCAGAAACGAGCCTCACAACATTCTGTCACATCTTCATCCATTCTCACCTGATATGTCCCAATTTACACCACATCAATAAATGCACAAAGCACAGGTAACTCGATATCAGGAGAACATGGAGCTACAGAAACTACAGTGATCATTCAAGTCACAAAGGTGAGTTAAAGATAGGTCAACCTGCCGGAGGCACTTATTGAGGGCAGAGGCTGAAGTGCCAGAAGGAGCCATCTGCAGTAGTACACCTCCTGCTGCTTTGAAGAGAGGCAGTGTTGTAAAAAACACAGTCACTGCAACAAGCCCTAGACAAATAGTTTCTGCATTTGCAATTCTGCACTCACAATGTGCTAGTAAGTCAAAGTAGTATGTGGATGGAAGCCCAGTAACCATGATAAAATAAAGCTTGAACAGTCCACTTTGATTTCACATCCATGAGGAAATGTCACCATACAGTAATTTGATCAATCACAACAGGGAATCTGGGGCTACAGCTGTGCTAGTATTAGCATAGCCATTAACTGAAAACCATTGCCACAAACCCTCTACACAAATATTCAGAGCATCAACAATGTAATCCAGAAGCAGGAAACTCACCCAAATGTCAACAACCAAGATGCCAAGACAACCCCTGCACTGCATGTCACAACAAAGGCACCTGTAAGAAACTCCAACCATGCAATTCCTGGGGAAAAAAAAAAACCTATCTTCAAACAATATCAAACTATGTTTCTAGTATGCAGTAACAACCCTTCCAGATTTCCAATTCTTCCAAAAACACATTTCTGGAACTTAGAGCAGGCTCAAAGAACCCATTCCTGTGTTATAAGTACAGAGTGCAGATTGAGTCAGCACATTCCTCACCTGCGAATGGAATCTGATAGAACATGAAGACAGATAGCATGATGATTCATGTCTTGTGATTTCCTGTATACTGTGAAAACCCCAGAACACTTTCGTGTTATGAGACTGGTAGAGATTGTCAGAATGACACCCATGCAAAACATGTAAGAGAAACAAGGAAAGAAACAAACTGAAATAAAACGCTGAGAGAGGAAAATTTCCAGAACATACCAAAATGAACTCGGGCATAACTGCGAAAGAACCAAACTCCCAGGAGATTTACAAGCAGATTTGTCACAGCTGATATTATCAGGTAATGTCTGAGGCACAGCACAGGTGAAAGGATACAAATGAGGGACAACCATCTTGTGGATGAACAGACTAACTCCATGATTCTCTTAACAAGAACCAAAACTGCAGATGAAAGCAGGCCAAGCTAAGGTTAGGGCAATACTTGTGCTCAGATTCATCTTCAACAAAGGCATGCAGGGCCTCCACAGCAAGAGAGAAGGAGAGGAAAAGCAGAAACAGCTGCTCACGCACACAGACAGCATGCTGTTATCCTGGACCACCCTGCCACCGGATTATGTGCCCAATAAACCTCACCACCATTTGCTTTCACCACTCTTCATGAATATTTGGGTCCACAGTGGATACCCTAATCTGCCTGACCTTAGTTAAAATGAAAGAAAGGGCTAAAGCCTAAACACAGTTATGCCGGTAGATACAGGTGAGAGCCCAAGTGGATCAATTGTGTGCATATTCATGCAAGAGAGAGTGTGTGTCCTTACAGCATTTGTAAAAGCAGCAAGTACCTCCAACCTCTTGTACCTGCAGCAAATCAACAATTGAGGCAGTTTGATGTGTCATCCACATTTCCATTTGAAAACCCATGAAAAAACAGAAAATCCACCTCTTTGAAGAATCAGAACAATCAATGAAGAAACAGCAATTCAACAACTACAAAGAATCAGAATTGATCAATCAATGAAGAAAAAGAAAATTCCACCTCTATGAAGAATCAAAACAATTTAAGCTTTGGACAGGAAATAGATAGATGCTTTGGTCTGCATGACAAGAAGTGCCCAGGACTCAGCTCCTCCAAGTATGAAAAGTGATGAAGGACAAACAGTAGGAATATACCCGTAAGTATATGTATCACTTGGTGACTGCTCAGCAACCATCATAGCATAGAGTGAGAAGGCGAGCACACCACAACCAAATGTCAAATGAAAAGAATCAGATACCAAGCCTGCCACACAGATTGGAATCAAAGATCAGTTCGTGCATGCCATAGACACAATTGCCAAGGCTTGTTCAACTTCACTCAAGAAAGGTTTGTTCCAATTCTTTTTTGCAATTGCACATGGATCTGAAGGTTGAGAAAGCTTAAGGAAGTTTGATGCATAAAACCCTAAGAAGAAATCAAAATACTGAAATCATCGAGTTCTTTCATTATCTCTTCCTCAAGAAGAAATGCAATGAGGTTATGTAAAGAAGAAGGTGACTACCAATGCGGCCTGTGAACAATCCTATGAGAAACTCAGCAGTCGAGTATGCAAAGTTCAGAACAATAAGAACAAGCAGACGTTTATTAGGTCTGCTTCCAGGCCTCATGATCCGCACCATGTTGATCCAGAAACCATTCACTTTAGTTTTGCTTTCCCCGACAGCCATTTCATAATAGCTCTTGCTGTGCTTGCCGTTGTTCTGCGGCGGCGCCGTTGTCCAATCTTCGCCGCCAAAGTAAGTAGTCGGGCTGAAGGGATGCGCGGCAACAACGGCATTGTTCCGAGCAAGTGCAGATGGAACTCTGGACAGGAAAGAAGGCTTCCTAGCAAGATCCGGGACTGGAGAAAGAATTCGACTCTGCTGTCTGTCAGAAGCATAATGGAAAGAGGAATGCCGCGTGAAGGATGACACCTGATCTCCTCCTCCTTCTGCTGCACCAGGGAAAGCAGACGGCAACAAATCTCCTCCTCCTGTCTCTCCTCGAACCGACGCCGCGTATGGAGGAAAAGACAAAGTGGGAGGAGGAGGAGGAAGAGGAGCGTGAGAGTTGAAGACGGAACCGTGCGAGAATGAAAAAGGCGAAGATGATGAAGTCACCGAGGAAGTTGCCTCCTCTTCCAACCTCTCGCTCGATTTCCCAGGAGGAGTGAGAGGGAGTGTTTCGAACGTCAAACTAGTGGTAGTTGTTGCTCCTGAATCCGCAGGAGCATCAAACCTACCTTGCTCAATTCCTGACGATGATGATGCCGCCATAGTCCCGCCCCTTGCAGCAACCTTGCCGCAAGCTGCTCACCCAAATCACAACTGCACACTGCTGCACAAACCAACAAACCCTAAAATGCGAGCCAGTTTCACAAACTGGATGATCCCTCCCCCTCTCTCTTTCTCAAATCAGAGATGGGATCATTATAAGCCAACAACAACAGCTACTGCTCGACAACGAACAAGAAAGAATCGTGACAAGTAGCAAACAAACAAAATGCAAATCGCGCGCGCACAAGCGAGGAGGATGTGCAACAGAATCGAAGCCAAAGCGCAGCGACAAGTAATACAAAAACACTCGACAAAAGGACGAGTTTCTAAACCTAAAACCCACCAGGTTGTTCGGAAACCCACCTAGTCTGGTGGTCTGCAGAAGTTATGGCGACTTTTCAAGTGGGGTTGGGTCGAATTCTCCACATAACTTAAATATTGGTTCCAGGTGATTACCAACCCACCAACTAATAGTTATGGTCTTTGTGAAACTGGGGTTGTGGGTTTAAATCCTTGCCTGCTTTAAGAATGGCCACAGCTGGAGTTAACTCTAGTTTTAGGTTAATGTTAAGGATATTAAAATTAACCATCAGTTCACACATGAAATGTTGATTAACGTTAAATCTTAAGTGACATATGACATGGCATCATTGTTAAGATGATCTTAGTAACCATTGTTAATTATTAATAAATCTTTGAAAAAAATAGATTTAAAAATTAAACATTGATATTAACTAAAGTTTCAAAAAATGATAGATTAAGACAATGTTTAAAATGCATCCTTGTTCATCCTTTTTTTTTCTCTCTCTCTCTTTCAAAAAAGAAGGGGGAAAGGTTCCTTTTTGTAGGTGTGAATTGGATTGCAAATTTCAAAAAAATAACTCAATGTTAGTTACTAATTAACGTCATGTGTAATCATGTTGAAATAATGTTTACAGGGTTGATGGTAATTTGCAATGTTAGCAAATTGTGGTGTTGTGACTTGTGACATGTTGTTGACATTAATTGCAAACCCTAAACACCAAGTGTGACCATACCAATTACCCATCTCCTTCCAAAGATACCAACCCCCCAACCAATTGTTTTGGCCATTTTGCAAATTCGGATTGTGGTTGTGGCTTGAAAATCCAACAACATTTCATTTACATAATTGATTATTATATTGGGTAAATGGTTTAGCAAAAATACATTAAAAAGGACCTTGTCATCAAGTTTTTTGTTGTGGTGAATTTTTGCCACCTGGCAACAAACAAAAATAGGTTGATGAATCCAACAAAGGGATTTTTGAGAATTTTTTTTTTAATTGTCATATCTCGAG
>Ga0209208_10002675_pt1 | contig 25556 bp, 22 predicted proteins | sample S1TSphfallax_3_FD_187694 | JGI IMG/M metagenome (GOLD analysis project Ga0209208, IMG submission 187694) | Host-associated microbial communities from peat moss isolated from Minnesota, USA - S1T2_Fd - Sphagnum fallax MG (SPAdes) (version 2) | ecosystem: Host-associated > Plants > Peat moss >...
CTTTAAATGAGAATCATGAGTTCTTTCAATTTTTAAAAAAACCCAGAACCAGAAGAGCTTCTTTTGATTCTGAAAATATGAAAGAACCAAAACCAGAGGTTCCGGGGTTCAGAACATTTTCAAAAAAACTGGAACTGGAAGTTCTTTGATTTCTTTATTAAAAAAATTTAAATACAGATCCGGGGGTTCTCAACAAAATCTAAGATTCCGCTCAACACAAGAAATGAACCGGTCTATCTGAAGAAAGCTTTCCAGCTGGAAAACATTATTCCAAATGTTTGTGGAATTTTCTTGTTTTCTTTCTGTTTGTCGAATTCCAGGATGCTATTCCAATGGATAATAATCTCTGTGTGCTTGTCATGTTTGGGGACAGGATGGAAAACATCCATCCATCCACCCACCTAAGTAGTTGATATAGAAGTAGTACTATAGAGTAAGGCCTGAGGTAAGTCTCCCCACTTGCTCTCCAATTATTTTGTGCAATGGAGAGTGGTTTCTCTTGTATTGCTAGGGGTCTTATGCACTATTTGGAACAACACATTTGAATTTAATTCGACAAATATGTAAATTGCATTGGTGAATTAGCTCATCTATTCGACATAATGAACTAAATGTCTTTAGTGGGTTTTCTCTTGTGACTTTTGTTATTGTATCCTTTGTGACACTTTCCATTCTCCTTTGAATGAGAGTTATTTCCGGGTTTTTTTTCATCTATCCTTTTTCCCAAATCATTTTTCTAGAACCCAATTTCATGATGCACCCAAAAAGCCAAGGGTTGCATGCCAACCACACGCGTATCCAGAAAATACATCATCAGGCCCCCTTCAGGTGAACAGGGTTTGCAATATTTGGGTTTGAAATCTCAAAACCCTAAACCCTAAACTAGATAGACATGAAACATATGTTTGTCAAATACTAATTAATTTTGAAATTTCCAGGATGAAAATTAGAATACTCACAAAATTTTCAAAAGATTCTTTATTTTCTTTCACTTCTATAGTCGGTAGCAACTCTCCAGTAAAAACTTACAAGAAATTCAGTAGTGTATTTGGAGGGTACACTACAGAGCATTTTTTTTTGTGTCCACACAAGGTGGGCATTTCAAAAAATAAACTATTTGCTCTTCAAAGTGCCATCCTTTCCCCCCCCCCTTCCCCCTCTGTGATACACACCAAGGGTGCACTTATTTTTGGTCTGCCCCACTCCAAGGGTAGTTTTTAAATTTAGAGCAAAATTTGGTAGTTTTGCTCTAATTGTTTTTAAACCCTTGTCATGAATAACCTTTTTTGTAGTTTCTACAACGAAGAAGACAGATACCAGCAAAAACAATTATACCAAAACCCCCCAAAAAAGAAAAGAAAAGATGCTTGTATTTAGGGTTTAGGGTTTGTGATATTCAATTAAAGGAATTGATCCAGCTGTGCACAACAATCTTAAGGAAGAACAAGCTTGGTTTATAATGTAGTGGGCTGAGCTCTAAATTTGCTATTAAAAAATAGGCCAATAGAAATTAAGGCTTGCAATATTTTATTATTAAAGAAATTCATCAAGTTGGGCAAAACCATGAGGAAGAAAAAACTAACTCGGTTAATACTCCCTTTGGGGGGGGGGGAGAGAGAATTGGCCGATGTTCTAAATTTGGGATCACTTTGGGAGCACTTTGGTGCAATATGAAAGATGATAACAAAATGTATGTTATTGTTGTTGGGAAAAATCCAAAAATCTAAAATCCAAAATCCAATAAAAAACTGAAACCCAATAACAAAAATTACAAGGCAAAACACACACACACACACACACAAATTGTTGATTTTTATGCCATCTAACACCCTAAGTTGGGCATTATTGGAATCAGGCCCGCCTTGGCTCTGCCTCACACGGGCCCTTAATTCCAGTAATGCCCACAGCCTTTGGTGTGCCTAGTTACCCTATACTAACTTAACACCAATCCTGATTTTTTTCCTTGAGATTTTTATATAAAAAAAAGAAAAAGAAAACCCAACCCCCAAAACAGAAAAAGAAAATCACAATCAATAGGACAAAAGGAATGGAATTTTCAGGTGATGTTTCCTAGTGAGGTTATTACCCAACTCACCTGCTGTTAGTGGTGGGTGGGAATTTGAGTTCTAGAAAGTGTTTTTTTGTGAAAGAAAAAATGACCCCCAGAAAAAACAAAACCCAAAGTTTTATTAACGAACAATAACAAAGTGAATTTTGGTGGTAAGTAAGTGAAGGACATGTCCAAAGATGTTGATCTGGAAAGAAGAGAGACACACAGAGAGTGAGAGAGAAAGTGTGTGTGTGAGAGTAGAGGGTTGGGTGAAGAGTAGGTAGAGGGTGGTGAGAATTCCATAGAAGTCATAAGCTCAAGTAGGTATTTGGGAGTAGTTTTTGCAAATTCTTTGAGCACTTGGCAGGACAATGTTTGTCTCAAAGATTTAGTTTTTAGGTTCACAAACAAAGCTTGCTTGTGTGTTTGACAAGCTCTGGACATCCCTCCTAATCACCTTTTGGGTAAACTCCAAAAGGCTTGCTAGATTCAAGGAGAGACTGACCCAAGCACTCAAGAAAGATCTCATTCTTGCATCATCATCACCCACAAAAACTGGGTAAAGAGAGAGAGAGAGAGAGAGAGAGAGAGAGAGAGAGAGAGAGAGAAAGAGAGAGAGAGAAAGTTGACCTTCAATCTCATTTCCCAAGCTTTGAGCTTTGAGATATCTTCCCCAAAAAACATCCATATTTGTTTTGAGAGAAAGATTGAGCTTTTACATTTAGGTGAGATCCAGCTTCAGATTGTGTCTCAGAAAGAGAGAGAGATCTCTTTGAGTGGGTTTTATGGTAGTAAAGAATTGGTGAGGGGAGAGGAGATGGGGAAGGGAGCAGGATGTATCGGAAGCAAGTATTCTCTATCCAAGAAGAAAGCCCCAACTGAGAATGCAGGGGGGGGTCCCTCCACCACCACAGCAGCAGCACCAGCTACTGCAACAACTCCCAACACCCAGGAGCAGGAGGAGGAGGCTAAAACGAACAACTCAGACTTGCAGCTTGAAGAAGAAAAACCAGTAGCTTCTTCAACAACAGCTCCACCCACTGAAGAAGTGGCAGCATCCTTGAACCCAACAACCCACAAAGTCAAACTCTTCATTGTGTGAGTTTGTTCTTCCTGATGAGTTGTTAAATTCTTGCAGAGGATTTGAGCTTGAATTTCGGTTCTAGTTTTTCCACCCAGACCTGCTTTCAGTTTGCTCCTGACTGACTTGACTCTCAGTGTGAGATTCTAGGATTTTCTAGAGCTTCTTCTGTAACCTAACCTCTTCCTCCTCCTCCTCCTCCTCCTCCTCCTCCTCCACCCATAGTTCCAAAAAAGTTTTTGGAACAGTTTGATTCTTGGGTTTTTATTTCTAATTTCGTAATCTGTAGACATAACTTCAGCCATCAAATCTTAGCACAAAAGTGAATCCATTTGTTGCATCAATCAGTAGGTACACTACACATCAGTGGTGATATGTTAACTAGGGTTGTCCCCAACCTGAACATAGGGCTTTCTCCATGGCTTTGGCCTAGATGCTTTGTTGCTTGCTTAAAATGAAATGAACCTTCACCTGACAAGCTTGTTGCAACTTGAATGATGGATATGATTATGGCCTTGAAAATGAGGATATGACTGTCACCTCTTTGAGTGCTAGCCCAAAGATACCTGATAGTTGTAAGGGTTTGGAAAGTCAGGAAATCTTTTAATGTAGATATATATTTTTCACCCTAATTTTCTTGACCATAATTTTGTGTATACTTATTGTACAGCCTCAGGGCTGTAAAATCTTGGGCACCCAATACTGAAACACAGTTTTTTTCCTCATAGTTATGAGAGTTTGAAGAGTTGGGAAAAAATTTTAACAATTTTTTTTCGGCCCTAAGTTCTGACCATTATCATTGTGTATACATATCTACTGAAACTAGAAAATTTCTGTCGTGGGTTTCAGAGCATGGCTAATTTTGTTGCCTTATTGAGTCATTTGAGCTTACATTCGATGATGACAATGGAGGGTTGTGAAAATTCATCCACAGAAGATAACTTGAAATATTTTGAATGTAATTTCTTTGCCAGGGAATTTTGTATTCTTTCACATGCTTTTGATTTTTGGGCACCTTACAGGTACTACTCCATGTATGGCCATGTGCTCTCATTGGCCAAGAAAGTAAAAGAGGGAGCAGATTCGGTGGAAGGAGTGGAGGCCGTGCTTTACCAAGTCCCAGAAACCCTATCACCTGAAGTGCTTGAGAAAATGAGTGCACCGGCCAAAGATAAATCGATTCCCATCATATCACCAGCAGAATTGGCAGATGCAGATGGAATTATATTTGGTTTTCCTACTCGATACGGCTCCATGTCTGCTCAAATGAAAGCCTTCTTTGATAGCACTGGTGCCCTTTGGCAAACTCAGGCGCTTGTTGGCAAGCCAGCAGGAATTTTTGTCAGCACAGGCAGTCAAGGTGGCGGTCAGGAGACAACTGCGTAAGAAGAAACTCCCATGAAACTTCCCCTTCTTATTTCATTTCAAGTTGAAATTTGTTGAAGAACACTTGGTTGTTACTGATTTTATTAATTATCAATTATCTTATTTTATTTTATTTTTCGTTCAAAATTTTGGAAATCTTTGCAATGTTGCTTCTTCACTCATGTCACATGGATTTGTCTCAAATGGGCAGGTGGACGGCAATCACGCAGCTCACACACCATGGAATGCTTTTTGTGCCTATTGGCTATACATTTGGTGCAGATATGTTCTCATTGGAACAGCCTCGCGGTGGATCACCATATGGAGCTGGAACATTTGCTGGTGATGGTACCAAAACTCCCACTGACACAGAACTTGCTCTTGCTGAGCACCAGGGTCGATACACTGCTGATATTGTCAAGAAACTTGCCAGTAACAATTGAAGCACCAAAAGAGTTTAGTAATAAACACCCACCCAAATGTACCTTCTATTTTTTTGCCTACCTCAATTGCCAAAGCAAAACTTGGTCTCCCTTGTCGATTCATATGTGAAAGTCCCCTAAAAACCATCGAATCTCTTGCTCCTCCAAAGTCTCAAGCTCCATTCCTTGTGTGAAGAGAATTGTAGATTGCTCGCTCGCTTGCTTGCACCTGAAAACTGTTCTCATGAACCCTGATGTGGAAAACCAGCATAAAGCAGTGTGTAAACCTCCTTGTAGAATTTTTCTAGTTTGTTCACCTGATTCAACGATCAACATCTGTACTTATTCCAAACTAAGTAAATCTATTGTTCCTGCTTCTTACTTAATATGCAATGTTTCATTGAATGTTGTATTCATTCATATCTCCTTATTGATGATATAGTCTGCAGCTCTCCATGGCTCCTCAGCATTGAAATGACAATGTTCCTGGGACTCCTAAATTTGCTCTCCTTCGCATATTTTCACTTGGGATCACAAATTCATGTATATGGTGCAATTGTGTATCACAAAGTGCAGGTGAACAAAGTGGGATGTGCATGACACATAGCTTTCCAATAGGCGCCTTCTGTTGCAATCTCCCCTCCCATGTAACCCTAAACCCTAAAGCTTGAGTCTTGAACATTTTCATGGAGCTCTTTGGAAAACATGCACAGATTTGGGGGGCTTTTGAATTTGTCAGGTTTACGAAACATTTGGGATTTTCTCTATTGCTGAGTTAACAATTCAGCTGTGTTTTGCATGCTTGCTGCATAGTGTTATAGTGAAACAATCTAGATAACATTAAAAGCTGATTAGGGTGGGTTTGGGGACCAACCCATTTGGGAGCTTTTTGGTTTTTTTACTTAGTAGATGTCCAAATTGGTTTGCAAATTCAATGGCTTTTTGGGAAAAAAAATTGTCAGAATTAGAAAAGAATTCAAAGAATGTAAAGAAGTCACCAGATTTCTACACTTGGTTCAAGTTTCCTTTCATATTTTGTTAATAGGTAGCCAAATTTATGGATGGTTGCCACCTTGGCTACATCACAAATTGAGAGAAAACCATTGCCAGGGACAGGGCTATTCCACAAACCCTGAATATTTGTGTATAATTTTTTACATTAATATTATAACCCTTATCAGACGGAGTTAACAAAACTTTCAATGGCACTTAAGTGGGATTGAACCAACAGCAAATGTTGCACCAAGGGCAATGGATGGCAGTTGGACAGTAACCAATGCTTTTTTTCATCTGGTTTCATTAAAACTTTAAACCCTAAATGGTTAGCTCAGCCTCCATTTTTACCACCTCCATGCTCACAAGTTCACAACCCACTCCAGGCTAGCCCTTCATGCCATCAACATCAATCTACTTGAAATCACCTAGCTACCTACAAGTGTTGGACTGGTATCGAGCTTTGAACATACTAGATTGGTCCTATTATGTGTTAGGAGGGTAAGTTTACACACATGTACTTGATGTGTAAAAATTGGGCAAGTGTAAATGATTTATGTTCATTTCAATTTTTTTGACATTTACATTTACCTTGTTTGTCATGTAAATATTTTTCACGTTTACATGGGAAAATGTAAAAAAATTAATTACATTTACATGGCCTTGTGTAAATATTTTTGGTAAGGTAAGTGTATATATAAAATACCCTTAACAATTACATTGTTTTGAAATTTACACTAATTAGTTGTGGTTGCATCCTAAAGCTTTTACATTTTGTTTTTGTAACATGTCACTTTGATTGGCCCTTCGAAACAATCCTAATATTTTTAATGTTCTTCAAATAAAAGCTTTTTTTTTAATTGATAAGACAATGTGGAAATGTTTTTCTTTATCTCAAATATATATAATAGAAGCCCACACTTTTGGGCAAAGGATATGGGTTAAACCATGGTCCTATTGGGGAATATTTTGGGTGCATATATATTCTACTACACTAGGAGAAAAATGGCTTTTTTTACCAACCAATTTTCAACTGCATGTCATTTTTTACTTCATTTCAATCATAATTATATTTATTTCTATAATTTCCATGTGGATGGCTTGGCATTTCAAATAAGTCAAATTGTTGACTTATTTGGTAGGTGGATGATGTTGAGGATGGAGGAGGTCTAACCTTCAAAATATTTTATGACACAAAAAGTAATCCAATTGAAATATAATCAAGAAGTTCAATTTCTAATGACAAACCATGCCACAACATGTTGATCATTTGACTAATTTGGTGGACCTTGTTCATGAATGGATGAAATATTGCATATGTTATTCATTGTACTTCAAGTTTAATGCAACTTTTTTTCAAGTATATTGGGACTTTGTTACAACTATGTTGCAACTAGTTTCCAACTTTACTAGAAATTTGTTACTTATTTGCCAAAGTTTGTAACTTTCATTATAATGCTTTGCTATTGGACATCCTAAGTGGATTGCAAATTGTGCAACAATGTTTAGGAATAAGACAACACACACATCTTGATATGAGGTCATTGTGAATGCTATTATAGTGATTAAAAAATGTCCAACAAAAAGTTCACATGCCCTTACTTTGTAAAGTATATGTAAATAGGGTGTAGGTAAGGGCAAATAGGAAAGTAGAAAATAGGTTAGTAAGTAGGTTACATGCCTCCTTAAAATGTAAGTAAGGTCCAAGTAAGGTAGATAATAGGTAGCCTTTTTACCTACTATTGCTTACATATTACCTATCCACTTACCTACATAATTTACACCTTATTACATACCTACCTACCTACCTAGGTTAAACTAGGTAGGGTAACTAGTTAGGTAAACTAGGGTAGCTAACTAGGCAAGGCAAGTTAGCCTAGTTTAACAAGGGTTTGACTATGTTGGTGAACCTTGTATGTTGTTTAGGAGGTGGTTTGGGAATCAATGAACAAATGAGTGTTCATGGATAATTTGGCATATAGTATGGATGAATGAATGTTCATGGGCAATGTGACATATAATATGGATGAATGCATGATATGACATATAACAATGGTGGTAGGAACTTCAAATTTTGAATTGAATTTGTTGAAGTTAAAAACTAGTTGGAACTATGTCAACGTGCATAATTGAAAAGTAATTAGCATCCCAACTATAACCATGCAATGAGACCTCACCTTATATTACATTCCCATTCAAATTTTGATCTTTACCTTCGTTTTGGTTTGATTTTGTTTTTTGAACTACTCTTTCTTAAGCTCAACTTGTGTCTAAGTTTTAACCCATGAAATTTTCAATGTGTGAATTTCTTTAAGTGAATGCACCTTGCATATTATATGTGGGGAACTTAAAGTCTTTCACTTTGGGGTTTCAAATTCTCATTATTAACTTATTTCTAAGTGGTTTTCTTTTTTTTATTATGTCCAAGTTATTTTTTCTTGTTTTCAAATGTTGCATTCCTTTGAACCATTTAGTTATTAGGCACAATAGGGCCATACGGTGTCAAAACAAGTAAATGGGGATAACATGAGGAGCCAAGCTTATGGCGTTTTGAAACCACTATCACACTTGACACATTCACAATTGCAAATGTTCAAATATTCTTATCTTCTTTTTTTAGTGTTTTCCCTTTACCATGATGTTATTTCTCCTATTTTTTATTTACCATGTTCTCCACCATCTTGCCTTTAGTTTTTTTTTCTCAACTAGGTTATTCTTTGAACTCTTACTGGTTTATTTTTTTCTTCATCATTTCAAGTCCAATAACTTGGGTAGTGACAAGACAAACTTATGAAGCTTTTCAACCATCAATGCATGTTAATAACATTCAAGTAGGTAGGCAAAGGTTTTTGGTTATTCTTCAATTTTTTCACCATGTTTTTTATCTTTTATCTTTCTTTTTCCAACTAATTATTGCGATGTTGCAACCATAATTTGATCATTTCAAAATTGTTTTATAACATGCACAAAGTGAGAAGTTCTATTTTGTTTAAATTTGAAATTATGGATTTGACAAGATTTCAACTATGTTTTGATGGGGTTTGATTAGATTTTTGACTTTTTGTCAATTATGTATAAGGTAAACTTAGATGTGCACCATTTCTACCAATTATTTGGGTCTAATTTTTTCCAACTTCCAAGTTTTAAAAAAATCATTGGCTTATTTATTCTTGACTACTAATTTCCAAAATTTTATTGATTTTCAATGCATTTGTAATTAATGCACACTTTTTTTTATGCATTATTGACTCCTATTAATTTTTTTCATTTATGGCAACTTTCTTTTTCATCAATTCAAAAATGCAAAGTGTGTTACCAAGAGCAAGTTGTGAAACATGGTCTGACAAAACAACATGCCCACATTAAGTTAATGCATTGGCATAGGACAAACACCTTATGGGAAATTGTTTTCAACATTCTAGCAAATATTTGATTAACATTAGCATGTTTGAAATGTAAGTGGGACCATTTTCTATGTGCCAAGGAATAATGCTTCTTGCATAGTTTTTAAATTAGGCAATTGAAGGTTGTTTGTGGTGTATTGTGAAGTTTTTGAACTATGTGTGGACACCATTCATCACATTGACATTATAGGATTTGCACTCTTAATTGATATTGTGTAGCTATAATATATTGCTTCTATTGTGGTTTGAATTTTTAAAAATAATTTTAAGTAGGTGTATTCTTTCCACATTCTAGCTTGAATAGTTTTATAATTTTGACTATAATTCAAATTTTTGTTGATTAAATTTCAACTATAAATGATTATATTTTGTTAATAAAATTTGATATCTATTTTTTTATCACCTAAATTTCAACTAACTATGCACAACACAATCAACATATCCTTAAACACAATGTGCCAACAAATAATTTGTCATGGTTTGGAATATGTTGTACATGAATCATTATCATTTTTTTTTATATTGTCATAAAAGTAATGATATTTTGACATGTGCAAGGTCAACAATGACTACATATTTAAATAGAACATTGATATTGTGCCAAGTGTCACTTGATATTATTAATCCATCCATCTAAAAAATTCCCTACCATACACATGGCACACATTACTTATTTCATTTTTATGGAAGCCCACCAACAACATATGTCAATGCCACAACACCTAGCTACCTAGGTTAGTTTAGTCTAGTCCATGCCTTTTAATGAAGGTGGATGACATTCATCCATAAGTTGAAAATCTTTCATCAACTAAAATGGTGCAACATTTTCAAGTTTTAATTAAAACATTGACATATTAGTTTTAGCCTAGAAAGTGACACATGTTTGTTGTTTTCAATTGCATGACAGGGTTGATTAAAATTGTCAAAAATTTGGGTAAATAGTTGAAGAAATTAGTTTTGAAAAAACATTTTGCAATTGAAATTGCTATGTTCAACTAAAATGAAAATTGAAAATCAATTGAAAACATGGTTGAAAAATGGGGGTTTTTCTCTTGTCCTAACAAGGGCAACTTTAACACATTTTTTTTTGAGTAATTAATTAATGTTAGAGATTCCATTTCGAAAATTGAATATTTTCAAAATATTTCAAAAGATTCTTCATTTTATTTCACTTTTTTTTTGTAGAAGAAAATTGTTGAAAATTTCAGCATTTTTAAAAGTAGTATAATTTGTGTTGAAGCTATCAAGGTACTATGGTATGGGGTGCATGTTGCCCACCTCATTGATTGACTTGAATTTTCATTATTAACTTTGTTCATCAACATTATTGGTGTAGGCTTTTACAAGAGTTTGGGTACCTATTGTAAATTAGTTTAATTAATGTGGTGCATTACAAAGTATATGATATTATTATTTTGGCAAATAGTCACTTTGATTGGCTCATCATTAATAAAAATGAAACTTTGGGACTATTTTGTTCAATAACACCTATGTTGACATTTTCTAAATGGATTTTTCTTTTTCAAATGATTCACATGGATTTACATGGATTTGCATTGATTTATGTAGTCAGTAAATACAAATCAATTACATCTACACGTTCAAGGTTAAGGATTTACACTAGTGTGTAATTGGGTCATTGCATGTAGATATTGTGGATGGGAGGTTTACACTTACACAAAGTGCAAATAAGTTCTAAAATTTCATTTACATTGACATGGAGGGTTAAAACCATATACATGCCCAACATTAGTCATGGTACAAACATGTTTTTTCTCTTTTCCATACTTGACAAGTATGGGTATAATATTGGGTGCTTTTTAAAAAAACATTCATTATTAGTTTTGGTACTAGTATTAGGTTCAATGTTGATTTTTGTTTGGTATATATGGATCTAAAATCTAATAGTTGGACTTTGATATAAAAGAACAAAAATATCCCTTATGTAACATTTTCAATTTTCTTCATTACAACTTTGTTTTGACTAATTAAAACGAGACACTAATTGGAATTTGTTGAATTGTGAGTGTTCAAAATATCTACAAGCATATCTTACAAGTCTTGCATTTCAAGAACATCCTTGCATTTTATTTGATAAACTTTTGATTTATTACCCTTCATGTTAACATGTAACTTTGAGTTTTGAATATTTTCTTTCAATAGGCAACTCTTTTCTCGTCTTCAAAATTTGAATTTGAAGTTTACAAAATGATTGGAATGGATTATTGCTATGGTATATATTGAATGACAGTTAAAATTCCATTTATTGAAAGGGTACCCCAATCTTAAACATTGTTTTTTAAAAAATTCTTTACATCTAATTTCGTAAATGATGTGTTCTTGGAATAGGACTAGAAGAATCATTCATCCTTTAATATGATTCCATTTTTTTGTTGAAATTACATAAGGTAATTTCAAGAATTATTTTATTTTCTAATGCATGTTAATTTGTACATTTCTCAAAGTGGGTAACACATTGATACAAAAGAATAAAAAATTTGGCTCTAAAGGTTGTTTAAATTTCTTAAAAATGGTAATTTCAATTATATTGTGTCATTTTGAGGAGCATAAGCGTATATAGGTAATAAATGAAGTTGTGTTGAACTCATGCAAATCCACAATATTAAGCATTGAAAAGAAATCCAAAAAATATCAAGTTTGAAAATGTTTGTTAAGGGCAACATTACCAACTATAAGTTGGGTTGTCATATTTGATAAGAGTCATTTCCCATATAAAAAGAAAATTATGAGAAATATTCATAGGCAAATCTTTTGAAACAAATATATCCTAAATGAATTTTATTTATTTAATTTTCTGATAGAAAGTAAGAATGAATGTTTTATTCGAAGTTTCGAATGGAAACTGAAAAATGAATGAAATTATTTTATTCAATTTCTGGATATATAGACAAGAAAAATAAGAATAACAAATTTAAGACTTCAAGTTTTGGATGGAAAGATTAAAAAAATAAGGAATGAATTTTTAAAAGTTTATTTAAGTTTTGGACGTTGGAAAGTAAAAAGGAATTGGGTACCTAATTTGATTCAATTTCCAGGGTAATAAGAAGGGTTGGGCGGTTCTTAGACTGAGGGACAGATACCCACCGTTTATCAACCCAAGTACATATCCACTTACCCACCGGGTCTTGAGTTTTCAATTAACTGGTTTTGGCATATAACCGCAATTCTCACTTGTTTTAAAAAGTCAAAGAACCGGTCAAAGAGCGGACAGTTTTTTGAGGCTTTTTCAGACAACTGGAACCAAATGATTCTTTTGATTCTGAACTATTTAAGGAACCGGAATCGGCGGTTCTTTACAAAATTCAAAGAACCGCCCACCACTGGTAATAAGTAAGATTCTCCCAGAACGTAAACAAAATTGGGGTCCCAAAATCGAGGTCCCACTACATAACCACATCCGCAAAACCAACGTCCCAACTCCCAACGTCCCTTACGTCTCGAACTCGGCACTTCGAACGAGGGACCGCTCATCGGCCCCTGACACACACGAAGGGTACGTTCAGACGTCCCTTCCCAACGGTCTTGTCTCCGTTCGCTCGCTCCCTGCCTTTCGTTTTCTTCCGCGGAGGATCCACACGCTCTCTCGCTCGCTCGGTTTGCTTCCGCGCGGATCCACATGCATTGTCGTCTGGCAGCGATCGCTGGATCCAGAGATTTACAGCTCCAGGATGCCAGCAGCAACTGGTAGGTGGATCGCCAGTTTTTGAAAAATTCAAAACAGGCCATAGAACGAATGATTTTTCATGTGATAAGTCTCGCTATCTTTCCAGTGCTGGTTTGTTCTTCTCGCAAATCTCCTCCTGTCTGTCCGTCTGCCTGTCAGTCTGTCAGTAGCATCACTAGTCGTTCATTTGGAGGGATGATGGATTGTGATGATGCTCTCCTTCTCCCGCTGCTGCTTTGGCTATGATTAACTTTATTAGTCGAAGAAGGATTTTGTCGCCATGATTATTAGTTCTGTAACCTGTTCCTTGTTATTGTTGTTTTTGGATTAGTTTCTTAATCATGCCCGATTTGGTAAAGGACATGGCAGCGGCGAGGTCAACTCCTGTCGCTCGCGCGCTCTTTCTTTCGGTGAACAGTATACCTAGGTAGGAGGTATGCGTATGTAGTAAAGGAGCTCTTTTCGTATTTGTCTTTTTTGCCGTTTTTGAATTTGGAATTGTGATGACTCCCGCTACAATCCTTCTTCTTCGTCATCTTCTTTTTCTTCTTCTTCTTCTTCATAATCATCATCATCATCTTCTTCTTCATAATCATTATCTTCCTCTTCATAATCATTATCATCGTCATTTTCATCAACTTCTTCTTCATAATCATCATCATCATCATGTTCATAATCATCATCATCAGCTTCATCATCATCTTCTCTTCAGCAGTTTAGGGAGTACAGAAGACGTTTGTTTCGGTTGCAGGTGGTATTATTCTTCTGTTGTTTGAGTTGAGGATTTGACTTTTCCAGTTCAAGTTGTTGTTGTTGCATCGGAGGATTTGCATTTCAAGGGGTATTTTTCTTCTTTTCGCTTTCTTCAAGATTGGTAGTCGATTTTTTGGGGCAAGCATTCATATCAGCTGATGTTGTTTGTTTTCCGGCTTCCAGTCTGAGTAGGACTTAGTTGTTGTTTTTGTCTATTCTCATATTTCTTCGTCTGCGGCGTGTTATGAGCATTGCCGACATGCAATTTGCGCTTTTCTCTTCTATTGGCCTCGTCTCTGTTCTATCAGGCCTTTGAGATTTCACAGATTTTCTGCTTTAGGCTTTTCTTGGCAGTTGTGTTTAAGTTGGAGGCTAGAAGACTCGGATGCTACTGGTGAAGAAATCTTGGTTGGGATTGCTGGAATTTGGGAGCCTCAAAGTTGGACTCGGTTGCAATGTAAGAGGAGGATACAAAGGAGGGGGCTTTTCCTGAGAGATATGGAGCTCTTCATGCAGTTGATGACAACAGTTGCTTCCTGTTGCAGTTCACGGATTTTCATCCTAGCTTTGTGATTAGAAAAAGGAAGGCCCGAGGCAGGCAGGCAGGTAGCGTTGGTGTATGTGAAGGTGGAAGAAAGTAATGGGCTGGCTATGGACTTGCCTTCGAGGAAAACATGGAGTTCAACCCTATCGAATTTGTGCAGGGAGATCATCAGCTCATTCCTCAAGCAGTGTACGTTCACAGTCTGCCCTTCCTCTTGATGGGTTTCCACTCTCAATCAAAGACCCCCTGAGTGATGGAGCATTTTATGGGTCATCATCATATGTTCTGTAGGTGGATTCAGAAGCAGCAGCGATTGTTTCTTTTGAATTTCGTGTCAATGAAAAGAGGGAGCATGGGAGGAGATTTTCTCTGTAATCCCAATTTCTGTTGTAGGAGAGAATCTCTGGAAGTGGTGCCCTTATTTACCAGGAGTGCTGCATAAAAATGCTGATCTTAATTGGACGAGTTTCAATGTTGGTTTCTGCTTTTGCAACTGCCACCACATGCATTTTGCTTCTGAGATACAATTACAACCATGTTTCCTGACATCCATAGTTGCAAATGGTGTTGCAGGGTGGAGGGAGCTCCCAGTCAGATTCCTCAAGGTTCCAGCAGCATCTGTCTGTGCATCGCCCCAAACAAGGTTTGTAAAGCTGAATAATGCCCATGAATAATGTCACAAGAAACAGTGCAGAGGATTGGAAGTAATGGTTGTGGAATGCAATCATAATACCTTGTTCTTCACTTGTCATTGAGCTCAATAATGAACAATCTTGTGCTGAGGATTGCTACCAGACAATATGTCCAGTATTCTCTAGGTCACTGATTGACTGAATGGGTCCTTCTGCAAGCCTGTTCTTTCATACATAATCACAATTTGTATGTGACCACCTGTATCTGATTGATGGATTCTGCAAACATAGCTCTATTTGTGGGGTTTCTTAGCTAGCTCCTCTTGTTGGACTGCAAGGTATGTTTTTATGAAGAAGCATTGATTGGTAGTAGGATTTCAATTCTCAGGACAAAGGTCTGCAGAGACCTTTAAGAGAAGAGCAGTGCAATCCAGCTACAAATGTGGTGAGCCTGAAGGTGGTGGGAATACAATCAAGGTTCCTGTGTCATCTGTGAGCACCTGCATAAGCAGCAACACCCTGCTGAAAGCCTCAGAGGGCAGAACTGTGAGAAGCTTCCTTTCTGACGATGGGTCAAGCTTGCGATCTGATGTAGATGAACTCAAGGAGGAGCTTGCCGCACTTCGTCACAGGCTGGCTGCTGAAGAAGAAGAAGCAAAAAGACTTAGAGAAGAGGTATGGTGCTTTGTGCTTGATGTTTCATTTTTGGATCAACTATACAGCCTAGAACATAACTAACTTCTGTTTTCCACAGGTGAACTATCTGCGCTCCTGTGGTGTCCTTCACAAACCTGAAATTTTTTATCACGCAAAAGCTTCAAAAAGCAGGGAGACACTTTTTCCACAAGATTCAAAGCCCTTGTCGATCTGTGATGATGCTACTGACATGAGGAAGCAACAAAACAGAGACGGATCAGTCAAGCAGTTCCAAAGATGTTTCTCTGGACCTCTGATTTGGACTGGCAGCTTAGATGAATCTCTCAGTCTACCCCGGGATGCATCCATTGGGTAAGTCCTGAAACTCAGGAACATTTTTCAGGTAGCTTCTGGGGGAGAGAAGTTGGGATTAACTGTTAGTAATTGAACTTGAAGCTTGATAAATTTTCCTTCTTCAGGTCTGTGGCTGCAGCAGAAGTAAATGGCCTGCAGCAAGTACATGCAAAAGTTCTTCAGCCAGTTCACTCCTTCAAACCCCAATTTCAGCTCTACCACACATGGGATGAACAGAACATACATTCAGAGAGGTCAAACCCAACCGGTGACAATGGACCAGATACAAAGATACTTGGAGGAATGGTCTCAAGGACTTCCACCTCAGGCCTGAGCTATAAGAACTCTTCACCCACAAGTACCAGTTTGGCTTCCTGGGCAATCCATGAAAAAGAGAATCTTCAAACCTTGCAGGTAAAACCTCTTTGATGTATTGAATTTACTTCATGGAGAGTACCTCTCTGTAGTACCTCTCTGGAAGTGTAGAGCTTCTGTTTGCTTGATCTGACATGTCTACATGTAGTGCTCACAGGAAAATGGAAAGGTTGAGAGTTTGGGCTCCATCAATGGCACTACCCAATTAAATGAATCTACAGAAGTTCAATGGATTGAGGTTCGTGATGGCCCATGTCCCAGTGGCTCTTCAACAAATGTGAAGCCGAGCCCCGATTCTCTGAAAGATAATGCAAAGTCTCCCCATAAGTCATCACTGCAGATGTGGGGTGCTGTAGACAGTGCTGATACCTTGCTAAAGGATCTGCAAAAAGCACGGAAGAGGCGACAAAGAAGGGTAGCACATCAGGAACCCATTGGAAATCAGGCCAATGACCAATACCTGAGTCCTGTAAGCTCAAATCATGCCATACTTTCTGGTCCTTTTGAGGACCAGTCCTCGAGTGTGGTAGAATCATTCAACCAGCAGCAGCAAGCCCAACTGTCTTTGACAAGTAGCTCACCCAGTAATGTAGGCAACCTCTTTGGTACATCACGAAAGAGGTCCATGACATTCAGGTCTCGCGGATTCTGGCAACCGCTATCACCTGTGAAAGAAGCTTTGTCTACAGAAGAAGTATCCTTGAGTAGCAAAAGTGAGGTAGAGCAGGTTTTGAGGAACCATGAAATGCCTTGCAGTGCTGGGGTCATGTTGAGTGACAGCAATAGGAACCAAAGCTTTGAAACCTCTGCAGCTCCTGAAGACCCTGAAGCAGGAACTGAGAAGCAGCCTGAAGGAGACTTTGATGCAAATGGTCATGCACCTAGTAGGTTTGTAGGCAGCACAGACCTTGAACTTGTCCAGTGTACCTCTCCAAGAAAATGGTCTGCTTCCAGAGAACCTGACGTGCTCTCTAATTTATCTGTTTCATCAAACACAGCACTTGGTTCTCCTGTTGTTGAACCAGAGCTTTTGAGCAGTGTTGAAGGAAAACTTGTGTATGCAGTGTTTGATAATGCTTTTGCTTCTGATGATGATGGAGAAGAGGTCATGCCCCTGCAGTGTGCCTCCCCTACCTTCACACCAAAGAGAAAGCCATCAAGAAGTGCAGTTTATCAGGCCACAGAATTCAAAAGAAATGAGCTGCCTTCACTATTGAATTCAGCTGAGTCTATGGGCAGCAGAGATCATGAACTTCTCCCAAAGTTTGAGAATCAGGTTATTCCTTTGCCATCAACAGCTAACAGCTCTTGCTGGACTTTGTCGCCTGAGAATATTGACTTCCATCCCAACATCAGTGATCAACAAGGCCATGCAGATGCAGGTACAGATGCTATGCAAAGCATCAATTGTATTCAGTTTGCAACGAAAGAGCAAGAGTCAATGCCTCCCAAGGAAACAAACCCTGTGGGAAAGCAATGGCACCAGAATTCAAGGCCACTGCAGGTCAAATCTGCAGAGAAGGAAGTTGCAAAGCAAGATTTCCTGTCTTATGTATATGACACTGATGAGAAGACAAAGACTCATGAGAAAGAATGTCCAATCAAGATGCGGCAGGAGACGGAACAACAAATACCCATTGAGGACTGTAAGACACCACCTACTTCTTTGGTCATGAGTCGAGTTCAATACTGGAACTCTGTGCACAAGTCTGCCTCAAGTGATGAAAAATCAAGCTCAGATTCCAAGAAAGGTCAGTGTCAATTGATGTTGCTTGCATTTATTCATATGGGAATTCTGTTTTGGTTGTAGAGCTTGGCTCCAGTTATGTATGCTGCAGAATGATCAAGTGTTCAGTATGAAAAGACTCATCTTCTCCAACTTGACCATGAAGAAGTTGAGCAAGATGTTTCCAATAGTAGTCTTACCTTCTTGCTCTTCTGAACTGATTCAAGGTGTCTGAGCTTGATGCCTGACAGTGCAATTGCTGGTACAATTGGCTCAGGTGGGCGGAAGAGAGATGGACAGGAAGCCAGCATGGATAGCAGTGAGACAAACAGTGTCTCCACCACCTTCTCTATAGACTTGGGTTGCTCAGAAAACTCTCCCATAAACTATGAATCATGCAGTGAATTTGAAGGTTCTGACAGCTACTATGAGTCATCTGCACAACCCTTGGTGGATGTAGATGGCAAAGACAAAGAAGATGTCGGCTCCAGATGTTCTAGGGGTCTGCTGCTAACAACTCCTTCCAAGCATGCTTCAGTTTTTCAAGATCAATCTGCTCCCTCAAGTGGTTCAAACAAGCAGAGTATGATGTTGTCCCAAGGCGACGGCAGTCCAAAGGGCAGACCTATATTGGGCGTGGTTCCAGCAGCCAATTGGGAGAACATTCTTGCCCAGTCCCCACAGCTATGGGATGGCAAAGGCGAACCAAATCTCACTCACAAATACAAGGAGGTATTCTACTACTGCTTGCCAGAAAAATCCTTAGCAATTCCTGGAATCTTTTGTTATCTATTGAAACTGATGGTGGCAATTCTTACAGTAGTGATAAAGCTCAGAGTTTTTTGCAACATTAAGCTGTAGGGTATAGCCCACCTTCAGCTTATGGTTCTGTAAAGTGTGATTGATGTGGTACCGAGATGGTGGAAACAGGATCAGAAAGTGAACTGGCATGGAACACCATTTGAGGTACGAGTTGAGCGTGCTCTTGCCGATCAGTCAGATGTGTCTCCCAGGTGCAATACTTACCAACCCTGCAGTTTTGGTTTGATCTTCCTATGTCTCCTCAAATTCTTGTGTTTGATCTTCCCCAGCATCAGATTCAATATTAGAACAAACTTGCTCTGAAGAAACCTGGTGCCACTGCTGGAGGAGGCTATTTGTTTTTTTGCACTGAACTTTGAACATGAAACTTTGCCATTTCCATTTCTGGAGAGTTGATTTGGAAGGTTTTGTTTGTTGTGTGAATACAGGATGCTCTTTGGAGGAGTTTCCACAAACTTGTCAGTACGAAGTAGCCTGGAGATGCGCTAGCTAAATCTAAACAATTGGTGTCTTGCAGACAAGACACATCTTATTGTCATATTTGAAAGCATTTGAAAGTAGTGCTCTCTCCATCTTTCAGATCACCACTTTTGTATGATAAGATCACGGACAATCTTCTTACATGCCTGTGTGCGGTGTGTGAAGATGATCCATATGTTGTGTGAAGTTTTGAGATTCAAGGATTCCAGGATCAAAATTACTGAAATATTGCTGCCGCTTTGCAGTAGCACCCACACCACCTTCACAAGATGCTTACACTCGATCACTGAATGCTGAATTCTTTCTTTTGCTCATGTTCCAAATACATTGATGTTTTGTCATTGCCATTTCCTAAGCTGTCACACAATAATGACAGAACAAACGCTCATTCACAACCTTCGTTCTTGAGCTCCATGAACCACTACTACTGTATGTGCAGGCAATATCAGACATCATCACAGCCAAAATCAGACACTACAGAGAAGATCAAGACAATTTGGGGGTGAGATTATGTTTCCAGAATCATGAACACAAGTGAATGCTTGCATGCATTTGCATGAACTTGAAATCAAAAACTGTATTTTGTCTTACTCTGCTATAGAAAAGTTTCCTGCAATGTGGCAAGAAATGTGGGCTGCTTGTTGTTGATGCTCCTACTACTCCTTTGGTCAAGCTGTTCCTGCTAAGGAAAAGTTTCCTGAAATGCTGTGGGAAGAAATCTGCTACTTGTTGTTGATGCTCTCAAATCCTTAGGTGAACCCTAAACCCTAAGGATACAGAAAAAGAAAAATTTCCTGGTATTTTTTGTGGCAAGAAATCTGAAGCTTCATTAATTCTCTGAATTCTAGAGAAAAAAAGTTTCCAGGTTCTTGTTGTGGCAAGAATCTGCTGCTTGGTGATCCTATTCCCTAGAGAAAAGTTTGTTGTGGCAACAGATCCGCTCCTTGATGCTCGTTATCCTGAGGTGTTAGCATGCGACAGAACCCTAAACCCTAGAGAAAAGTTTTCTGGAATTTGTGGCAAGAAATCTGCTGCTTTGATGCTCCTAACTCTTAGGTAAGGATGCTAAACAAAAGTTTTTCCTGGTAGTTGTGGCAAGAAGTCTGCTGCTTGATTGATGCTCATGACGCCCTGAGGTAGGGATCCTAGAGAAAAGTTTGCTGGAAGTTGTGGCAAGCAAATCTGCTGATTGCTTGTTTGATGCTCCTAATCCTTAGTAATAAGTGTGGTAGAGAAAGCAAAGTTTGCTGGAATTTTGGGGCAAGAAATCTGCTTCTTGCTTGATGCTCCTAAGATTTCTTAGCTTAGGGATTCCAGAGCAAAGTTTGCTGGAATTTGTGGCAAGAAAGATATATGTTGCTTGATGCTCCTCCTAAACCTGAGCTAGAGATCCCTAGTAGAGAAAAGTTGCCTGGGAATTTGTGGCAAGAAATTCTGTTGCTTGATGATGCTCCTAATCCTGAGCTAGGATTTTCTACAGAAAAGTTTCCTGGTATCTTTGTGGCAAGAGATTTTGCTTCTTTGATGCTCAAAGAAAAACATAGGTCTTCTTTGTTTTTTGGTATCATCCAATTTCCTGCATAGCCTGTGAGGAGGAGGTTTGGAGCTTCTTTTCGAACAGACAGAGACAGAGACAGAGACAGAGAGACAGAGGGGGAGGGCTTTTCTGATGGTGATGATGATGTGCTTCAGGAAGAAGAAGAGTCGATGGCGGGATCAAGTGTGGTGTTGATGAGTGGAGGAATAGAGAGTGCAGCACTGCTATACCATTGGAGATCATCTGCATCTCGTCTTCATCCTTTGTAACTCTCTCCTTCTCTCCCTTTCCCTTCCCCTTCTTCCCTCGCTCGTCATCAGCATTGAATATTTGCAGCATTCAGTAATTTGCTCTGAAGGTCAGGGTTCAGAAATTTTGTAACTGCCACTGGTGCCTTGAAATTGAGGAGTTCAGGGAGCGATCAGGATTCTTCCTCTTCTCTGTGGAATCTCCACAAATGCATGGCATGTTCTAACCGTGAAATACGTGACATCTTATAACTATAAATGAAGTTTGCTATGGTTAGTGGTGGTGACAGTAAAACCCTAAATTTGATCAAATACCTCTCCCATTTTTGTTGCTGAGAAACATCATAGTTGCAGATTATGGGTAACACTGAGCAAGAATGGTATGGTATGGAAGGTATATAAATTATGGTCAGAAGGGTGCTACCATGGAAGAACGGGCATGCGATAAACTCTGTCAGCATCTTGACCTTCAGCTTGGGCGCATCAATATGTCTTCTGTGAGTATTCTATTTTTTCTCCTCTGCAGCTGAATAAGTATGTTAGATTTGCTTGTTGTTTGATTGAAGATGGGTGGTGTCAAAGTTTGCTAAATGTTCTTCAGATCGTTTGTGTCCCCCCCTTTAGGGTTTAGGGTTTGGTGATGCTTCTCTTTTCAATCTTCCACAGAGGAAAGGTGTGTGAAGGATCTAAGTATTATAGTTCACTGTCTAATAATTTCAAATCTTTGGTTGAAAGCTTTCTTTTGTTTTCTTGCTTGTTGCTGTATGGAACAGATATGGCATTCTGGTGCCATTTGTGTTATTTGGTTTAATTGGGTTGGATAAGGGTGCAGGTTGGCGAAGAATTTAGGGCATTACAACAGCCAGCAAAGTCATTTGTACCTTTACCTCATCGAAATCTTGTGATTTTGGCACTTGGAGCTAGTTATGCCTGCCAGGTAAAACTCCAATGTTTGTCCAGATTGTGTAGGCAAAGGATTCAGGAAACTTCAGGATTGGCAATGTGCATATATGAACTTTTTGAGACCTTGAAAGAGCAAAATCTCTTCATACAAGTATTATGAGGGAACCCATCAAGTTGTAGTCCATACAACATGGGTCCTTGGAATGAATGAATTTGTATATCTCACCTCATCAGGCCTCCTTCACCTCTGAGCAAATTGGGAGTGCAGTTAGAAAGCAAACTTTTTACTAGGTCATATTTTTTATTTCTGTGCTAGGTTTCTCTAACCTGAACTGTTATGAGATTGCTTCTTCTTCAGTATGTGTTGTGTGGTGAAGACTTTAAGATGGGTATGATGAATGGGGCTGATTGGGGGTGTGAAGGTAGGGTCAAGAGTGATTGCGCTTGCACTGAATAAAGATGACCTTGGTTCTTATTCAAGGTATGTCCATCCAGGCTTATTTTGTTGTTTTATCCCAAGTGCTCTTATATACCCCCTTGAACATTTTGTAAGGTGTGGAAGATGTGGATCCTTCTGGAGACTGCAACTTGCTTGTGCCAAAATAGCACATACCCTAGAATTGAAGGTTTGGTGAGCATTAGAATGTAAGTGCACCAGTTTTGTTAGATGGGCAAGTACAACCAAACCCAGAATTGAGCTTTTGACTGTTTTGGTCCCCTTGCAAATTGTTGGAAACAAATGGGCATTGAGATCATTAGCCTGGTATTCAGAGAGTCTGATGTGAATCTCACATTTTGTGGGAAGAAATAAGAAACTTTTTCACTGTTTGCAGTTCATCACAGTCATTTCTTGATAGTTTTCGAGCAACAGCAGCCACTTTGAAGCCATCACTAACTTTGGTTGCACCACTTAGGTAAAGGGCAAACCCTAACCCATGTTTGCATTTATTGGTGAAACTAGTTTTGTATGGGGAGTGCTGTTCAGGGGTGGGATGGTTTCTGAACAAGTATATATAGAGCTGCTGCAAAGCAGCATAAAATTGGCAGCAGTGCCTCTTGTAGAAATCTTCATCAGTTTATGCAATTGTTGAACTTTTCTGTCCCCACTGCTACAGCCATTTAACAAAGGCACAAGTGGTGACATTCGGCAATCACTTGGGGGTGCCTTTTGCTGACACCTATAGTTGCATGGTTGGTCGACCCCGGCATTGTGGCCAGTGTCATCAGGTCCCTCTCTCCCTTCTCCAATTTTACTATTCAGATTTGCATGTTATGTTGTGCTACCTAATGTTTTGATTTTGTTGTGCTTCTTTCTTCTCCATTGCTCTTTAAATTTGGAGGTTGCACATAGTTACCAAATAATGGCCATTTAGAAAGGAAATCGACTGCTAATGGCCCAGGGATTCACATCAGGAGATATGAAGTCAGGTGGAGGTATTGAGTAGTAGGACCTGATTTTGGTTTCTTTGCAGTGTAAATTGCGACGACAGGCTTTTGCACACATATCCATTGAAGAACCCCCAGGATTTTATGAGCAATAAAAGCCCCATTCTTGTAACTCCCAATACCAGGTATTCAGGATGGAAAAATCTTTATAAATTGTAGTGGAGTATAGCCCCCTTGAACATATCAGCAGATATCATGACTTCAGTATGTAAGCAAAGCTGCAGAGAAGTCATTTTGTTGCATCATACTGCAGTTGCAGAAATTGATAAGTTCAGGTTTTGCTGATGGCCTCAGCTTCTGTTTGCAATCAACACCTGACAGGTGACAAATTTTTGTAGGCAAGGTGCTTCCTGTCTTATGTGGTTGGTCTACTTCATTCAACAAGGAGACTTTGGCGAATTCCCACCAGATACCATGCAGCTAGAGAAGGTAGAGAAAAATGAAAAAAACCAATGTTCCTAAAACCATGTCTGCTTTAAAGTTTGTGAATATGATTGTGTCAGCATATCAACTTCAGATGGGCTATCACCACTCATGTTTGTGCAGTGCTCTATTTTGTTGTAAGTATGCCAATTGTGCTAGGTGATATTTTTGTCACTGTTCACTTTTGGTTTTGCACCTGCAGTTTGAACAAAATACTGTCTCACCTCACATCCAACAAATTGTAGCTGATTGATGCAAGTGTTCTGAGGAGAAGCATCAATGAAAATGCCAACAAAACGTCTTCCTCCAGTTGGTGCATGATTGGTTTTCATGGAGACAGATAATGTACAAATCTTACGAATGAATTTAGTTTACCTCTATTATCCTTCTTCCATGCATCACTCACAATATAGTCATTTACAACCTCCTGTTTTCAACTCAAGTTATTGTTTTTTGACCCTTGATTTTTTGAGTTCTTCAGATCAAATGTTGTCTCTATGTGGAATGTTGTGTGCCTCCTTATTGGAAACAAAAAGCATAGACTTGAAGGCATCAATTCTAAACCTAATTTGGGCTCTGCGCTCCTTTGCTCTACCAGTGACAATGAATTGTTTTTAAAAAAATGACAGAAAAAGAAAACTACCCAAACTTTTGTCATTTTGACACATAATTGTTGAACTTTGGTCATTCTGGCACATAATTGACCATTTATAATTGTCATGGTTGATGACTATGGTGTAATTGTCTTGGTAATGAGAAAAGACCCTATACGAGGTCTACACAACCTAGTTCCAATTATCATTGTCACTGGAATGACACCAAAAACAAGCATATTGACCAATGAACAAAAAACCTTTGTACTTGTTTGCTGCTACTTTGGGTGTTGAAACTCCTACCAATGGCTTAGTGGTGGCCAAAGCTTCCCCAAAGCTTTTGTTGGGTGTTATCATGTTGACACCTACACCTATTGCTATCAACAATCATCAATCAAATTATAGCAAAACATTCACAAAGTGCAACACATAACCACATATAATGAGCATCTAGCAAATGTTACTGCATGGCATGTCATTGGACAAGAGCTCCTCAGTTATATTATGTATATTGTTGTCTTTTGACATTTTTGTACCTCCCTAATACCGTTTTGCACATTCTTGGTGGTTGGTTGAACTTCATACTCACACCCACTTCTGTCCCATCACCTATAAGCTTGATGCTTTCGTACAATCAATTATGTCCAATAACCTGTGTGCTCTTGTCATTTACCTATTCCATAAAAAAAAACCAAAAGGTGAGACTATCACAGCATGGAACTGGAGTAGGCTAGTACCTCTGAACAACGAAAATTTGAACACTGTTCAAACTGAACTGGTTTGATCACAAAATTTCAAACTCAAATCTGTTCTCGACTAATGGTCTTTCCTAATGAAGCTTGAGTCTAATTTACACTCAACTACTTAGGTATAATAGAACTTCTGTTAAGTTTGGTTGTTGGGTTCTTAGTTCTTCTGTCACATAGAAACGGTGCTTTAGTTGTGTTGCATTTCCTTTAGAAGAGTGCAATTCTTGGAGTGTTTTCAATTGTTCTTGCTGGCATTTTATAAAATCTTTGTAAAAAAAAAATCATTTACATTCCAATCTTTGTAACTGGTTACAACAAATACATGGTGCAAATGC
>Ga0209208_10002676_pt1 | contig 25554 bp, 18 predicted proteins | sample S1TSphfallax_3_FD_187694 | JGI IMG/M metagenome (GOLD analysis project Ga0209208, IMG submission 187694) | Host-associated microbial communities from peat moss isolated from Minnesota, USA - S1T2_Fd - Sphagnum fallax MG (SPAdes) (version 2) | ecosystem: Host-associated > Plants > Peat moss >...
TATATATATATATATATTTTAAAAAAATTAAAAACCTTAGTACAGACAGGGCACCACCATCACCACCACCACCACTTTGTACTTACAGAAAATTGCTGGATCCCGGATTTGTAGCCAGTGAGAGTCAAGTAGACTAGAAAAGAAAGGCCACCAATTCGGCGGCAATTGGTGAGAGAGAGCTGATCATGGACAATGCAGTATCCATGTGCAATCAACAAAAAGGAAATGACACAGGAAAGCTCCGAGAAAATCCGTGCCACAAACACTCCAAATGCCGCCCAAAAAGAGCAATTGCTGAAATTGAGGCATGAATACCTGTGGCAAAACAACCCCCCGACAACAGAAACCTGACATTTAATGAGTGGAGAGAGTAGTACAAGTAAAATGGAAAAGTTGTGAATCTGAATTAAAATTGATTACAACAAAACCTTTAAAAAATACAAACACGAAAACACATACTTTTTGCAAGAAGAATGCCTTATCTGATTGAAGAATCAAGCAAGCAAGCAAACAAGCTTACCAAAATACAAAGGTGAGACCAAGAACGAGAGCCTTCAGAACAGGTACTGTTGTTATCACCCACTGCAAATGACTTCTCTGCAAAATAACATCCCCAGAGATCTTGACACTTTATGACAGGTAATGACAGAAAAACCCTAGCACTTCTTTCTTTTGCATGTAAGCATCATTGCTGTGCAGGATGCAAGCAAGCAAGCCTTTGATTCTTCAATTGAATCTTTTCTTGATTTTGCATCCTTGAAATATTGAAGAATCAAATTCTTGCATGCGTGCATCCTCACAGATTGATCCAAAGTTTTCAGAGAAGATTTGGTTGACCTAATTTCTCACCTCTTTGCAGGAGAATCCCAATGACCAGAAGAAGTTGATCTGGTTGTGAAGACAGGTACTACTACTTCTCTAGGTAATATTGATCAAGTCTTTTTTCTCTCCAATTTTTTTGCTTTCAGACGCATGAATCAATCAATCAATCAAGCCCCCATTCCCCAAGACGCAGCAGAGAGAAGGGAAGAAGAACTGTGAATCTTTGGAGAATGATTTGAAGATGAGGATCATCTAGATCTATCCCATGATGGGTACCTGGAATCTGCGCTTGCTCCAAGTGTTGATTGCCCAAATACACGCCAGAAGTGTCCACACTAGTGACAGCATGAGCGAGAGATTTGGAAGAGGCTTATATGACTCTGCCCATGATTCCCTTGCTGTTCTCACTTCTATCATCATTTCTCTGATCTGAATATATATATATATCTGCACAGGAATTTTTTTGTCCTACAATGTATAACCCAACTAACGCTTCTGGAACTGGAAGAAGAAGAAGAAGCTGCAGCACCAATTTCTTTCTCTGGAAAACCCGGAAATGGGAAACGGGTCTTTGCGAATAGATCTTTCCAGCTACTTCCCCATCAACCAAGTTCCGACCATTGCTTATAGAAAAATGGGAATTGTTTCCTGCTGCTGCTGCTGGGAGCTAGCGAGCTGATGGGCAGTTTCTGGAAACCTTTTCTCTCTTACAGCTTTCTCTGTGGTTTCTCACAACCTACAACACCAGTCCATCATCATGATCATCAGGAAACGTGCCTTTGTTTTTCCTCTGGATTGTTCCAGCGCTCTGCAAAGAATTACATACCACATTCTCACACAAAACACAAATGACTCAAGGAAGAAGTCATTTGGGGGGATTCTCTTGTCCAAAACTCAATTGAACCAATTCTCACAACCACAGCTAAGAAAGAAGAAATGCAATCAGTATAACAGCAGCAGCAGCAATTGATCAGATACACACTACAGTTTTTTCTTCTGCCAAGACTCTCTCTCGTTTTTATTTTCACATTGAACCTTGTAAGATGATCCAGCTGCTGCTACTGCATCACGAGGAGGCCTGGAATTGCACTGACAACAAAGAAACAATCACATTCTCATCACCTGCACAAACCCAATTCAGATCTAGACAGCAGCAGCATCTAGACACAGTCAAAACTGTTGGCTTTCCATTTCTGGTGGGCGCTTGCTCTCTGTCTCCCTCTCTTCTCTCTTCTCTCACATGTGCTCTCAACAACCCAGGATGCAGACCAACGTAGCAGCAGGAGCTACTTTTCTACCTACCTACCTACCTACCTACTTACCTACTTACCTACTTATGATTTGACACCAGTGGTTTTTTTACTTTAAATTATTTTTTATATCAAAATTTTGATGATTTTTTATAAAAAATTGAGCAAAATTAATCAATTTTACACTAGGAAAAAAAACTTTCCAAAACTTTCCCAATTTGTTTATCAAAAAATGAAAAGATTTTTTGTCCAGAAAAAAAAAACACCTAAAGTTAAAATTGACTTCTACCTGCCTATTTTTTTTTCTTTTTTTAAAAAATTTTAATGGCAGAGAATGGGCCCTATGAGGCTTAATCTGCCAGGCACGAACTTACTGCCTGGCAGAACTGACCTAACGGGTCCATCCATCCATCCATCTATCCATTCATTCATTCATTCATTCTCTAGTATATAACCGGTTGGGTGTCATCCAATCCAGTCTAATACATGTCATGACCAGGCCAATATGAAAGTCTTAGTATTATTCATCCAATACCAGTACCTGACTGGTATGTGTTTACCGACATACCAATCCAACACTCGTCCTATCCAGGCAGAACACTTTTTTTTAGGGTTTAATTCCCTAAGTGGAACAAGGGGTGTGTGTCACACTATACTATGGCCTTGCCATTTACATTAAAAAGTATCTTACTGCAAAAGAAGAATTATGGAAACTCAAATATTTCATCATGCAAAAATATAATCTTCAAAAACATCCTCTAAAAAGAAAACCAAAAAATCCTTCAAGATATTACAACTCTATAACTAATATCTCAAGTTTCAACACAAGCCAAAATATCATCTTTCAAAAATCCTCATATAAAAATTAGACCTATTATTATTATTATTATTATTATTATTATTATTACCTAGGGGCCTATTAAAAAAAATCCCTTAAGCTACTATAATACTCTATAATGAATCTAAACACAATATCCTTGCCTTGGTAGTAGGCAAGGCCAAAGTGACTGGGTGGGTAAGTCATCATCTATGGGTTCCACTTACTTTTTTAGTTAGGTTTCTCTTGCCATTTATGTGGATCAATGGTGGGGAAACATTCTTGTGATTTGAATCAACGGTAGAAAACCATGTATCCTTCGGGTTGCTAGTTGCTATCTACCTCAACCTTTCTAGTTTAAAAAATTTAAGCTACCAACTGACCTAATTTTGATAAAAAGCCAGCCAAGGGCAAAGAGCCATAGCTGTTCTGCTAAATGAATGCCATGCCATGTCAACAAAACTTTGTCATGAGTGGTGAGGCATTTACACTACAGGATAACTAATTTATGTCGTTTATCGTGAGTAGATGGAGCTTTGTATAGTGTGAACGGGGTTTCAATCTTTTAATGTTTGGAGGGTTTATTCTCATAGTGTGGCTTTTGGAGTCTTGTCTTGTCTTTCATTATATAATTATTATGTGTGTAGCTTTGATAAGTTTCCATAGTATTAAGCCTAAAACTAGTAATGCTCGGCTCCCACCTCATGCAAGGCCTTCTTCATTCCCAGAATGGCCTTGCCCCTCATCACATTGTACTAGTAGTGTCTGTCTCTTTCTTTGGCAATAGAATCATTTCAAGTTGCGCCCACGTTTCACTTGCTTCTCTTTCTTTGCAAATCAATTCATTTCCAAAAAAAATTAAATAAAAATAAAAAATAAAAATTAAATGTAAAATTTAAAGTACACCTTTTATATTTTTAAACCACTCTGAGAATTTTATTTTTTTCTTTGAATTAATTTTTTTTGCAGGTTGTATTGAAAACTCCATAACCTGCCAATGCATGAGGTAGCTAGCCCCTTGTAAGGAGACTGTGTTAGATGCTTGCAAATGCCCTAACAGGGGAAGGGCATTATACCCTACTACACAGAAAGCTCTGAGGGGAAAAGCTGTTCATAATCTCATCCTTTGAACAATCAATCAGCAGAGGGGCATGAATTTGGTGGGTGTAATGAGAGTTGGGTTGCCGGTGCCAAGTGATGATGTTGGGGGAAAAATACAAACATTTTTCATTCACACATGATTAAGCAAGCCCATGCGCACATCATTTCCATGATTGATTTTGCAGGCTACTGCCCTCAAAGGTTTTGTTGAAGGGGTTGGGGTGTTCTTAAAATAAGTGTCCCCTTGGCACCCTTTTGGGCATGCACCGTTTTTCAGAAATGCCTTCTTATTCCTTGGGGCGTTACTTTACACTTCTGTTTCTTTTTGGTTTGTCATGTGTTTTTGTGTTTGTTACATTTTTTTACATCTTAATTATTGTAAATAAATTGAGGTAAGTTAGTTTGCGACCAATTTTAGTGTGAATATAATTTTAAAGATTCAATGTATGAGATATAATCTTAAGTTGTGTGATTTTACATTATTTTTAATGATTAAGATTCTAAAACTTGTGTTTTGTTGTTGCAAGTTTTTTTTTAAAATGTTTTTATGCAAGTTTTTTTTTTTTTGCATTCATTTTTTATAAGTGCTATAGAGCTCACCATTTGATACTGGGAACTTGAATAGATCTCACATTGAATGTGGGCAATAGTTAGACGAGGAAGACCAAATTTTTTTAATAAATTTTGTAATGTAGCCAAAGTGGTGGTAATCTGTAACAGGACTTAATCAAACCTGGCTTTTTAAAAAAAAAATGAAAGTAAGAAAATTTAAGCATCCTTTTACATTTTTGGCTACTTACTAGAACTTCATATGGAATTCAGCAATTTTAAATTGATTTCCAAAACTTTGTGGCTATAAAACTAAAAAAGACTGCTTATTTTTACAAGTTTGTAAATAATATTTGCCAATTATTTTTCAAATTGCAAAATACCTTGACCACTTTGACACATGCTTGTTGAATAATTTATTAATTTTGAGAATTACGTTTCGACAAATGATATATTCTCAAATATTTCATCAGATTCTTTATTTTACTTCAGAAATTTTATGTTTTTTGAAAATTTCAAGCTTTCTGAAAATAATATATTTAGTGTCAAACTGGCCCCCTACTACAGTATTTACCCACAAAATAAAATTAAAATAAAATAAAAAATTAAGGGATTCAATTTACAATTGTTGAGTAGACAATTGTGTTCTCTTTCTCTCTCTACAAAGCCTGGCAATGGGTCAGAGTTAAGGATCATCAATCAAGGAGACTTGTTGCAGGACAGTGGGTAGAATTTGTCCATAGTGTGATAGAGCAAAGTTCAGGTTGGGATTGATTTGTGTGGGACTCTCAGTGAAGAGTCAGTCCATCCATGGTTTTTGCTTAAGTCTTGGGGTCCATTCATTGGGTCCTTTGAATCAAATGAGTCCTGACTCTTTTCAGTTTTATGATTGAAAAATCCCATTCCTTTTTGGGGATCATGATTTCACAATCAACTTGCCAAGGTGACTTATACAAGTAGGTACACACTTCATTCATTATTCTTTTCATCACCAGTGATTCCAAGCACACAGAAACTTGCAGCTTTTGGACATCATTCCTTGTCCCAAGTGTTTGTAAGTTAACTCTTCGATTGCTTTGGCAAAGAGTAAACCAGCACTCACTCACTCACTCACTCACTCATGGATGCACCATCCATGGGATGCCCCTTGTGACTCGGTTGTGGATGAACCAACCTCAACTGAGTTAATATTCGGCTTCTTCACCTTGGTAGCCCATTCTGTATGAAGTAGATTCTATAGAGTGGTGGTGGTTAAGTAGAAACCCTACTAGGGAAGTAGATGGGTTTAACATTGTCATGGGTGATTTGTGTGCTTTGTGTGACTTTGTTAGTTTTGATAGTGTTGGACCCTGATCTAGGAATGCATGACATCATATGTAAGTAGTCTAAATTGAGAGTATTGAGACCCAGTTTTGTCAAAACTGGGGATGAAATTTTAAAAAATCAAAATCAAAATAGTACATGGGAAAAAAAAGGGGACCAAACTGGTTTTCTCTCCTAAATTGGTCCTCAAATAAGTTTTGCCCCCCAGTTTGGGATGTTTGCCTCCACTGCTACTCATATTCTTCATACAATCAAGTCCTGTCCAAATAAAATCATGCAAATCTAACGTCCATTCAACATAGCAAATTGGTCCTCAAATGAGTTTCACCCCCAGTTTGGGATGTTTGCCTTCAGCTGCTACTCATATTCTTCATACAAGTCCTGTCCAAATAAAATCCGGCAAATTGGGTGAACTGATATCCAGTTTCATTTGACGGTACCCAATATTGCTCAATTTATGGCTACAATCAAACCGGGGTTGAAACAGGGATTACAGGACCAAATTAGGGTTCAAAGAGAGGGTGACTTTAAGGATAACTTTATGAATGGTACCTCAAAGAAAGGTACTGAATTTCCGGATCGTAACTAGAGGAATAGAAATGTCTCTGGATTCATGGTCTGTTAGGAATTGCAAAGTTGGCTTCTGTTGAGAAACTGCAAGGGGCAATGCTGTCAGAAAGAAAGATGATAACATGAATTATAAGTTTGTTACTCTCTACCTACAAAGGATTACCAATGAAGTATGTGTGTATACAATCTTTGCATGCATGTGGTGGTTCTTTGTCAGGTGTAAGGTAGGATGGATTTTTGTCTCCCAGTCTAGGTATTAGGTTTAGGGTTGTTAGTATCATGAAAGCAGGAATGGTTTTGCAAGACTTCTAATATGTTATTTTTTTAAACATGTTTTTTGGCTTTTGACCTGCCCACAGCAGCAGCTTTTGATGAAACACTGCATGAGGTGAGAGGGGTTTTATGATATAGATCTACAAAATATTTTACAAGGTTTCAAAAGGATTGGAGGGTTTCATATTAATATAAAAATGTTTAACCCAAGCTTCACAAGGAGATCAATGCAACAATTTAAAACTAACAATTTATGGGGAAAAAAAAATCTAAATAATACCACTTTCAATTTTGAGTTCATTATTTTGCAACAAAACATGATAACTGAAAATTAGAATTAACCACTACATGAGCATCAAAGTGTTGAGAGATTGTATCAAGTCCTGAGAATTCATTGACAAAGTGAGGTCACAGAAAATTCACATTGCATTGAATTTGCTGATCTAAAGGAAGGTCATCTTCAAACTCTTTTCACCTTGCCTTGTCATCAAACATTTCTTTGGGTAGGATAGCTTCTTCACGTAATTCCTACAAGTCCTCAGAAACATTTGCACTTGTGCATCCATCGTGAAGGTTAGAAGGTCAAATCCTTATTCAAAAAAATTATTGAAAACCATTGAACTAAGTTCTTAGTCTACAAATGGCACCAACAAGTCCTCAGGAACATTTGCACTTGTGCATCCATCATGAAGGTTAGAAGGTCAAATCCTTATTCAAAAAAATTATTGAAAACCATTGAACTAAGTTCTTAGTCTACAAATGATGCCAACAAAGAGCTGTAAGAATTCCAGGAAGTGAAAAGACCTTATTTGTGGGACCATATTTGGCTGATGTGGTAGCCATAACAAGTTATAAATCATCAGCTAAGTTGTGATGATGTGGTAGCCACAACTTAGAGAGATCATGATTTGAAGAAGCAAGATGCAAGCTGGGGTCCACGGCAGGGTACAACTCAAGGATTCAATTTGCTTCAAATGAGTTCAAACTGGTTCTAGGAATTTGGACCTTGGATCCTATCTAAAGTGGGCCTACGTGACCCAACCTCCATGAGTGCATTAGTTCCATTTTGGATGAACTCAAGCCCATTCAAGTTATTGGACTTGGTGCAAAAAGCATAGATGTTGGGTCACCTTTCTTAAACAAAAAATTGCCCATCTAGTGACCTCACCCACCCAAATTACCTACCTATCACATCCTAACTACACCCTACGCATCTATTTTTACATGCCAAGCTTACCATCAGTCCACCCATTTCTGCCTAAACCTTTGCCTCTTAGCAAAACCTTTTTTTCTTTTTTTCTTTTTTTTTAAAGCTAAACTTCTACCTTTAAGCAAATTTTTTTAATTTCCTGGATGAAGTTTTATTTCTCGGTGAAAACTTTATATTTTCTTGACAAAACTTCTACCACTTGGTAAAAACAATATTTCTTCTTGGCTAAACCTTTGCCTCTTGACAAAAACTTCTATTTTTCAACAAAACTCTTATATGTTCTTAGCTAAACATGCACCCTTCAAAAAAACCTTTGTCTCGTCTTAGTTAAACTTATATTGCTTGCCAAAATCTCTATCTTTTCATGGTTAATCCTTTGCCTCTCAACCAAACGTCTTTTTTTGGGCTAAACTTCTACTTTTTGAATTATTATTTTTGTTTATTAGCAAAAACTCTATTTTTTCTTGGCTAAAATTTTGTTTTAAAATAAATTTCTTTGTTTATCAGTTAAATATCTAATCTCAAGGTAAAACCAAGTGATGAATGTTTGTATTTTGAACAAACTATAAGCATGGCAAATATGTAATGAAAAGAAGGTAGTTGATTGAATGAAAAAATAAGTTGAAACTAAATGGGATCAATTTCAAATTGAAATGGAACACTTTGGAGAGGTTTGGTGACCTTTGTTTGTAAGATTCACCTTTAACAAATTGTTACACATCATTGGCATACCCATGTGGGGGGTGGGGTTTATCCCATGTAACGCATTTTCACGGATTGAAAAGGATGATGATCTTGATGAGACAATTCAAATGAATAAGGTTGGTTACGCAACGCCTTTTAAACTCACATGGGATGCTCACAATTAGAATTTTAAATTTCCCAAGTCTAATTGAAAGGAAAAAATGCAAGCCATGTGCTAGTACCATGAATTGGAAATGATTCATGGCTAATAAATTTGCAAGCACTTGACTTTTTTTTAACATTGTTTTTTCATCATGCATTTGAATCATGACATTAATTTTTTTGATCATTAAACTTCAAAATACCAAAAGGGACCTTTGTGGTGAACATGGTTTGGCTCACATTTCAACATAGACAACTTTTCACCCATCATTGTGCAACAATTTATTGAAAAAACATGGGCATTTTTTGTGACTCTTCCTTGAGTGCAAGTGCACATTAAGGATAGTGTTAGGCCATCATAGCCTAGCTTGTGGTGGGAATTTTTAATATTTCACCAACATTATTGTACAATGTTCACTTTGTTAACAATTTTGTAACTTTCCACAAATCATTATTTTTCCAATCCCAATTGTAATATTTTTACCTTATCACCTTATCTCATAGTCCACATGCATGTTTCAATCCATTACAAATGGAATATTTTACCAAAAAATTAATTAGCAATATCTTCATCTTTACATGTAAACATCAATTATGAGCATGCCCATTTTTTTTTCAATCCCAAATTTGCAATACCTATATTATTGAAATTTTGTAATCACTATTAAGGTGATTACAAATGTAATTTTGTCATTATTCTTGTAATGTAATATTATCACAATAACCTTTTCACAATATTTTCATAAAAATGTATTGTGTAACCTCACCAAAAGCCCCCCTTTGATTTGATACAATTTGATTGCGAAAATATTGCAAAAACTTATTCCTTCATAATTTAAGGTTATTTAGGTGCATCTTCTCCATGAAACGTCATATTTGCATCTAATGGACCAAATTCAATAAGAAATATCTAAAATATAACTATAAATTAAAAAAATTAAAAGGTTTAATAATACATTATATTTATATCAAAAGTTCTAATATTTAAATTTATTGTCATTTGTTGTAGAACAAAACCTATTAATAACTATTTAATTTTGAAATTACATACCAATATTACAAGTTTGTAATTCAAGAAATGAATAATGCCATTAAACCTTAGATTGGCCATTTATTCAAATTAACATTAAATCCTATGTCTTAATTATATTATAAATATTGAATTGCATTGATTTTATTTTTTGTGGCCAAATTTTGTCATTTTCTTTTTAAAAATAATCCCAAGTAACATGGTCTAGAAAACTATTTGGAATTTTTTTCAAAATAATCATCACATTTATGAAATCATCAAGATTTTTAGATTTATAACTTTTTTTAATTTGAAATCGTCATATTTAACTAATAGAATCTAGTTGTTGGCCAACATGTAACATGATTCATAGATTTCTTGTTTTTATATTTGTTTTGTAACCAAATTTTGCCAAATCCTTTTGTGGTTGATCACCACTTTTGGTGCAACATGAAAAAATTGAAAAAAAAAGAAAGAAAAAAGGTTTCGATTAAAATAACATTTACATTTTTAAAGGTTAGAAGAAGGTATGGTTGAATTGTACTAAAATAACACAATAAAATTTCAGCATATTCTGGATATTCAATAATTAAATAAATTATAAATTACGAGGTATAAACTAATTCTAAACCATAAAAAGTATTGAAATTTTATATTAACAATAAATTATATACAAATGAGAAAAAAAAAGTTTTATATCAACTAATTAGAAATATAATAGGTTTACAAGTTCAATTGTTAGATTTGAATTGCAAACCTACCATGACAATGACTCAAAATTGAAGTAGTTTAGACACATTAGACTGCTCCATAACATTGACATAACCCTATTTATTATTTTGTATAATCATTACCTGTTGAAAATTTTCAAATTAATAAAAACCAAGCGTTGAAGTTAAGATTTCAAATTTAAATAATTATTCAATAGTTTGTTGCTGAAATGGTAAAAGTACTATGGTATGTGTATAAGAAAATTTCCCCAAAATCAAACCTAGGATTAATTGTAATTATTATTAAAAACTGTGCAAAATTTTATAAATGTTTGATATTTTTTTAACTTTAAATTTATCGAGCATATTGTTTAATTAAATTAAGTACAACTTGCATTAAATAGTCCAAAGTGGAGGTAAAGGTTTGAAACCACCACCAAAAAATTTCTCGTGATTGTAGTACTTGCATTTGGACTTAATGGATTACCATCATGATAGGTTTGAATAGGACTAAATAAAATACTAGTGGGTTATTTGTAATAATTACATTTTATGTTATAATTTCATCAATTGAAATTCACAATCTAGAAATGCATATGTAGGTATGATGATGGATGGGTAGGTAGGTTTTGTCAAGAGGTAGATGGTAAATTAGAAAGTAGAAAGGTTTTGCTAAAAAATATAAGTTTTGCCAATAAGAAGTTTAATCAAGAAAAAATAAAGGTTTTAAACTAAAGGCAAAGATTTAGCCATGGTGAAATAGAGGTTTTTTCAAAAGGTAAATGTTTAGCCAAAAAATACATATTTTTTGCCAAAACATAACAAAGAAGTAGAGAGGTTTTGTTGAAATTTAGAAATTCAACCAAGTAGTAAAATTTTCAATCATAAAAAATAAAGGTTTTGCCAAGAATAAAGGTTTAGTTGAGAAAAAAAAAATTATATTGAAAGGAAAAAAAAATTAACCAATAAAAACTAAAAGTTTTGCCTAAAAACAAAAGAGATTTTGCCAAGAAATAAAAGTTTAGTTGGAAAAAAAAGTTTTGTCAAAAGATTAAGGTTTAACCAAGAAAGGATAAAACTTTTGTCAACATTAAAAGTTTAACCAAAAAGAGATAGGTTTTGTTAAAAGGTAAACGTTTAATTAAGAAGATATAAATGTTCTGTTAAGAAATAAAGGTATAGCCAATAAACAAAGAAATTTTGTTGAGAGATAGAAGTTTAACTAGGAAGAAATATAAGTTTTGCCAAATAGGAGAGGTTTAGCCAAGAAGAAATACATGTTTAATTAGGAAGAAATATAAGTTTTGCTAAATGGTAGAAGTTTAAAGGCAAGATAGAGGTTTTGCTAAAGGGTACATGTTTAACTAGTAAGATATAAAGATTTTGTTGAGAAGGAAACATTTAACCAAAGAATAGAAATGGTTAACCCAAAAAAAAAAAAGTTTAGTTAAAAATATATATAAATAAATCAAAAAATAGAAAGGTTTTGTCAATAGATAAAGGTTTAATCAAGAAAAAATAAAGGTTTTGCAAAGAGATAAAAGTTTAACTAGAACAAAATAGAAAATAATTCGGTGAAGGGGTGGTTGTAGTTGATAGGTAGGGTCAAGATGTAGGTGAATAAATTAGCTAGGTGTGAATAGGATAGCTAAGTCTATAAGGTAACTTGGTGAGAGAGAGTAATATGAAAGGTTGAGAAAAGAATGTCAAGAAAAAAATAAAAATAAATCAAAGGTCAACAACCAAAAAAAAGTTGACGATAGTACTATATGTTGGTTAACAGAGAGTCAGGAGTCAGATGAAAAAAGTGGCCCCCCATCATATGGACAGAACGGCCAACTGGTGAAGTCATGGGGGCTGGTTCATCTCTGGCCTCTAAAGTGGGCCTAAGTTGCCAGGGTCCTCCTTCTTCCTTGTCATGAAACACCAGAAGACAAGTTGTTTCATTCTGCTTGAATGTGTAAAAAAAACACAATTGTACTCCACAAACTTTTAGAAATAAAACAGTTCCCCTAATATCATATACTCTTCTTTGGACTTTTTTATTAACCCTTCAACACCTATAGTTGGTGAGGATTCTATAAAGAGTACAATTGGTGAGATTTTTTTTTTTGGTAAACATGTACTCACTTATGCATCACAATAGAGTACAATTGGTACACCAGTCAGTTATTTGTAGGTAGATGAACTATAAAGTCACCCTGTCTTCACCCTGTCTTTGGGTCTCCTTTCAACCCCCTTAACCCCACACTCTCTATTAGTGGTATCCGTAAAGTAAGGAAATTTTATTAAATCTCAGTATGAAATGCTGAAACTCAGTACGAAATGTTAAATCTCAGTATGAAATGCTGAAACTCAGTACGAAATGCTGCATCTCAGCATCTAATGCACAAGGGTCGAGAGGAATTATAGTAGCTGTACAGGTTGGAGCCAGTGAAAATCTATGTAGTAGCAGTCAGTGGAGGCGCGCTCAGGAAAACAGAAAGACTGTGAAACTCAGGAAACCATCAATTTTCCTTTGAATGCTAATGTACCTTTTTTTTTTGCAGGTTTTTTTATTTAAAAATCTCACCTTGTGTATGACCACAATTAGGGGCACTGGTGGTGCTGTCTTTTCCCCCAACTTTACGAATATCTCTAATATGTAAAAGAAAAATGTATCACATGATTCCTACCAATTCCCCCAACTACTGGAAGAGCTGCATTAAATCAATTTCAATTAGTCAAAAAAAAGTTTGCCTTCAAAAAAAAACTCCAAAATCACTATATCTTGTCCATGATGACAGCCTCCATTCAGTAGTGTCAGAGTGTAGGTGTGGTCTTTCAGTCATCCCGCTTGACAATTTGTTGTTTTCTTCTTTCAGATCACGGGTTGGAACTTGGGGTGGAGGATTAGTTTTCTTTTGTTCGAGTTTATTAGTTGAGCTTTTAGTTTTTACAAGCTTTGGTAATTTTAATATTGGACTCAGATCTTGTAGACATCAAAGGAATCTCTCTGGCTGAACCTTTACATCTTCATCATGTCCAATTAGTCCGAAGCCTACACCAACCCAACGCTTTCCACTCTGTAAATGGAATGAATTTTTATTCAGTCAGAAAATGTTACATATATGCATAGCCCATGTTATGTTGCTTCGATTGCACAAGCCACACCCAAGTCAAGTCACTGACTGCCACATTTATCCTTGCATAGATGCGGTGTGCACTTTCACAATGATAATCACAAATTGTTCTACGCAAATGTGGTTGGAATAATTTATTAGAACTTACAATATGTCTGAATGATAGAGGAAATTTACTCCAATAAAATTACAAAAAGAAATGTTGGGTTGGATTGCTACTTTTCTAAGTCATTTTATATTCGTCAAATGTTAGCTTCTGACAATGGTTGTATGAATATCCAACGAACTCATGGGCAATCTTTAAAGGTTTTAGTTCGGAGATGTCATACAATCCCTATCATGATATGCCAAATACACGTGACAAAATTGTGAAGACAATGGTCATAGTTAAAGAGAATTTTGGGTAGAAATTTCTAGGGGTTTTTGGGTTGTATAATGTGGGAGGTGTGAGCTTCAAGAATGTCCTAAATTATTATATGCCTCATACAAGTGCAATAATTGTGAACACCCTAATCATTAAAAATATACACCATTTTGGGGGTTTGGGGATGGGAAAAAGGTTGTTTAATGTGGGATAAACAATATTAATATTAAAGCAATGCCTTGTTGATGTATTCACTGTGTACTATGAGTGCTATGCTGCAAAACTTGGATTTGTACAAGAGAAAGAGTTGAATTGATGGGCTTAACAAAAGTGAAGAAAGATACTTTGCATGCTTCCTTCACCAACATTGAATTCCTCTTGTTATGAATGTTGTACTTAAGAAAATTATTGTGCAAAAACAAATTGCACTATGAAAATTTCAAAGGTTAACTACACTAGATACCTAATATTTGAAAGAGTTGAATTGTACTTCAAACTTGCAACACAAGCATAAGTTTGAAGCACTTGCAGAGGGAACATTCAAGTGGGACCATTCTATAGTGTGGGCAGATAATTATGGCAGTTAGCTACCTGCTTGAGCACTTTCATCATTCTTCATGAGATGGTTTGATTGGCGGCCCAGGACAACATCTAGGATTCTAGAAAGTTGAAGTCTATTATCTTCTTCAAATGAAATCCATAACTCATTCTGAAGCACTTTCTCAAATTGGCTTCAATTCACTATCAATTGGAGTAAGGAAGTGGAAATAATGTGGAAAAGTTCTCACTAATGAATGTTTGTTGAGCTCCAAGAAGTTTGAACAATATCGAACAATAAGTTTGAACTTGTTGGAGCTCAACAAACATTCATTCATTTGAACAAACTTATTGCAAAATATTGATAGGAGATATATTGTTTATTTTTGGCGAAGAAAAAAAATCTTGGAATCCATAGCTTCAAATAACCATAATAATAACCATTTCGATTACCAAATTCAAACAAGCATTTGTCATGATCATTCAAGCAAAAACACTTATTGATTCCAAGAAGTGTGATGGGAAGTAAGGTGGATTAATGCTATAATGATGTTGTGAGACTATATTCCACAATGAGTGTTTTTTTGTTACAAATTTTTGCATTCTTGTGACCAAAACGTAAAATGAGAATATTCTAGAATTTCCCTGATTTTAAAGAAAAAATTCACTAAAATACCATTAATACCAAGCTTTAAAAGTTGATTAAAATGGAATTCCTTGGCACTGAAAAATATTTTACATGGATGGACGATGATAATTCTAACCAACCAGGTGAACACAATGGTAGATTTGCAATATTTGGGAAACTCATGCAACTTACAGTCTAGTTTGATTATGCATGCTATATGATTTCTTTCTATTAACAAAGCCTACCATACAATCAAGATCTACAAAAATATTTATTGACATTATTAGGTTGTAAAAAAATTGATTCACTACAGAAGATATATTTTACCAAAGCAATTGCTAAATAAAAGTTAAACTTTAAACATTTTTTTAGTTAGTAAGGGTTTCTTTTTATGGCCCACATTGAGCCCATATGTGATTAGTAAGTAATAAAACACTGTAGGTTTCATGACTGTAAGCAAATTTCAATGAATTACCCCCTCAAAAATTAAGCGTGCAATTCAAGCCTAACCCATGAAGACTAATAAAAATCATGCAACAGAGTCATTTGTGTAAAGTCACTCTCTGTTTCACCCCCCTATCTCCTCTTTCAGTGATATTCGCAAAGTAAGGAAATTTTATTAAATCTGAGTATGCTAAAACTCAGCATTTAATGCACAAGGTTTAAGAATAATTATAGTAATTGTACAAGTAGGAGTAGTGAAAATATATGTAGCAGCAGTGGAGGTGCTCAGGAAAAAGGAAAGACAGGATGAAACTCAGTTTACCATCAAAATTGGTGAAAAAACTAGTTTGGGTACGAATATTTCCTTTTGTAAAGTTTTCATTCCTTGTTAAGCATTTGATGCCCTATTATGCCGAAACTGGCCGTTCTCGCCCCCTAATTGCCTGACTTTACGAATAAGTCTAATATGCTAATATACTTGAACATTAGGGTTTGACAGGAATTCATGATTTGGCCATGAGGCTAAAATTCCAAAGCCTTGATAGATTCAGGGGGGAACAAAGGCAACTTGCTCAAGCACATAATCTCCACCTTCTCAAAGGGAAGGATGCCATCTACTTGCGTACGAAAAGTACCTGAGCTTAGATGTTGTGGAGGGATCCCACTCCATGCTCAAAGTTTCAAGCAAAACCAAGTTTTATTGAATAAATGGTACTACTTCCACTGGCTTGATTATGGAACACTCCAAGGTACATGTTTTGTCAATTTGCATGCACGCCAGATAATGCATTAACCTTTTCTTAGTCTCTCCCAACTCTTATTGCAAAACCAAAGAATTGTTCACTTGGGTCGATGCTTGGTCAGTGGATCAATTTAGGTATCACACGCAAGCCAATTCTACTTTGTGATTGTCATTGCAATGCTCATGTCATTTTATAGGTTTTAAAATTTATTAAAATAGACTTAGTTTTAAAATTTTAACTTGAATATCTACATGATGCACAAAATCATTTTAATTTTTTTTTTAATTGTAAAAGCCATAAATTTTTGAACTCAAAACTCATGGATTGTACCTTTGACTTTCATTTCTATATGGATTATGTTACAGTCTATTGACTTTAATTTTTATGTGAATTATGCTACGTCCATTGACTAATAAGGTGTGTGTTAAGAACTTCGAATTGATAAGATATAATATAAAAAAAGTGTAAGAACAAAATAAATAATGAGTTGAATTTAAAAACTATACTTATGAACTTTTGAATGGGCTAATAATAAAAGCATTTTTTCATAAGTTCATATCGTATTGGAAGAAGAAATATTTCTATGATTATTTTACTTAGATGCTTAAAGAAATAAATGCCATTAATGACATGGAAAAAACATGGAGGAAATCAATGCAAACTAATGTAAACTAGTTATAATTTTCAAAATTTGACGAGGATTTTAAGTAAAATAAGGCCTTCAAGAGGTCTGAAATCTAAGAATGGGGCTGTGATCTTCTGGAGGGCCTAAATGCAAATTTGGAATTTTGTTGCTTGGTGTCAGGTATGTCATACCGCACATAGCATGGGTGTTGCAATTTGCCAAGGAATTCTGCAAGTTATGATGCATAGTTGAATAAAGACCTTGGAGATTTGAATGCTCATAACTGTGACCCAGTTGAAATCCTGCCTCACAACAACTCAAAGAGTACCAAGAATTGTGGATCAAAATGACTTACAGGAAGCACAATTTTGCATAGTTTGTTGCCTCTGCCCTGTAAGGGAAAGACTACAGAACTATGTAGTTTTTATTTGGTCCCACATTTGGAGGAATGTTCACCAAGTGTTTGTTCTCGTCAAAACTGTGAGTTCATGCTTTCAGAACTTCATGGAACATTTCCCTTTTTTTACTAGTATGAGTTTCATGCTTTGGGATATTCATGGAACATTTAACTTGTTTTCTGTATTGCCGGTTTTATGAACTTGCCATAAGCGGCATAAGCCAATCTGTGATGAGCTGCTTGTTAGATCAAGAAAAAAATCCCTCAACCAAAAGATCCTAAACCCTAGGTGTTGGGATGGACCAGAAGTTCATGGTTTAGGGACTTCATTGAACATTTCCCAATTTTAACTGTTTCCCGGTTGATGAACTTGCCATAAGGGACACAGCCATTGCATGATGTGCTGCTTATAGATCAAGAACTAAACCCTGAAGCAAAAAAACTGCAAAACTCTAGGCTCTACCAATTCAATATTGTTGCACATAGGATTCAATATTGTGAAAGGAAGATGCCCCTGCAGTCAAATGTCTCCTTCTCTCCCAGGGTAGCTTGCAGACTGGCAGGAATTTCAAGGCTTTCGGAGAAGTGTCAGGCACTCAGCAGTCGAATGCATCACCTGTGCAAGAGATGATGCAAAGCCAATTTGTGCTATTCTTATAATTTGCACATGGGAAGTAATAGGTGCATTGATGGTGGTATACAGAAAACTTGACTACATTTGCATGCACCCATGGCAATGTTGTGCTAAAGATGCTAGCAAATTTACTGGATCTGGTTGTCAGTCCATCAATCTTCTTCAAACCAGACTGAAATGATAGTCAATTGGCCCCAAGCATTGCAACATCTGAGCCCAACAGTGTTCTCAACTAACTAAGAACATCGCACCTTCACACTGTGAGCCAGATTCTCAATGAAGACCTTGGCCATCATGTTCTGTTCTTCAAGGAAAAGATCTCTGGCACATCCTTTTTCATGAACTTCTAGAAAGTCTTGAGAAAGAGGAGGGATCCAGCAGCTAGCTGCAGCCATTAGCTCATGGGCCTCATGTTCAATATTGCATATGGACATGTGATAATTCTCCCCTCCCCCTTCCTTCTCTCTCTTCTCTTTTCTGTCATCCTCCTCCTCTGCTGAATCCACTGAGTGGTGGAAATTTCTATTGCAGCCACATGCCACACATGCCAAAGCACTTTACCTTCCTTCCCTGCATTTAATTAAACCCTCGTGTGAGCTTGACAGCATTGCAGAAAGTGCTAGACCTACTTCAAACTATAAAGAACACCAGCAAGACACTTCACAAGATCATTTGCTGAACCAGTTTCTAGTTCTTCTGGATGAGGAGGAGGTCCTTCTTCCAACCAAAAAAAGAAGATTCACATTTGATCTTGCTGACCCATTTTCTGGTTCTTCTGAATGAGAAGGTAGTGTTTACCAAAGAAGTAAATTCATAAAATGATCTTATACATTCTGCTACTGCAATTGATGCATTAGTTGAGATGGCATTTTTGGTGCGCACGATCATTTGGTGAACCAGTTCCTGGTTCTTCTGAATGAGGACGGGGTCTTCTGCCAACCAAAGAAGAAGATTCACAACATGATCTTTTACACTCTGCTTTTGGCATTGATGCAATGGTCGAGAGTGCATTTCTAATGCACCAGATCATTTGTTGAACCAATTCCTGGAATTCTTCTTGAGGACATATTTCTTGCAACCCAAGATTCAAAGGAATGTATGTATCTCATGCATGTTGTGCAGATTGTAAACAATATAGCTCTTGTTCTTAAGGACTAAATTTCCTTCATCCTCCTTCCTGTGTTTGATGCTCAATCAGTTTGGGCTCTGCCTTTTCTAGTGTTGTAACTTGTAACTCCTAAATTGCACCTAAATCCAGAGCAAATCCTGATCATTGGCATTTAAACATTTTCCTGAGTAAAGTGATAAAACATGAATGTCATGGGTCCACCACATATCTTTGTCCCAAAACCAGTGATACCTTTTATTCAAGATGTTTTGGTAGAGTTGGTTGATGATACTTTGATGTGGAGACAAAGGAGCTAAACTCCGAGTTCAAACAAATGTGTTCCTTTGCTCTCTTAAGATGATTACATTAAGAATTAGAAGTTCAAGTTGAAGTCCATCATCTGTTGCACTAGAAGAGAAGTGGACATGGACATGTTATTGGTGAGTGAGAGGACTAATAAGAATTTTGTTTATGGTATCCGAATCACTATTTGTTACCCAACACAACATCACTACCCATAGTGTCTTCTATGGTCTGAGTGCTGAATAATAATTTTATCAAAATTTGAGTTTCGGAGTAAAAATAATAAGTTTTGAAAATTTTGGCTTCCTAACAGAGTTATCCGTGAAGTCACATGATTACAGGGCGAGAACGGCCAGTTTCGGCATAATCTGCCATCAAACACGTAACTGGGCATGAGGATTTTACAAAACTAAATAAGTAGGACCCAAACTAAATTTTTTCACCAATTTTGGTGGTAAACTAAGTTTCACCCTGTCTGTCCTTTTTTCCTGAGCGTCTCCAATGCTGCTACATATATTTTTCATGCTCCTACCTGTATTACTACTATAATTAGGCTGGAACCTTGTGCATTAAATGCTGAGTTTCAACATTTATAATAAAATTTCCTTACTTTGCATATACCACTGAAAGAGGGGATAGGGGGGGGGGTTAAAGAGCAGGTGAAGACATGGTGACTCTACAGATTACTCTATTATGTTGAAATAGAAGCATCATTGCACTTAAATTCTCGATGAAAAGATCTCATTATAAAATTAAAAAAGTATTGCACAATTTCCTTTCCTCATCACAATTCTTGGTTGGAAGGAACAAGGACTCCACTTTATTCGATAACTTAGGTGATGGACAGTACACGTTAAAGTTGTTGCTAGGCATAGATAATTAAATAATTGATAAATCACCTATCTGACAAAAACAAAGAAATAATAGACCCTAAACATAACCTAGACAAGTGTTTTGAGTTCCCAAAATTCTGACATCAATGGGCATTTAACTTTCAGCATTTTGGACTTGTATAATTACCACCAAACCTAAAAGCATGCATACTATGGTATTTCAGTGTAAAATTGAAGTGTTTTCAAAATTAGATTGAGACAAGTTGGGGCTCACAAACTCCTCCATAAATTGTACACATTTTGTTTTCCAATTTGAACACATCTTAACTGTTTTATGGGACAATTTTTGTAGAAGTTGGGAAAATTTTGGAAATTTTTGTTGTCTCTGTCCAAAGCTTAAGAGAGTACTAGGGGCAGAGACTATGCATTGGTGCAGGATTTGGGGATAAAATTTTGGTGTAAGTTAATGGCCTTGAAGTGGGGGTGTTCCCAAACTTAAGTGCCCAGCCAAAGGCTGAGTATGTTGAGAACATCTTGCTTGAAGGGCATTACTTGACACAAAGCACCAGCAGAATTTTTTAATTAAAAAGCCCATGATACCACTAGATAAGGTGCCCTCCATATACACTAGAAACTTTTTGGAGGTGCTTTTCATTGAAATTTTGTACCCTTATCATCAAATTCATTGGTGGAAAATTGGGATAACTATAGGACTTCTAGTGTAAGGTAAAAGTCCCAAGGGGGGGAGCATCCGAAAAATTATGGCCTAGCATGATGTCCCAACTAAGTGTGACCCTTGCATTTTGGGAATGTGCCCCACCTTTGAGCTTTACCCATTGTATAGCACAAGACAAATTTTATCCTGAACTCAAACATCATATGTGGTAGGTAACCCCAGGAGTAGGGTGTGCCCACCCTAGACAAAGCAAAGGGCCCTTATTGCCACTCCAAGGTGTTTCCAGATGTAAAGTGTTCCCTTTTGTTTTTTTTTTTGTTTTGTTTTTCCATGGTACCCAACAGGTAGGAAAAAAAGAATTAAATTTTTAAAAAATTTATATATATATATATATTTGTGATAAAAATTGATGTATTTTTAGGAGGTTTTAAGAGTGAAATCTAGCATAGGGTCGTTCATTTCATGAAAGATCATGTGTCTAAGTATCGTAGTGTCTTCCAAATGTTGAAAGGTACCTGATTTTTTCACCTAATTGGTATCTTGATGTGAGGTTGAGCATGCCCAAAATGCCCCATTAATTTTTAGTTTTGATTTAAATGATTTTTTTTTCATTATTGAATAACTTCTCCAGCACATGTCAAAACTTTATGAAACCAACTCAGTGGACCCCTACTCATCAAGAGCTTTTCCTACGTTACCAATGAGCCTGAGAAGAGATGCCATGGTTTGGGAGATCTCAATGCGACAAACAAACAAAACAAACAAGGGGTGTGTCACACTGTGGCCCTGCCATTTTACATTAAAAAGTGTCTGAAGGCAAAAGAAGAATTATGGAAACTCAAATATTTCACCATGCAAAAATCTAAAAGAAACCAAAATCATTCAACATATTATAACTCTATAATAACTAATCTCAAGTTTCAACACAAGCCAAAATATCATCGTTCAAAAATCATCATATAAAAATAGACCCATTATTACCTAAGGGCCTATTAAAAATCCCTTAAGCTACTATACTCTATAATGAATCTAAACACAATATCCTTGCCTCGGTAGGCAAGGCCAACAAACTACCTTTCCTTCAATAGATAGATCTATTCCTGTTCATCAAAGCAATACAAATTAGATTTCTTCATGCAGGCAAGGGGTGTGTGTCTTCAGACCTTTCTGTGAGTTTCAAGAGCCTACACACTATTTACTGGCTATGTGTGTACAGGCACCTCAACTCTCTCAAGGGCCTAAGGATAGACCCTTCTCCTATACAAAAGGTTCCTCCATAAAGGGCGAAAACTTTTCATTTTCTCAAATTTTCCCGCACATTTTAAGACTTCCCTGAATATCTTTTTTTTTAAATTCCAAAAAAATATTAAAAAAAAGAAAACACCAAAAAATTGCCACAACTATGTACAACATGAAAGGGTGTTTAAGATTTTTCTACAAAAGTTGGCTTAATATTATTATGGACAATTGCCACTTGAGAAACATCACAATATTGAGAAAAAAAAAATTTTAAAAAAAATTGATGCCATAGCTTCTACAAAATAAATGAGAATTCTAAGCATGGGGAGAAGATTCGAGCATATCTACCCAAAAAGGAAAGTACAATGAGTAATGCTCAAACTTATTTATGTTATTTAAAGGCTTTTTTTTTGTTTTGTTCATGTGGGACTTAGGTATTATCTCATGTGAGGTGAGTTAGTTAGACAAGGGTGGAGATGTAACCACGTATCTTGTACACATATCTTTTACTACACACATGAAAAACACACCACATAAACATGAGAAAAATAATATATCCTCCCTCCTCTCTCACCTCCAACAAAAACAAATCACATATATTGGGAGGGAGGGATAGAGATGGCTCCTAGAAATGGAAGTACAAATATGATGAGCAAGAGCTGCCAGTATTTTGTTTTTTATTTTGTGAAAGAAGTACAGCTTTATTCCAATGACTTTGAGAGAGTAGGCTACTCCAATGCTCTTACATGTTTGGAACAATCTCACATGCACCTAGCCTACTTCCAAATCTCAAAAAGAAAATAAAACATCCAGTTCACATAGCTAGGTCTGTGCTGTTGTAGGTTACCTAGTAGGAGTCTGGTAATGGACTATTATTGAATTATATATATAATGTATTCCTTGCATTTTATATGTTAGTATATTAGAGTTATTCGTAAAGTTGCCCAGACAAATAAGGGATGTAATTGTTCATCAGGAGTTCAAAACAAGCCATTTTAAGATTTTATTTATTTATTTTATTTTATTTATTTGCATTGGAATCAAGATCAATTTTTTAAAATATTTTTGTAAGTATTAAAAAAAATTGGTCGTGAATGTGATTCTCAATATAAATATTTAGATATGCAACCAAAGGATGACTACCAGCATAATTGTATTAAATGCAAAATCATAGTAGAATTTAACAATTTCATTGGCTATTTAATCCCAAAAAAAATTGACTTTATGGCTAACGACAAATAGAAGGTGACTAAACAAAGAGGATACCAGAAAAGGGTTGGATTGGATATGACTTTAACGATAATAGACTCTATTGTTATTCATATTAATTAGCTGTGGGGACCTCCAAAATTCAATTTTATTTTTGCTAGGGGCATCTTCAGTTGGCCCATCAGAAATGAAATAAAATAATGAAGTTTTGGATAGTCCCAAAATAGACATGTTGTCATTCCTCCATTGGGTTGGTTGTAGAAGTCACCTAAATAGAACTTAGGAAAAAGATATGGGATAAGGTGAGGAGCTATTGGTAACATGTTGGTGAACATATTGGGAACTTAGGGGAACATGTTGAAAACCCATTGGGAATTTGATGAGAAGATAATGAAAACTTCATGAAAACATTTGGGAACAATAATAATCCAATATCTCCATGCTCCCCCAAAAGAACAAAACTCAAGCACCTTGGGTGCATGGTGTTTCATCGGTTGATTACAAGATTATATTTTGTTACCTAGGCTAATGGCAAGGGCATGAATTATGTGTATATACCAATATTGTGCATTGATATACATGTCAAGCAAGTAAATGTAAATGTATATAAAATATATATGCACTTCAAATCTAAGTGTAAATTTTATATATAATGTTACACACCATATAAAAATATGTAAAAGAATAAATAAGCACAACACACACTAACTTACGCAATATTTCATTTTTATTTTTATTTCAAAATAATAACTATGAAATTGGAATTGGTTCAACAAATAAAAAGGGAAGAAAAGGGGGAAAAGGGAAAGGGGTAATGGTACACATGAGGAAAAAAAAGGGAAGTAAATAGGAAAGAAGAAAGGGTTAGGTATGGAGGAACAATTTTTTACAAAGCTTATTTCATTGTGTTCTTATGAATTTCCTATGTTGTTTCCCTTTTGTTTAAAGGTTGTTTGCAAGTGTAATTGGTGGTGTTGTTGTCATTTTACAATGCTTTGAATTGTTGAAAGGTCCAACGATGAAATGCATTTAAATGATGTTTTTATTATTTATTTCATCTTCTTTGTCATGTTGCACTCCCTTTCCTCATTATCATCTTGCAACTCCATTCATTTTTGTCTTGTAAAACAAAGTTTAGAGTTCAAGTTGAGTTCCCCCACATTGTGGTTCTTCATTTACAATTTTTTTACGTTTAAGTGATGGCATCATGGCCATTTTGCAACTCTTAGCATTGTTGCAAGCTTCATAAATGACTTGTTTCAAGTAAGTTCCAATGTTCTGCATGTAAGTTTACATAGTCAATTTACATGTTATTTTTTTTACATTTCATGTCAAATATATTTTGGGATTTACACTTACACTTGCATGGTGTGCATATATATATTCCTAATATACATTAACATGATGCCATGTTAATTTTTTTGCCATGTAAGCGTATCATAATGCACTATCCATTGTCCTTGGAGATTATGGTTTGCAAAAAAATGAAGGCATTAGACCTCAAACTTTTTAGTGATGGTTGTGGGTTTCTAAAACAAAACAAGACCACAATGTACGCAAGATGACAAAGGAGCTTACATAAAACAAGCCATTGATGAAATTTGCAACAATGTTAGGAACCACAAAATGATTGCAATGCCATCGCTTAAATCTGCAAACATTGTAAATGAAAAGGAACAACATGGGGGAACTCACCTTAAACCCTAAACCTTATTTTACAAGACCAAAATGAATGAAATTACAAAACAACATCAAGAAAGGTAATTGCAACATGACAAAGAGGGTAAGGAATAATTAATAAAAATATTGCCTTGACACATATCATTGTTGGACCTTTTAACAATGCAAAACATTGTAAAATGGCAACACCACCACCAACTACATTTGTAAACAAAGAGAAGCAACATGGGGAGTTCATAAGATCACAATGAAATAAGTTTTACAAGAAATCATTTCTCCCTACCTAACCTTCTTTTCTCTCCTACCTACCTCCCTCTTCTTTCATCATGCATACCATTTTCCCTTTTCACCCTTTTTTCTCTCTCTCTTTTTGTTGAACCAACTCCACTTTCATAGCTATTGTTTGAAAAAAAAAAAAAACTTCATTTGTTATTGTGTGAAATGTTTATTAATTTGTTCACATTGTTTTATAAGGTGTGTAAAATTACATAAGTGTATTTCTTTTTATTTTTAAAATTACACTTACACTTAT
>Ga0209208_10002677_pt1 | contig 25553 bp, 24 predicted proteins | sample S1TSphfallax_3_FD_187694 | JGI IMG/M metagenome (GOLD analysis project Ga0209208, IMG submission 187694) | Host-associated microbial communities from peat moss isolated from Minnesota, USA - S1T2_Fd - Sphagnum fallax MG (SPAdes) (version 2) | ecosystem: Host-associated > Plants > Peat moss >...
CCCGATCCGAGGTCCCACGCGGTAGTATCATTCTCTAGACGGTCCGATGAAGATGAAGCAATACGACGTCGCGGTGCTGCCAGGGGACGGGATCGGCCGAGAGGTGATGCTCGCGGCGGAACACGTACTCAAAACAGTTTGCCGAACCCACGACATTCAGCTCCGGACCAAGCAGTTCGATTGGAGCTGCGAGACCTATAAGGCGACGGGCCGGATGATGCCCGAGGATGGATTGGGCCGGTTGCGCGACCACGACGCGATCCTGCTCGGCGCGGTCGGTTTCCCGGGGGTGCCCGACCACATCTCGTTGTGGGGAATGCTTCTGCCCATCCGGCGCGAATTCCAGCAGTACGTCAATCTCAGGCCGGTGCGGCTCCTGCCCGGAGTCAAGTCACCGTTGAGGGACAAGGCCCAGGGCGACATAGACTTCTGGGTCGTGCGCGAGAACACGGAGGGGGAGTATTCGCAGATCGGGGGAATAGTGAACCCGGGCACTCCGGAGGAAGGAGTGCTCCAGATTGCATCATTCACGCGCCGGGGCACCGATCGCATCATCCGCTATGCCTTCGACTTCGCGAAGCGGCTGGGACGACCCCACGTGACTTCGGCGACGAAATCAAACGGGCTTTACTACTCCATGCCCTATTGGGACGAGCGTTTCGCAGCCGCGGCGCTCGATTTCCCGGACGTCACGACCGACCAGTACCACATCGACATCCTATGCGCCCGTTTCGTGATGACGCCTGAGCGGTTCGACGTTGTGGTAGCCAGCAACCTGTTCGGCGACATCCTTTCCGACCTCGGGCCTGGCATCACGGGAACCATCGCCGTCGCGCCATCGGCGAACATCAACCCGGAGCGTGTGTATCCCAGCATGTTCGAGCCGGTGCACGGGTCGGCGCCGGACATTGCGGGCCGGAACATCGCGAACCCTATCGGCCAGGTCTGGTCGGCCGCCATGATGCTCGAGCACCTGGGCGAGAGCGAAGCCGCAGCGGCAGTGCTCGCCGCTATCGAACGAGTGCTTTCTGATGCGGCCGGCCCGCGCACTCCCGACATGGGGGGCAAAGCGTCCACCACGGAAATGGGCGAGGCTATCGCCGCCGCCGTCCAGCTGTAAGCTTCGATGCAATACGGTCAACGATGTCAGATTGCCGGCTATTCCGACGGTTCGAAATAACCCGACAGTTCCAGTTCATGCCTGACGAAGACGGGCTTGATGACCACGTACGAGAAATACTTCTCGATCCCGAGCCCCATCGTGAGCATGTGTTCGATCGTCTCCTGGTAGTGGTTTATCGAACGCACAATAAACTTGAGCAGGTAATCGTATCCGCCGCTCACTAGGTAGCACTCGGTCACTTCTGTCACGGACCGGAGCCGGGCTTCAAACTTCGCAAAATCCGCGCTGCGGTGATCGCAGAGGGTCATCTCGGTAAAGACGGCTACGGTATCGCCGAGCTTGCGAAGCTCGATCCGCGCACCGTAGCCGGAGATGTAGCCAGCCTTCTCCAGCCTTTTGACCCTTATCAGGCATGGGCTTGGCGATAGGCCCACCTTTGCGGCGAGTTCCAAATTGGTGACTCGGCCGTTCGTTTGCAGTTGCGTCAGGATCTGAAGATCAATCCTGTCAAGCTTCAAAGTGCCGGTCATCGGTTGCAACCATTCAATGTAGGTTTGCGGCCCTGCCGCTCGTTTCCCGCACGGCGAGACCGGCTGCTGCCGCTTCCGGCAAGCCAACCAACTCTTCCGCATTGGTATCTCGTGCGATGATGATTAGCCCGCGGGCCGGGCTGACGTGTGCTGCGAGTCGCCGCGGCGTGCTGAACGTCGTCCCGACGCTTTCTATCAACAAAGCGTCCGGGCAACCGTCGACATCGATGAGCCCCTTCACCCTCAACAGGCGCCCACCAAGCATATCGACGAGGCTGTCAAGCCAGTCGGAAATCGACGGCCATGTTGTGGGACCGGTGCAGCCGACCTGAAACACCTTGATGCGAGGATGGCTGGCTGGCTGGTCGGCCATGAATCTACTAAGGCTCGCTTTCGGCCCAGGGGAGAACGCCGCCGCCATCCGGGCAACCCGGTCGCTGAAGACGATTGGTTCCAAAAGGGGGTTGTAGGAGGCAACAGCCGACACCGCCCGGTTTCGCGTGGCCGCGTCCGCCATTTCCGCCTTGGTAATCACCACCGCCTGCGCCGCCGCCAGTTGAGCCGCCACGATCGGGACCATGGCGTCATCCGGAGAGGCACCGAAAGCATCGAAAGTGCTCAGAATTCGGGTGCGGAACGTTTGCTGCCGGAAGTTCGCAAGCGATCGCAGGATAGGTCCCGGGTAGGCCAGCCCGCTGCACTCGAGCACGAGCCGGCGGAAGGGGGTTTGTCCGTTGGTGGCCCGCTCGGCTATCAGCGAGTCGATGGCGCTGAGCAGGTTGTCGCCTTGCGAGCAGCAGATGCATCCGTTCGGCAGATTTGCGAGCGGCAGTCCGTTGGTCCCGGTCGACAGGACTGCTCCGTCCACGTCGATCGCGCCGGCTTCGTTGACGATCACGCCGGTGCCGGCCGCGCCGGGCGTGGCGAGAAAGTCGAGCAAAAGCGTGGTCTTGCCACTGCCAAGCGGGCCGGTGAGGAGGATGAACTCGGCTCCGCAGTCGGGGTTCATGGCTGTGTCGAGCCCCGGCGCGCCGCGACCATCTCTTCCACGTCTCCCAACAGCACGCCTGCGTCGTAGACGATCCCCTCCTTGATGGTCAGCGCAAGGCAACGCGGCCAGCTGACGTCGTTGGTCGCGCCGTCCAGCCGCATTGCCCCCGTGCCGTAGAGCAGCTTGAAATCGAGGAGGGGGTTCCTGTCGTGGACAAGAATGTCGGCCCGCTTTCCGACCTCGAGGGTTCCGGTCTCGCCATCGATGCCGAGCAGCTCGGCGCCGGATAAAGTCGCAGCCCGCAGCACCTCCAGTGGATCGAAGCCTGCCTCCTGTAACAACTCGAGCTCCCGCACAAAGCCGAAGCCGTAGGTCTGATACATGAAGCCGGAATCACTGCCGACGGCCACCCGGCCGCCTGCGTTCTTGTAGTCGTTCACAAATCGCATCCAGACGGAAAAAGTCCGCCGCCACTCGACTTCGTTGGTTGTCGACCAACGATACCAGTAAGCGCCGTGGCCGCCCCGCTGCGGCTGAAAGTACGACCACAGCGTTGGGTCGGTGTAGCGGCTGTGCCAGTCCGCGTTGCGGGTACGCATCAGATCGCGATTGGCGTCATAGACGTTGAAGGTGGGAACGAAGGTGTGGCCAGTTTCCAGGAAGCCTGCGAGCACCTGGTCCCACTTGCAACTTCCCGGTTGCGCAGCCTGGAGGAAGGTCTGCCCCGCGGCGGCGAAACGCACGTATTCGTCGTTGTAGTCGTAGTCCGCGGGAAAGGACTGCACGGTCTGCCGGTCCAGCAATGACTCTGGTATGCCGTAGGAATGCTCAGTACTGGTCAGGCCCCATTTGGCGGTCGTCAGGGCGTTCATCCGGCTGACGGCAAGCTGCGCGTGATGGCAGCAGCTCCGAAGGCCCAACTCCCGACAGGCTGCCAACGCCGCCTTCATCATCGCAGGCGGAGCCCCAAAGAATTTCACGCCTTCGGCACCATTTTCCCGGACCTGCGCGAGCCACGCCGTGGCGGCCTCTGCCGTATGCAGGGTCTTTACGTAGTCGTTAGTCCCGGGGAAGGCGGCATAGGGTGCGATCCGAGGCGCGGCAATTTCGCCCGCGTCCGAGCGCTTCGCTTCAGCGAGGGTCCACGAGAGGCCGTTGAAGCACCCGGTCTCCCGAACCGTCGTCACACCATGGGCGAGCCACAGCTTGTAGACGTAGTCCGCCGACGGCATCGGGCCGTTCTCCGCGTGGAACGGCGCGCCGATATGCGCGTGGACGTCGATGAAGCCCGGCGTCAGAAATCGCCCGGCGCAATCGATCTCAACATCCCCGGTCTCGGGCCGGCGGGCGGGCGATATCGGTAGGCCTGGCGTTCCGACCTTCTTGAGCTCGACGATCCGGCCGCTCTCCACGGCCAGATCGGCAGGGCCCCAGGGAGGCGCCCCGGCTCCATCGATGATGGTGGCCCCTCGCAGCACCAGGCGCGCCGGGCGGGTCGTGTTCTGGGCCGCCGTCCCGGGCTGTACCTGGGGCAGCCCAGCTGCCGCGAACATGGCTGCGAACTCATCTCCCGCTGATGTCGACATCAGCGTGTTCCGGAAAGCTGGTTGCGACTTCTAAACAGACCCTCCGGCCGGACCTGTATCACCACAATCAGACCAACAGCGATGGACAGTTCGCGGAGCGAGGCTACTTGAACCGCATCGAACGCGGGTATGGCGGCCGCCACGAACCGGCTTCCCTCCAGCAGCACCATTACGGCGATCGCGCCCAGGATCGCGCCGGGCACCCGAGTCACGCCGCCGGCCGCCGCGGCGAGGAAGATGTAGATCGTCATCTGGACCACGAAGCTATCCGGCGCGATGAAGCTGGTGAAATGCGCGTAAAGAGCGCCGGCCAGACCGGAGAGGCCTGCGCCGATTGCGAATGCCTGGACCTTCAGCACCAGAACCGACTTGCCAGCCACCGCGGCAACCTGCTCGTCCTCGCGCACGGCACGCAACGCACGGCCAAATGGGCTCTTCAGCAGGCGGGAAAGGGCCAGTGCCGCTACGAGGACGAGCGACCACGTCAGCACCATGTACACGATGGGGTAGGCGGCTCCGAAGTACGACTTGAGCGGCGCGGGTATCCCCGAAATGCCGTTGCTACCGCCGGTCAGCCACGTCTCGTTCAGTTCGAAGAGTCTGACGACCTCCGCGAACCCGAGCGTGACGATAGCTAGGTAATCGCCGCGGAGCGTCCTGGTGATCAGGCATACGCCGGCACCTATCGCCGCCGCCAAAGCCGTCGCTCCAAGCCAACCGAACGGGATCGGCATCCCGCCGCCGACCAGGAGGGCAGACGCGTAGGCGCCCAAGCCGTAGAATCCGACCAGGCCCAGGTTGGTCATGCCTCCCTGTCCCCAGCTCGTCACTAAACCGAGCGCGAGCAAGGCGTAAATGCCAGCCAGAGTGCTGACGAAGGTGAGATAGGTAATCATCGCCGCACCGCCGATACACCTGCGAACAGCCCGTTAGGACGGAGCAGCAGGACCAAGAGGATCGCCAGGAAAGCAGTCGCAGACTCGTAAACCGGGGAGATGACCAGGAGCGACAGCTCACTCGCCACCCCAACCAGCAACGCGCCCAGGACCGCGCCTGGCAGGCTTGTGAGGCCGCCCACGACACTGGCCGCGAACACCACGAGCACCAGGCGCGAACCAACTGACGGATCGACGCTCGTCGTCACCACCAGCAACGCCCCTCCTAACCCAGCGAGACCCATGGCGATGAAGGTCGCCAGGTTTGCCAGCCTGTTCGGGACGATGCCCTTCAACCTGGCGAGGTCGGCGTTGTCCGCCACCGCACGCATTGCCTTGCCCAGGCGCGTTCGAGTGAAGAACGTCGCCAGGACGGCGGCGGCCACCAGGGCCACACCGAAATTCAGCAGCTCTTGCGGGCCGAACAGAAGCCCCGCGAACCGAAAGTCCCGCGTGACCGGCACGTCGTAGCTCTCAAGGTCGTTACCAAACGAGAAACGTAGTGCACTCTCAATGGCGAGGTTCAGCGCGATAGACACGACCGCAACCATAAGCGACGTTTGTCCCCCCGACCGCGCACGCACAGGCGCGAGCGCAAGCCGGTCGGTCAACACGCCCACGGCGCCGGCCACCAGGAAGGCGACCGGGAGCGTCGCCGCGAATGGCCAGTGCAGGTGACTGTTCACCATCCATCCAGCATAGGCGCCCACCGTCATTTGGGCAGCGACGCTGAAGTTAATGAACCCCAGCACGCTGAAGATCAACGTCAGGCCGAGGGCAGGGAGCGCGATAACGGCTCCCTGTATCAGCCCGTTCACCAGAGATTGCCCGATGACTGTGAGCATGGCGGGTCAGGCCACCTTGATCAGGGCCAGCTTGCCTTGCTGGATCTGCTCGTAACGGAAGAAGACGCCCTTCACGTCGCCGTTCTCCGCGAAGTCAAGCGGCCCGGACGGCCCATCATAATTTACAGTCTGCTTAGCTGCGATTGACTTCAGAGCCGCCGGGACGAGGTCGACAGCCGCGCCCTGCGGGTCCTGCGAGATGGCGCGTATATTGTCCCGGACGATGGTGCCGTTCACCACGTCCGGTGCCGCGTTGGCCAGTGCCAGTGCGGTCAGGGCTACGTGGTCGAACACCTGACAGGAATAGCTGTCGAGAGATGGTCTATTCAGTTTTCCGATCAGGTTCTTGTAAGCCTCGGACTTCTCCGAAGCCGAGGGCACGAGGGAGTAGGTGCCTTCGCCCACATCGCCGGCGACGGCTGGGAGGATCGCCGGATTGACGCCGAAGGAGAACCCGATCCGCTTCGCGGTGTAGCCGGCTCGGTAAAGGTCCTTGAGCACGACCGCCGTATCAGGCACGTACCCGCCAAGCACGATGGTATCCGGATTCGCACGTAGGGCCTGGTCCACCTCGGACCTGTAGCTGGTCTTCTTGTCTTCGTAGATGAGGCCAGCGCCCTTGCCGCCCGCCTTGGTGAAGATCGAAGAGATGATGTCGATGTATGACTGCGCGAAGGGCGTCTGCGGTCCAAGGAAGAACATGTTCTTCCCGCCCAACTCAACCGCGAACTCGCCAACCCGCGTACCCTGCAGCGTTACCGTCGGTGACGTCCGAAAGATGTACCCGTGGTGAGGCAGTTTCATGATGCTGTCCGCACCCGACGAGGTCAACAGAACCGTACCGCTTTCCCAGCAGAGCGGTGCGATCGCCGATGTGACTGCAGAGGCGTAGGAGCCGCCGATCGAGACAACCTTGTCGACGTCGATCAGCTTGTGCGCCGCACGGACGGCGGCTTCGGGGTTGCTCTGGTCGTCTTCGATCAAGATCTCGATCTTGCGACCGTGCACACCCCCTGCCTCGTTGATCTCGTCCGCCGCTATCTTAGCCGCGGCTGCCATGCTCGTGCCGAACTGGCTCGTGGCCCCCGTCAATGGGATGATGAGCCCGATGCGGACCGGCCCGGCATCCTGCGCCAGTGATCGTGACGGTCGCAGGGCTACGGCGACCGCCGCGCCCCCGGCCAAGCTGACGATTGACCGCCTTGAAATGCTACTCATGCTCTTCGCTCCCACTGGTTGACCCGATCGGCTTCGATTTGCGGCCGCCGCCGAGGAAGAGGTGACGGACCTCATCGTCTCTCAGCAGCAGCTCCGCGCGCATGTCGCGCAGCTTGCGACCGGCCACGAGGACGACGCCGCGCGTGCCGTATTCCAGAGCGAGAAGAGCGTTCTGCTCGACCATCAGGATGGCCAGGCCGCTAGCCGCCAAGTCGCGCACGAGGTCGAAGACTTCGGTTGCAGCGAGCGGCGACAAGCCCGCCGTCGGCTCGTCCAGGAGCAGGACAGACGGTCGCATGATGAGGGCTATGGCCATGGCTAGAATCTGTCGCTGGCCACCTGACAGATTGCCCGCACGGTCGCGGAGACGCGACTTCAGCAGGGGGAAGCGCTCCAACTGCTCGTCAATGCGGGGCTTCAGTTCGCGCCCCAGCAGGTAGCCGCCCATCTCGAGATTCTCGAACACGGTCAGGGCGCCGAAAACGTTGCGCTCCTGTGGAACGAAGCCGAGCCCGCTCGCCATCGCCCGCTGGGCATTCCCACCGGGCACCGTGATCTCACCCAGCCGGACGCTTCCTTCCCGCGGGCGTAACAGGCCCGCGACGAGCTTGAGGAAGGTGGACTTGCCAGCCCCGTTCGGCCCGATGATGACGCAGAAATCCTTGGCAGCAACGTCGAGGTCGATGCCTTTGACGATCTCTTCCGCCGTAGCGTAGCCACCGCGAATGCCGACTATTGCAAGCATCGTCATGCGCGTGCCAGCCCGAGATAGGATTCTTGCACCCGCCGGTCCGAAATGACATCCGCGAAGGAGCCACGCGTCAGGAACTTGCCCGCCACCATAACGACCACGTCGTCGCAGAGCGTCTCAATCAGCTCCATCTCGTGCTCAATCAGCAGGATGGCGATGCCCTTGTCCCGGATGTCGGCCAGGTGCTCGGCGATCTGTCCGACCACCGTCGGGTTTACGCCAGCCATAGGCTCGTCCAGGAGAATCAGCTTTGGAGATGCCATGAGGGCCCTGCCGATCTCGAGCAATTTTCGCTGTCCGCCCGAAAGCGCCGTCACTCGGTTGTCGATGACGTGGCCTAAGTGCAGGCGGTTCGCGATCTCGAACGCGCGCTCCCGCAAAGCGGCTTCCTGCCGGCGCACCTTGCTTCCGCTGAGCAGCCCGGCCAGCAGGCCCTCGCCGATCTGTTCTGGCCCGTAGAGCATCAAATGCTCGAACACCGTCATCTGCGGGAAGCCGCGCGCGAGCTGAAATGTGCGGACCAAACCGCTGCGCGAAATCTGCCTGGCGTCACAGCCGGTTATCGTTGTGCCTTCGAAGTCCACTTTGCCGCTGTATGGGAGCAGGCCCGAGATGCAGTTGAAGAGGGTGGTCTTGCCCGCGCCGTTCGGTCCGATGAGGCCCGTTGTCTTCCCCGGCGCGACATCGAAGGACGCACCGTCCAGGGCGTGGTTGCCGCCGAACGCGACCCGGACGTTCGCGATGCCGAGCAATACCGAACTGTCTCGTCGCTCAAGGCTGCTTGCCTGCATCGCCGCACGTTCCGCTAAGAGTTGCTAACGGCGCTTAACTACCTTACCTATACGCTTAGGCCTATAGGTGTCGGACACTTAAGAGTCCGGGCCGCTGGAACGGAGTGGTAATTTGACGAGCAAGAGGTCCATGAGACGCGCGATAGATTACCAGGCTGCCTTCCAGGACATGCCGGTCGGGCAGGCGATTGCTGAGGATCGTGTCATACGGGCCTGCAACCGGGCGTTCGCGCGCACCTTCCGCGGTGAGGAGCATGACCTGGTCGGGCATACCTTCGAGCGGTTTTATCCGACCCAAACCCAGTTCGAGAGCACGGGCGACCGGGTCGGCCCGCTACTTGCGCGTGACGGCACGTTCGCTGACCACCGGGTCATGAGGCGATTGGACGACGAGCTTTTCTGGGTGCATGTGCGCGGGTTTACCTACACCCCCGCCGAACCGCACCGACACACCATCTGGGTGTTCACGGAACTCCCCTCTCGCGATCAAGGGGCCGGGACCATCAGGAGTTCGCTGACGCCGCGTGAGAGAGACGTCGCCACCCTGCTGATCGAGGGCAAGACCGGGAAGGAGGTGGGCATTGAGCTGGGCATCAGCCCGCGCACTGTCGACATCTATAAGGCGAAGCTGCTTCGGAAATATGGGGTGACCAGCACACCCGACCTCGTGCAGCGGCTGCTTACTGGCTGACCCGCAAATACGGCTGTCGCTCCGCCCCGGCTCGGCAGGACATTCCTCGCGGCACGTGGAAATAAGCCGATAATGCTCTCGCGCGGCTCGTACAGTGCCCGCCTCTAACCGGGGGCCCGCATGCGTGTTGATTCCATTCTAACATCGTCGCTTCGCGACCCATCCCTATTCGTGCAACGCAACCTGATCGACGGTCAGTGGGTCGAGGGTGGCGATCGCATTCACGTGCGGAATCCGTCGGACGGCACGTTGGTCGGCGCGGTTCCAAAGATGGGTACTGTGGATGTCGAGATAGCCATTGAAGCGGCGCGTTCCGCGTGGCCCGCCTGGCAGTGTCGCACCGCAGGCGAGCGAGGCGCAATCCTGGAGCGCTGGCACGACCTGGTGGCGGCCAACGTCGACGACATCGGTCGCATTATGACAGCGGAACAGGGCAAACCGTTTGCGGAGGCGCGCGGGGAGGTGCTCTACGCCGCGACCTTCATCAAGTGGTTCGCGGAAGAGGCGCGGCGAGTCGAGGGGCGGGTCATCCCAGCCCCGACAGCGGATCGGCGGATCATAACCCTCAAGCAGCCTGTCGGCGTCTCCGCCGCGATCACGCCCTGGAACTTTCCGGCGGCGATGATCGCGCGCAAGGCAGCGCCGGGCCTCGCCGCCGGCTGCCCCGTTATCGTAAAACCTTCGGAGCTGACGCCCTTTACGGCCCTGGCTTTGGCGGTGCTGGCCGAACGGGCCGGGATGCCTCCAGGCGTGTTCAGCGTCGTCACCGGGGAGCCCGCCATAGTGGGGGCCGCGCTGACCCGCAGCGAGACCGTCCGTAAGCTGTCCTTCACGGGGTCGACCGCCGTGGGGCGGCTTCTGATGCGGCAGAGCGCCGACACGATTAAGCGGTTGTCCCTAGAGCTCGGCGGGAACGCCCCATTCATCGTGTTCGACGACGCCGACCTGGACACGGCCATCGAGGGCGTGATGGCGAGCAAGTTCCGGAACGCGGGACAGACGTGCGTCTGCGCGAATCGTATTTTGGTGCAGGACGGCATCCACGACAGCTTCGTGGAACGGCTGTCATCCCGCGTGGTCGCGTTGCGGGTCGGGGACGGGATGGAGGAAGGCGTCACGATCGGGCCGCTGATAAATGTCCAAGCTGTGGAGAAGGTACGGGCGCACCTGGATGACGCGCTGGCCAAGGGAGCGCGTTGCGTAATCGGCGGCGGTGACGCCGGCAGGGGCGGCAACTTCATGCAGCCCACCGTGATCACGAGAGCTTCGCCCTCGATGAGAGTGGCGTCGGAGGAGACGTTCGGCCGCTGGCCCCGGTGTTCCGTTTTGGGACGGAGGAGGAGGCTGTCGAGATGGCGAACGGCACGCCGTTCGGCCTCGCCGCATATTTCTACACGGAAAACCTACGGCGCTCCTGGCGGGTGGCGGAGGCGCTGGAGTTTGGCATGGTCGGGCTGAACACCGGGTCGATCGCGATGGAGGTCGCTCCGTTCGGAGGCATTAAGCAGTCTGGTCTCGGGCGGGAAGGCGCCCGGGACGGTATGGACGAATACCTCGAGACAAAGGCGTTTCATGTCGCTGGCATCGGCTAGGCAGAGGCCAGGACTTGGAGCGTGCCTGCGTGCGGACATCAAGTGTCCCGATCGATACGGTCTTGGAAGCGGCTAGCCGGTTGGGAGGTGGAAATGGCGGAGCATTTTGACTGCGTGGTGATAGGAGGCGGAGCGGCCGGCGCTTCGGTCGGCTATGAACTCTCTCGTCACGCCAAGGTGGTTCTTGTCGAGCAGGAATCTGGACTCGGTTATCACAGCACGGGTCGGTCGGCCGCGGTGATCTCGGAGAATTACAGACCCTTGGGGTGGCAAACGCTGGTGACGGCAAGCCGTGCCTTCTTCGAGCATCCGCCGGCAGGCTTCTGCCCGATGCCCTTGCTTCGCCGAATTGGCGCCCTGTATTTCGGGAGCGCGGGACAGACCGGCGATCTCCGGGCCGCGAGCGACGAGTTGGAGCGGCGCGGCGTGCCGTGCCAGTCGATGGAGGCGGCGGAGGCCGCCAGACTGTCGCCGACAGTCCGGACGGAGCGGTTCGCCACGGCCTTGCCCCCGCGGCAGCGATGGTGGCGGCGTCTCTCGTCCTAGGACTGATCCCGCCCGGCTTTCTGGACGCGTATCGCGTGGACATAGCGAAGTTTCTGCCCGAACGGCTGCAGGCCGAGGCGCCAAACGGGCGATATGACGTGAAGCAGGCAGGTTCGCCCCGCTCGCAGCCATAGTCGTTAAGTCGATCCCCCGCGTCGGAACAGGCTTGGCCGTGGCGAGTGAGCGTGGAGGCGATGCTGGGAACCGCGCCGTTCCGCGTGGTCCCCGGCAGCTGCAAAGTCATCGAACGGCGGTCACGCGGGGATGGGGGCCACGTATCGGCTGAGCGAGAGGTCGCCGGCTGGGATGTCGGGTGGCCGCCCCGAAACGACATCGGCGAGCACCCGTCCGGACCCGCACGCCATCGTCCATCCCAGCGTTCCGTGGCCAGTGTTGGTGAAAAGGTTCGGGTAGCCGGTAGTCCCCACGATCGGCGTGCCGTCCGGCGTCATCGGCCGTAGGCCAGTCCAGAACGTCGCGGTCGACAGGTCGCCGCCGTCGGGAAACATGTCGCTCACTGATTGCGAGAGCGTGGCCCGCCGAGGCCTGCGCAACGTGCTGCTGAAGCCGGCCAGCTCCGCCGTGCCGCCTACCCTGATGCGGTCCTGAAACCGGGTGATCGCAACTTTGAAGGTCTCGTCCATGACGGTCGAGACCGGCGCCCCGGCCTCGTCCTTGATCGGCAACGTAAGCGAATACCCCTTCACGGGATAGACCGGGAGATCAAGCCCGAGCGGCTTTACGAGGCGCGGCGAGTAGCTCCCCATCGCTACAACGTATATATCTGCCGTCAACATCCCGGAGCTAGTCACCACGCCCGTCACGCGGCGACCTTCGGTCACCAGCCGGTCCACGGTGACGCCGTGGCGGAAGTCGACTCCTAGCCCCGCGGCGATCGCCGCAAGGCGCTGCGTGAACTGGTGGGCGTCGCCCGTCTCGTCACCGGGCAGGCGCAGGCCGCCGACGAACCGGCTCCGTACCCGCGCCAGCGCCGGTTCAGCCGCGACGCATTGCGACTGGTCGAGGATCTCGTAAGGGACCGAGTATTCATCCAAGACCGCCGTGTCGTCGCCTACGTGATCCAGTTGCTTCTGAGTCCGAAACAGCTGCAACGTCCCGAGTTGCCGGTCGTCGTAGGTGATCCCAGTTTCTCTGCGCAAATCCCGGAGCACGTCCCGGCTGTACTCCGCAAGCCGGACCATCCTGCCCTTGTTCCGCCGGTAGGCGTCATGAGTGCAGTTTGCGAGCATCTGGGCCAACCAACCGTAGAGCTGCGTGTCGAGGCGCGGCCACATCACCAACGGCCGATGACGCATCATGAGCCACTTGAGGGCTTTGACCGGGATCCCCGGGGCCGCCCACGGCGCGGAATAGCCCGGCGAGACCTGCCCCGCGTTGGCAAAACTCGTTTCCATTCCGGCCGACGCTTGTCTGTCGACGACCACCACCTGGTGCCCCGCCTTCGCGAGGTAGTAGGCCGAGGTGACGCCCACAACGCCGCTACCAAGTACAAGCACCTTCATTCGACATACTCCGAACCATTGATGTATTGGCGCCGATAACGGTTCCCGAGACTGGTCAGAATTTCGTACCCGATGGTCCCGGCCGCGGCCGCTAGCCCGTCTGCATCTTGCCTCGGCCCGAGGAGCTGGACCGTCGTGCCAGCCCGTATCGAATCGGACGCACGTGACACGTCGACCGTGACGCTGTCCATCGATACCCGGCCAACCATTGGCAGGAGGACGTCGCCGAACCAAACGGCGCCCCCACTCCCGGCGCTTCGCAGGATGCCGTCCGCGTATCCCGCGGCGACCACCGCGAGCCGTGTCGGGTGTCTGACCCTTGTGGCATGCCCGTAGCCGACCGCAGTGTTCGCCGCGACCTCGAACACTTGGACAACTTGGGCCTCCAGCCTGACGACACCACGCATCGGATTCAAACGGCCGGGTTGCGGCGCAATCCCGTAGAGCGCAGCACCGGGTCTCACGATGTCCAGGTGATACTTCCCGCCGAGGAAGATCCCGGAAGACGCGGCGATGCTGCCGCGGGTCTTCGGAAAGTAACGATGAGCCGCTTGGAAGGCGTCTAACTGAGCACGGTTGGCAATGTTCAGCGGATCGTCCGCGCAAGCCAGGTGGCTCATTACGCAATCCAGAATAACGTGGGATAGGGCCCGGTCGTCGGCCAGAATTTGCTTAACGTCCGCCTGCGACAGCCCAAACCGGCTCATCCCGGTATCGACCTGCAACATAGCCGACAAGCGGGTCCCACGGTTCCTTGCCAGAGCTGCCCAACGTTCGAGCTGGTCCAGGCTATTGAGCAGCGGTGCGAGCCCATGCCGGGGAAACTCCGCCTCCGAGCCAGGTTGCGGCCCATGCAGAACGGCGATCGACGGCCCGCGGCCAACGATTCGCCGCAGCTCGATCCCTTCGTCGAGATGGGCAACGAAGAAGGTTTGGCAGCCCTCCTCTACAAGCGCCGGCGCAACGTGGCGCACTCCGAGTCCGTAGGCGTCCGCCTTGACGACAGCGGCACATTCGGCGCCCGGCGCGTGCTCACGCAGAAGCCGGTAGTTCTCTCGGACGGCCGCCAAATCAACCGTAAGCGTCGCAGATGCCCAATTTGCCCTACTCGCTTCGCACGACATCCGCATCCCGCGCCCCTTGACTCATGGTCCGTTCAATAAGACGGCCCGTGCCGGCAATGATGCCGAATAGGGGTTGGTCGGCAGTAGAACTCGCTGCGCTGGCGCCCAAGATCAGCAAATCTCGCGGTGAACCGGATTTAAGCTGCCGTGGAAAGCGGGAGCATGGAACATGACGTCAAATTCCCTTATCGAACTCGACCGAGCCCATCTGGTGCACCCGGTCGCCTCGTGGAATGGGCATGAGAGAATCGGTGCGACCGTCCTGCAATCGGCCAAGGGGGCCTACGTGACTGATGCGTCGGGTCATCGATTGCTCGACGGGTTTGCCGGCCTTTGGTGCGTAAATGCCGGATATGGCCAGGAAAGCGTGGTTGAGGCTGCGGCCGAACAGATGCGGCGGTTACCCTACGCCACCGGCTACTTCGATTTCGCGAGCGAACCAGCAATCCGCCTGGCAGCCGAGCTGGCCGATCTGGCTCCGGGCACGCTGAACCACGTCTATTTCACCTTGGGCGGCTCTGATGCGGTAGATAGTGCAGTTCGGTTCATCCGGTTCTACCATTACGCGAAAGGACAGCCAGAGCGCCGGCACGTCATCTCGCTGCAGCGAGGCTACCACGGCTCCTCGTCCACCGGCGCAGGCATAACGGCTCTCCCGGCCTTCCATCGGGATTCTGACTTGCCGCTTCCGTGGCAGCATTACATCCCTAGCCATTATTCGTATCGCAATCCGATAGGCGATCAGCCCGCAGCGATCATCGCGGCCTCGGTCGCCGAACTGCGGGCCAAGGTAGAGGAAATCGGGCCTGAGAAAGTGGCCGCATTCTTCTGCGAGCCGATCCAGGGCTCCGGCGGAATCATCGTTCCACCGCCGGGCTGGATCAAGGCCATGCGTGAAGAATGCCGCGAGATGAGCATCCTTTTCATCGCCGACGAGGTGATCACCGGCTTCGGCCGGACCGGCCCTATGTTCGCTTGCGAGGAAGAGACGATCGTTCCCGACATGATGACGCTCGCGAAGGGCTTAACCTCGGGATATGCGCCAATGGGAGCTGTCATAATGACGGACGAGGTGTACGGCACGATCCGCGATGGCAGCCCTGACGGCACTCCGATCGGTCACGGAATGACGTACTCCGCCCATCCCGTGAGCGCGGCGGTCGGCCTTGCCGTGCTGAAGCTGTACGTCGACGGCGGGCTACTGGCGAACGGTCAGGAGATGGGCCGTAGGCTCGCCGAGAGGCTGGCGCCCTTGGCAGATCACCCTCTGGTTGGTGAGGTGCGTGGTCGAGGAATGCTTCAGGCGCTGGAGCTCGTCACTGACAAGCGACTTCGCACCAAACCCGCCCGCGGTCTCGGGATCGCCGCAAAGATGTTTGCAATTGGTTATCGGAACGGCCTGATCTTTCGCGCCTTCGCCGACGACGTGATCGGGTTGGCTCCGCCGCTTTGCTGTACCTCGGAGGACATAGACTCCCTGGTGGCCCGACTGACGCGCACACTGGACGACGTGTTGGACGTGCCCGAAATCCGTCAGGCTATAGTTAGTTGAGCGCCTGACTACGTAGTCGCGTATCGCGCCATGGAGGGTGCGATGGGAGTTCACCCGTTTTTTCTCAGGGGTTTGCATAATGCGTGGGCACCCAGACATATAATCCATTGCGCCAGACGTAGCTGCCGTGCACGAGTGCCGAGGTATGAACCTCGCGCAACCTGGTCTCTGGTGGCACCCAGACATAATTCGACTCGTGGAGTGTCCAGTGCCCCGGCGACAGGGCACGTGTGGTCACCGAAATTGGCGGTGCAGGCAGTGGCCGCGAGACAACTGAATCTGTTTCGGAATGGTCAATGTCGCCGCCGGGTTGAGTACCCGGTGCGAGGCCGCTCGGCTGCGCCCCAACTGGCGCGCAGACAAGCGCCGACAGGCCGATCGCAGCGGCGTAGGCAACGAGGATGTTCGATGCGCCCGTCATAGCCGTTCCTTTGCTGAGTTTCGATTTACCCGAGACTTTCCTGCGGATTCTTCTGCGCCTGGGCAGTTCGTTTCCCCGCCTTGTCAGGCCGCACATCGCAGCTTCCCGACGGATCGCAATTTCGCCAACCGCTCAATGACGGCCCTGATGTGCGTTTCCAACTCCTCAGTGGACATCGACGGCGGGTCCACGATGACGGTCTCGGCGAGCGCCTCGTCCCGATCTGCCAGAATTGATAGTCCCGCGCCGCGTAGCATCGTCTCCTCCACGCCGGATGCCCGCTCGATCTCCGCGATACCGCGTAGCAGGCGGTCATCGATGGGCTCGTTCGGCCGGCCGGCCTGCTCAGGCCCAGCGAAAACGTGCTTGCTGGAGACGTAAAGCATCGGCGTCAGGCTGGTGACCGGGGTGCCGTCCGCCGGCGGGGCAGGGCGGGCAGGCGACTCGCTGTCCGGCAGATTGGCGATCTCGGCGAGCGCATTCCGCACGCAGTCATGTGCCGCGTTGCCGCTCCTGGACGCGGTCGAGAAGCCACGCAGAAGTGCGGCCAAGCCAGGCGAGAGCGCCAGGTTGGGACCCACCATCACCTTGCCAGTCTCGATGGCGGCGGCGATCTGGCCAGCGCGTTCCAGCCGCGCCCGCAGTTCGTTCGCATCGGGCGAGTGGAGCATGAGGCTGCGGCCAATGCGTTTCGGCCCAGCGTCGTCGATCTTTGCGTGGAAAACGCGCGCGTAGATGCGCCGGCCACCGAACAGGACGATCGCCTCGCCCTCGATCAGGGACGTCAAATCGTTCCAGTCCACCCGCGATATCGTCCGGACCTCGGCATGCCGGGCTTCGCGGTAATTGCCGTCGCTCGATCCCTGGTAGGACGTGGCCTGGGTGACGTTCGTCTGGCCGGCGGTCTTCTCGATGTAGTCGCGCGTTCGCCCGGAATCCTGCTGGCGCATGGCGATCATGATGTTCGCATTGCCGAGCAATGAGGCGGTTTTTTCGCCCAGGCGCGCGTAAATGCCCGACACTTCCTGAAAGCCGAGCATGAAGCTGATATTAAGGCCACGCCCCATCGCCAGCATCCGGTCGAGGCCGCTCGTCGCGTAATACGCCAGTTCGTCGAGCACGACCGGGAACGGGGAGGGACCCATCCCGGGTTTGTCGGCCTCGGTGTAGTCGCCTTCGAGCGACGCGCCGAGCAGCTGCGCCATCATCCCGCGCAATGAGGCGACAACCAGCTTGCCGAGCGCGGCCAGCGTGGCGTCGGAATTTTCCAGCGCCGGCAGGTTGACTACCAGGATGCGTCGATTGAGTACGATATCGCGCATGTCGATGTCGCCCATCTCGCATCGGAATATATGTCCGAGCGATACCGCAAGCTGGGTGAATGTTGCCGTGAAGTAGAATTGCGCAAACCCGTGCTGCTTGCTGGGTTCATCGCCCTTTTGCTTATCCAGTGGCATGGTCGGATCGTAGCCGGGCAACTCGCCCAGATAGGCTTTCAGTGGCCAGATGATCTCTTCGGGAATTTCGCCGGTGACATCGATCTCGGTTTCCTTGCCGGTGTCGGCATCCCGCAGCACGTAGATCTTCTGCATCGCGAGCTTCCAGATCCAGCGCAGCTCGATCGAGAAGCGGATGACGTCGATGTTCAGCGGCACGCCCTTATGGTCACGCAGCCAGACCAGCACTGGCGCGATCGTGCCGATCAGCGCCACGGCGCGCTCACGAAAGACGCCATTGGCATCGTTCTGCGCGGCGTCGCCAAGTTGGCTCGCCAGCAGTTCGCGGATCGCGTCGGCATTGCCGGTCGCGAATGCGTTGAAGGTGTGGCTGTCCTTTAGGCCGGAGGCGACCATGAAATTCAGCACGCGCACGTCATCCTCGCGGCCGAACCGGCGCGCGAGTGCGAGCACCGTCCCAAACAGGCTGCGATCCGCCTTGCCGTCCACCAGGACGAAGCCGGAGCCTTGTGCGAGCGAACTGCACAGCAGGCTCATGATTGCCGTGGTCTTCCCCGCGCCCGTGGTGCCGGGGATCGTGATGTGCTGCCGGGCGTCCTCCGCCGTGACCCAAAGCTCCTGTCCATTGATCGCCCAGCCGATGAACAGGCTGCCGCCTGCCATCTTCGGCTTTCGGCTGCCAGGTGTCGGGTTGCTGTAGTCCGGCAATCCGGAACTGCGGGGCAGGCGCATCGGCAGCGCCACCCGCCGGGTCAGCACCCAGGCGGCATAGGCGATGGATGCCGGGGCGACGATATCGATGGCGGCCGGCTCGAAGAAGCACCCGACCGCTGCCATGCCGAGCACCAGGCCGGACGCGGAACTCCGCAGCGCCTCCGACAACCGGACCGTGAAAGGCCGGATGTCGCGGAGACTCTGCGCCCCGGTGCGCTCGAACTGCTCCTGCGGCCCGAGGATCTGACGAGGGATCATCGATCGGCACCGGCGAGGTCTGATGGCGTGCTCGACATCGGGGCGGGTTACTCGTGCAGCCCGAACGGATTGGAGGGAGTCGGAGTACCCGGCGCCGCGACCGCAGGCTGACCCGGAGGCGGGGCTACTTGCGGCGGCTGCGCGAGCTTGTCCCGAAACGCCGGGGGTATCTCGACACCGGCCGGCTGGTCGGCTGCTGCCCCGGCGCGTGGCAGGACGGGCGGCGCGCGCTCCGCAACCGAGGCCTGGGCGGGCGGGATCGGATCGTCCGGGTGCGACATTATGCGACCGGCCTGGAAGGCTCCGAGTATCAGCACGCCCGCGACGACGCCTTTCAGGAAGCGACCGCCTGATTTTGGGGTGGCCGGTTGGGGCGCGGTTTCATTCGGCAGGGCCAGCAGGGGGGTGTTGCCAATCGTTATGTGGACCTGAGCCCCGTCGGGGATCACCAACTCCATGCCTCTGTCCTCCGCCAAGCGCTTGTTCGGGAACGAGGCTACGAGGCGCCTTTGCGAACGGGTGGGCCTCATGGAACCCTGCTGGGTGGGAAGGCGATGTGGGGGCGTGATATATCGCGGGCCATGACCAATGTGCAGAACGGCGAGGCCGCTGGGTTCACGCCCCGCGAACGGGATTATATCCGGCGCGAGCTGGACATGTTCTTTTCGACCTATCCGCGGGTTGCCGACGGCTTCCAGCTCAAGACCTGGCGGGGCGGTCCCCAGGCCGGGCAGGCGAAGCTTCCACCGACCGCCAAGGGGCTGGTTGATCGCGGCCTGATGCGGCTGGACACCAGTGAACGCCTCCCGCGCCTGTTCTTCACAGAGGTCGGCATGGCCGAGCTGCGGGCGATGGTGATGGATCGGCGTCTCATGGACCCGGCCAAATTCGCGCACGTCAGACAAGAACTAGGGATCGATCCGGTTCCTCCAGAGAGCCCGTAGAGCCTCCGTCGCGAGCTTTTTGAGGGGTTTCGTCAGCCGCTCCTGATGCGACTTCGCGGGCCGGCAGTCGGATGCGGGAATGGCCGATGAAGGTCGCGCCAGGGTCGATGTGTCGACCGTGCTACAGGTCGAATGCAGGCCTGGAGTAACCTCAACACCTGGGCGAACTCAGCAATGAGCTTCCGCCAATTTTGCCAGCCAATCACAAAAGACAGTGCTGGCAGCGTTGGTCAGGTCGTGCTGTGGCAGGTATGCGAAGTATGTGCGGGCCGGCAGGCTCACATCCGGGAAAGGTGCCACCAGCCGGCCGGCCGCGAGATCATCGCTGACCAACGCCGTTGGTCCCATCGCGACGCCCAGACCATCGACCGCAGCCTGAATGGACAGGTAGAAGTGATCAAGTGTCAACGTCGCCGCTGGCTTCAATTCCGCATGCCCGGCAACCGTGAGCCAGTCACGCCAGAGTTTCGGCATGGTGCTGACGTGCAGCAGCGTATGTCTCTCTAGGTCAGTGATCGTTGTCAGAGGATGCCGCTTGGCAAGAGCAGGGCTGCAGACCGGCAACCGGCGCTCATTCAGCAAGGGTCGTGAAACGAAGCCGTAGAACGTGTCCGGGCCACCGCGGATCACCACGTCGTATTCCTCCGGCAAGGCATCGACAGGCTCGTTGGCCGTTGTCAGTTGAACCTCGATGCCAGGATGCGCCTCGCGAAACAGCGTCAGGCGCGGCAGCAGCCAGCGCAGGCTGAACGTTGCCAAAGCATTAACCCGCAGCACCGTTGCCATGGGTCCACCCCGCCGTTCTCTGTGCTGTCGCGCCGCGGTCGAGATACGGTCAAGCGCCGGACCAAATTCGACAAGCAGGGCACCACCTTCAGGCGTCAGCGTCACGCCTCGGTTCCGCCGGCCGAATAGTGCGGGCGCACCGAGCCACGTCTCAAGCAGGTGAATCTGTCTGCTGATCGCGCCGTGCGTCACGCCAAGTTCGGCAGCTGCATCCTTGAAGCTGCCACGGCGTGCAGCGGCTTCGAAAGCGCGGACTGCATTCAGCGGCGGAAGTAGTCTGCGTTGCGGAGGGTTGCGCGCCATTAGGTGAGTTTTTCTGACCTGAAGTCCGAAAATAACTCGGTTGTGGCTGACCCAGCAAACGCCCAGTTTGGTTTGGGTGACATTTTTGCCTCGATGCTGCCGCTTCCATCAGTGCCATCAGGAGGAACTGCGGGTGAGCCATCTCGCTGTCTTCACGTCATTCCGTAGTGCCAGCATGAACTTGCCTGCAAAGGCCCGTTCCCGACGCACGCTCGCACTGGCTGGGATCGCCCACGCCCTGCACGACGGGCTCACCGACATGATCTACGTGCTGCTGCCGGTTTGGCAGTCGCAGTTCGCGCTCAGTTATGGGGCACTTGCGGTGCTGCGGGCCCTATATGTCGGCGCCCTGGCCGCACTCCAGGTCCCGTCCGGTCACCTTTCCCGTCACCTGAATGGGCGAACCGTCCTCGTGCTCGGCACATTCGTCAGCGGGGGCGGCTACACTTTGGCCGGGATGTCGGGTGGACTTGTGGGGTTGTGCGTCTCCCTTGCCTTGGCCGGCGCAGGTGGCAGCACCCAGCACCCGATTGCCTCCGCCGCTGTATCTCGCGCCTATGGCAAGACGGCGCGCGGCCCGCTCGGCACATACAATTTCGCCGGAGACCTGGGCAAAGCAGCACTTCCGCCGAGTGTCGCCCTGCTGCTGACTGTCATGAACTGGCGTTCGGCGCTCTGGGTCGTTGCCGGTTTGGCAATTGTCGTCGCGCTGTTGATCCGGTGGCTCATGCCGCTCGTCGCGGATCCCCAGGCCGCGGTCGAAACCGCGAGGGCGCCGGCCCGCGAAGGGTCCGGTCGCGGCGGGTTTTCCCTGCTACTCGCCATTGGCGTGCTGGACACCGCACCGCGCATGGGTTTCCTTCTGTTCCTCCCGTTTCTGCTCCAGGCCAAGGGCGCCTCGCTGACGACGGTCGGCCTCGCGTTGTCGCTGGTGTTCATCGGCGGCGCACTCGGCAAGGCGGCGTGTGGCTGGCTTGGCGCACGGCTTGGCCTTCTCGCGACGGTGATCACGACCGAGGTCGGGACAGCAGGTTCAATCCTGGCCGTGCTCGCCTTGCCGCTGATACCCAGCCTCATCATACTGCCGTTGCTGGGCGTGATGCTCAACGGCACATCCTCGGTACTCTACGGCACGGTGCCGGAACTCGTGCCGGCCACGCGAATCGAACGCGCCTTCGCGCTGTTCTACACGGGCATCCTGGGATCGAGCGCGCTGGCGCCGGTGCTATACGGGCGGCTTGGTGATGCGGCGGGGCCTATCTGGGCTTCAGGTGCGGCGGCGGTGACGGCGCTTGCGGTTGTGCCACTGATGCTCCTGCTGGCACCGCGGCTGGCATCGTTTTCGAACCCTCAGAATTCTTGAGTTCCGCCGCGGTAGCCTGCAAAAGGTTCTGTCAGTCTAGTTCATCGGCGCCTTCCACGGTGCCAACCCCGACGACACCGTCAATGTCGCTGAGCTTGGCGATCAAGTGCGAAATCGGACGCTTGCCTTTCACGTTCATGCAGAGAACGACATCTCCCTTTCGCGGGAAAACCCCAACTTCGACACCCTCTTCATCGGCACGTTCGCGTGCCTCTTCGACAGCATTTGAGAAAACGCCCTCGCGCTCAATTTCAACCTGGTCAATCGCAAAGCGAAGGTTGGTGCATGCGATCAGTATCGTACGCAGTAGGCCGCGGCCATCCTGGTAGGAAATTCGGATTCTTGTTGCCGTGCGGCGCTCCTTTGGCAGGAGGCGGACCAGCTTCGGAAATACGAACATTATGACGAAGTGGCCGATTGTCGTTGCGACGGCGAGCACGGGCAGCCCGGCACCGCACGCCATACCGAGTGCAGCTGTCAGCCAGACGGAGGCCGCGGTAGTCAGACCGCGGACCACATCGCGTCGCATGAAGATGACACCGCCGCCGATAAAGCCGATACCAGAGACGATCTGCGCCGCGACCCGAGACGGATCTACAACAACGCGTCCGTTCGCCAGCACATCCATGAAGCCATACTTCGAAATCAGCATGAACAGGGCTGCAGAAACGCCAACCAGCGTGTACGTTCTCAACCCAGCGCTTTTTTGGCGAACCTCTCGTTCCAGCCCGACTAAAGCGGAGAGCACGAAAGCCAGTGTCAGCTCTTCGAGCTGTAGCCAGCCCTGGCCGGTCACATCAAAGAAACTCGACATCCAGTTGCGCTACCCCTGGCCGGAATTGAGACCCGATGAGGTGGCCACCCCCTCCGCCCCGCGACCGAGCGGGAGCGATGTACCCCTACCACGACCCTATACGCGGCCGACCCGGGCGCCCATACCTTGAGTCTGGATGGAAGAAAATGGGCCGATTCGACGGTCTAGTGATAGGAGCTTTCGCTATGGAGAGGCGGCAGGCCTGTTTGCCAGATCGGATGTCAGCCTGTTTCGGACTCTTGCTGAGCTGGTAGTGAAATAGGTGTAAAGCGCTGGATGCATAAGTCGAAAAGCTCAAGTAAGCCCCGTACAGACAAGGGCGGTCGGCAATATGCTGCTATTCCAGTGCGCTTTAGTGGCGACGGCCGGCTAGAGGTTCTGCTCGTTACTTCTCGGGGCAGCCGGAGGTGGGTCATCCCGAAAGGGTGGCCTATGCGGAAGGTAGCGCCGAGCGCCGCAGCCGCGCGGGAAGCTTATGAGGAAGCCGGCATTGAGGGCGTAATCCGTCCGGGCGGGGCGGTAGGCAACTACCACTATGCAAAGGCCCTCGGGGCAGGCGAGATGCCCATCAAGGTGAAGGTCTTCCTACTTTGGGTTGAACGGCAACTCGACAGTTGGCCAGAGCAAGCGGAACGAGAGACGCGTTGGTTCAGTCCTGAGGAGGCTGCCGAGTTGGTCGCAGAGCCCGAACTCGCAACCCTTCTTCTAAGCACGCGCGACATGGTCGCTAATGAGAAGCCGTGATGGGCGAGCGAGCCAATAGTATGTCCATTGGCGGCTTCCTTTTCCAATCACGGCTTTCACCCGACACCCAGCCACGCTGACGGCTAAGGCCCGGCCGGTCCGCGGGCCTCTTTTTTGGTCTACCAACGCCGACGGGACGATGAGGCAGCGCTGGAGCTGAGTGCGTTGAGGCCGAGCAATTCGATCCTCCTGATACCATTCATCGCCCGTGCAATCTGGGGCGAGAGGATCGGGCGGCCTGCCATGCGCTCAGCGGCCCAGTGGTCGCGCGCGCCGGCTGCCTCAATGCGCGGGTTCGGATGGAGGTAGCGGCCGAAGCCCTCCGTCTCGAAGCCGAGCGAATGCAAGGCATACCAGAGGCGGCGGTCCACCAGTTTCAGCCAGACGAACTGCGCTGGCGCGAGCACCCCGGCCTTGAGGCGTGCTTCGTTTAGCAGGGCCATCAGGGCGGTATGAGCATACCCATGGCGAGCGGCGACCGCCGCAGCCGGTGTCAGGACCTCGTAATCGCGCAACGCGGCGTCGGCCTTGATGACTGCGGCATCAGGGAAGCTCAGGGGCGCCTCGGGTCCCTCAGGTTCATCGTCTCCTGCTGCGCTCAGCGCGTTGGATAGCTCACCGAGCAGACGCTGCGCCTCGACCCGGCGGCCCGCCATGTGCAAGGCAAAGGCGGCGAACAGGGCCCGCATGTGGGGCGGCGCCTGTTCGACCCCGCGCCACGGCGGCCCGAGCTGCTGCGCCAAGCGCCGAAATGCCGCCGCATCATCGAACAGGCCATCTGGCTTCGTCGCAAAGCGTGCGACCCACTCTTCCGGGGTCAGGGCATAGTCGGCGGGGCGCGGGGCGGCGGAGGGCGCCACCAGCCGCAGATGGCGCTTGGCGAACGCGGCACTGGTCGGAAACGACACCGCCTGCTCCCGGATCAAGGCATCGAGATCGAAGCCGCGCTTGTAGCGGGACGGGGCTGCCCGCCACATGGCGACGGAGGCCAGGATCAAGATCAGCGCCGTAGCCGGGATGCGGAACGACGCCCCGACCGCGTGGGCGATGCCGTAGAGATCGCGCCATTCGACGTCGCCGGGATCCGCTGCCGCCATCTGCCGGTCGGCCAGGTCATAGCGGTTGGTGAAATGCCGCAGGAAGGCGATCTGCTCGTGAAACAGCGCCATCACCATGCTGCTGATGGTGGCGTGAAAATTGACCCACAGCACCCAGGCGAGAATGCCGCTCCCGACGAGGATGACGATCAGGAAAAAGCCGCCATTGTCGTCGTGAGACGGCCATGCGGCGCGCGGATTCGGTTGCGCGCGCATGGTCAGTTTCCATCCGCCAGCACGGTTGGCGGCTTCCGCGCGACAATGACCGGAGGCTCGGGTGCCGGATGGTTTGCCGCTTGCCGATCGACGGAAGCGCGCAGGCGCAGAACCTGTTTCAGCACGGCCTGCAGATAGATCGCCTTATGCTGCGGATCGTGGGAGTGGTAATACCCGACACCCTGCCAGAAATCGCCGCGCGCCTCGTCGAGACCCTGGCGGAGAATCCAGCTTCCCGCCTCGACATTGGCACAGAAATCGTCCCGCAACGCGTGGAACGTTGCGGCCTCGGTCGCGTGCCAATGGGAGGCAACCTGCGGAATCCATATCTGGTTGACCTGCATCGGTCCGATATCGACGGTCGCGTTGGTGTTCTGGCTGACGCGCCCGAGTGACCCGCCCTCGACGTTGAGCAGGATGACCAGCACCGCCGGCGGGAGGTGATAGACGTCAGCCGCCGCGTTGATGCAGCCGGCGATGATGCGCCCATTGTCCGAAAGGGACGCGGCCCAGCCGGGCCCCGTCCCGAACATCAGGATGGCTGCGGTCGCTAACAGGATATGTTTCACGGCGCGGCTCCGGTCGTGCTTCGGGGACTGGATCGCGTGCTGTGCTCGATGCGGTCCGTTGCCGCTGAC
>Ga0209208_10002678_pt1 | contig 25552 bp, 30 predicted proteins | sample S1TSphfallax_3_FD_187694 | JGI IMG/M metagenome (GOLD analysis project Ga0209208, IMG submission 187694) | Host-associated microbial communities from peat moss isolated from Minnesota, USA - S1T2_Fd - Sphagnum fallax MG (SPAdes) (version 2) | ecosystem: Host-associated > Plants > Peat moss >...
TCGCGTCATTCGCTTGAGCTTGCCGGAAGGCCTTTTGGACTTGTAAATGCGTTTTCACATCCTGACGATTTTTCCGGATTTTTTCGCCGGACCTTTCGATCACGGAGTGGTCGCCCGCGCAAAATCATCGGGCCTGTTGGATATTCTGGTCCACGATCTGCGAAACTGGACATATGATCGTCACAAAACTGTGGACGATCGGCCGTTCGGCGGCGGCGAAGGCATGCTGCTGAAACCGCAGCCTTTGTTTGAAGCGGTGGAAGCAATTCTGCCCAGCCGTTCAGAAGCCGCCAAAGTGGTTTTGCTTTCGGCCCAGGGGCGGCGTTTTAATCAGTCCGTGGCGCGTGAATATTCCGCGCTCGGCGAAGTTTTGTTGATTTGTGGCCGCTACGAAGGCGTGGATGAACGGGTTGCCGAACATCTGGCCGACGAAGAATTATCGGTCGGCGATTTTGTGTTAAGTGGCGGGGAACTCGCGGCTGCCCTGGTGGTGGACGCGGTGGGACGGTTGATTCCCGGTGTTCTCGGTAATGAAGATTCTTCGCGGAACGAAAGTTTTAGCGAGGGTGACGGTTTTTTGGATTGCCCGCAGTACACCCGGCCGGCGGATTTTCGCGGCTGGAAAGTGCCCGATGTGCTGCTGGGCGGTAACCATGAAGAGATCAAGCGCTGGCGTCGGGCTGCGTCGCGCGAGAAAACGATGCGGTTGCGTCCAGATCTGCTGGCAAGCCGCGACTAAAAGGCAGAACGAACATGCAAAACGCAGTTTTAGCAAAATTTATCAGCAAGAATTTGCGCCAAACGGCGCACCCGGAATTCCGTCCCGGCGACACCATCCGCGTCCACGTGCGCATTAAAGAAGGCGACAAAGAGCGTCTCCAGGCGTTCGAAGGCACCGTCATCTGCCGCAACAACACCGGCATGGGCGAAACCATCACCGTGCGCAAAATCAGCTTCGGCACTGGCGTGGAGCGCATCTTCCCGGTGAACGCTCCGGTCATCGATCATATCGACCTGGTGCGCACCGGCAAAGTGCGCCGCGCCAAGCTTTACTACCTGCGCGGCCTCAAAGGCAAAGCGGCCCGTCTCAAAGAACGCGTCTAAGCTCACCTGGCTTTGGTTCGCCATTTTGCCCATCCGCTGCCGCAGCACGTTTGAACGCGAAGCCCGCCACCGCGGTTTTCACTGCATTGCGGGTGTCGACGAGGTGGGCCGCGGCTGCCTGTTCGGACCCGTCTTGGCCGCCGCCGTCGTCCTGCACCCGGACATTCCTATTCGCGGCCTGAACGACAGCAAAATTCTGGCAGCCGAAGAGCGCGAAGCCTTGGCAAAGCAGATTCAGAAACGCGCCCAGGCTTACGCTTACGGCGCAGCCGATGCCTTTGAAATTGACCAGATCAACATTTATCAGGCCTCGCGCTTAGCCATGCGCCGCGCCGTCCAAGCTCTCCCCTGCCAGCCGGATTATCTTCTGGTTGACGCCCTGACTTTAGACCTGCCCGTCGAACAACTCGGCCTCATCGACGGGGACGCCAAATGCCGCGCCATCGCCGCCGCCTCCATCCTGGCCAAGGTCCATCGCGACGCCTGCCTCGCCGCCTGGGACAAAGTGTTTCCGCAATACAATCTCGCCTCCAACAAAGGCTATTCCACCCCCGACCACCGCCGCGCCCTCCGGCAGCACGGCCCCACCCTGCTCCACCGCTTCAGCTTCCAACCCGTGCGGGCCGCCAGCGCCGAGCTTCGCTGGAACGGATATATGTCATGAGTTCCCCTGACAAGCTCGTGAAATTCCAAAAGTGGCACCGCGTGGTCCTCAACATCTGCCTCATTCTCTTCGCCGGCGAACTCGGCTTCTGCCTGCTTTTCCTGCCTTGGGGCCGGGGCTGGGAAATGAGCTACATCCCGGTCCATAGTCCCCGCCTCTCCGACCTCTGGATGAGCCCCTATTTCCGCGGCTTCCTCAGCGGCCTCGGCCTGCTCAACGTCTACGTCGCCCTGGCCGAAACTGGCCGCCTCTTTCGAACCTGGTTCGCTAAGCCCGATCAACCCGAACCGCGCCCCTAGCGCCCATCCAATCCAATCCGGCAATCCGGTTGCCTGCGGCAATACGTACCCTCTATGACTCCGCATGCCTACCAGAACCCGCTTTTGCCTCCGCACTGCCGCGATATTTTCCGCTCTGCCGTTCGTGGCATCGGCGCATGTCAAGTGGTTTTGCAATTATGACGTCACCCAGCCCACCAAGCCCTTGGCGGCGGTATTGGACCGGAATTTCTTTTTGGTGTTGGCGGTGTTTGTGGCGCTGGTTTTTCTGGCGTTCTGCGCGGATGGCTGGGCCTTGAAGCGCTGGCCGCGTTTAGGGCTTTCCGCCGCGGGCATGCAGGAACTGCCGGAAAAACTCATGCGGCTGGGCACGGGTGCTTTTTTTCTTTGCACCTGGAACATCGGGCTCAATATCCTGACGCCGGAGCTTCACACCCAGGCGCCTTGGATCTTCGCGGTCCAGTTTGTCACGGCGCTGGGCGTGGCTTGGCGCAGAACTTGTGTCGTGTCCGCGGCGGGCATTTGCGCGCTCTACGCTTATGGCGTGGATCGCTACGGGTTCTTTCACATGCTGGATTATGTCTACTTTCTGGGCATAGCCGCCTACCTGGCCCTGGCTTCGTTCCCCGCGCGCTGGTCCTGGCTGCGAATGCCGCTGCTGTCCGGCTGCCTTGCGTTTAGCCTGATCTGGACGGCAATCGAGAAGCTGTTGTACCCGCAATGGTCGCAGCAGCTCATGCTGAAGCACGCTCACATGATGATGGGGATGCCGTTCGGCCTGTTTATTTTGGTCGCGGCGTTCGTGGAATTTACGCTTGCCTTTTATCTGGCGACCGGACGCGCCCTGCTGCGGCTGGGAGCGGTGGCGCTGCTGGCTCTGTTCATCAGCGCAATGCCTGAATTTGGCGCGCGGGATGTGCTGGGCCATTTTCCGCTGGTGGCCATTCTCAGCGTGCCGTTTCTGGCCGGCTGTTCCGCGCTTCAGCGCTTTTGGCGTTGGCCCAGCTTCGGCATCGCGGCCAATGCCGCCATGACTTGCCTGCTGTATGTGGCCGCGCTCTCCGTCTTTCTTTTGCTGTATGGCGGCGTTCAGCGAATCGGTCAGTCATAAACGCCGTTCCCGCTTTTCATAAATAAATTTTTCCCAATCCCCTCAATCACTTACAGCCATTTTTCAAGTTTTCAGAAACACCTCGATCCTAAACTCAGGCACGAAAGGACCTATTTCCAATGTCTAATTCTGCCCTGAACGCCACCAAGCACGGCTGCTGCGCCGTCGAAGCTCATCTCCTGCCAGGAGAATCCGAAAAAGACCTCCGCAACGTGGAGCGCATCTGGACCGAAGCCTACCAGCCCAAGTCCGATTACCAGAAGAAGCTCGTCACCGAACTCGTCACCGCCGACTGGCTTTTGCAGCGCGCCACTAAGAACTACCTCGAAATTGAAACCCGCCTCAACGCCAAATCCACCAATCCGCTCGATTGGACCGAGCAAGAACAGCGAACATTAGGCCGCTTCCTGCGCTACAAAACCGCCCACGCCAACACCATCGCCCGCTGCCGCAAAGCCCTCGACGACGACCGCAAATCCAAGCTCAACGAAAAAGCCGCCGCCGAAAAATCCGCCCTGACGCAAGAGCGCATCAAAGTCGCCCAGAAAAAAGCCAGCCCCATCGTCGACTGGAAACAAAAGCTAAGAGACATGCGCGCCCAAGCCGTCGCCCTCGGCTACGCCTCGCCCAACGATCCCAACCCCTTCGACAAATAGCAAAAACTAGCCGAATTTTTTGAAAACCGACACCCTCGCAAGGCCCAACTCCGCCCAAAATCCCAAAAATCCGCCCCAATTCCGCCCAACCCGGCCCAAAACACCACTCACCGCCCAAGCTCAACCCCCTTCCACCTTCTAAACCAGCGCCTTCTTGGTGTCTTTGCGCCTTCGCGAGCGCTTTTTCCCCATTCCGTTCCGTAGCGCCCATCAGTCCCAAAATCCCAACATTTTCTTCCCCCTTGAAATCATCAACTTAGCCCCATTTTCCCCGGCCCGGCGAACGCCCCGCCCGCCAAACTACAGGCGTAATGCACACCCTCACACGGTTCCGTTCATTCATTTGTCTTCTTTCCGTTCTGGGTCTGGTCTTAGCTACCGGTTGTGGTACGCAGCCAGCACATCCTAACCAATTAAACGCGTTTGACGGTGCCTCGTATGACACCCTCACGCTGGCCCACGGAGCGTTAACCTCCCTGCGGGTCCAGGTTTCTGTTTCTTATCCAAAGTACGTGCCGCTCTTCGATGAAGCAGCGGACGCCTACGCAGCCACTTACAACGCCTACGCGCTCTACCGCACCAATCCGGCAGATCCGTCGGCCGTCACCGTCGGCATTTCGAATCTCACCATCAGCGTCATCGCGCTCGAGAATTCGTTCCAAACCGACATGCAGGTCTCTCCCTCCGTCGTCGCCGGCATTCGCAAGAAAGCCGAAACTCTGCGCCAGCGCGCCGCCGGGCAAAACGTCACCGTTTCCGACATCCTGACAGAGCTGGAAATTGCGGCCGCCGTCGCGCAGACCGTTCCTTCCGCTTCCGTTTACGCCGGATTGGCGTCCATGGTCATTCAGGCAACCAGCCAGGCCTTGGCGGCCGAATCCGCCAGCGCCGGCCAGCCCATTGACCTGGCCACCATCCAGCCAGTCGCCACACTCTAAAAGGTCGGGGGCGGACGCTTCTTTCCGCCCCCAGCTTACTTTTAAAAAACAGTTGCGTTCAAATAGTGATTAGAGAATGCTGAGTCAAATTACTTTGTGGACCGAGCGCGCCGGGATGCTCTTCGATCTCGTGCTCCTGGTCCGCATCCTGGCCCTGAAACTGCGCCGAACCTACACCTTCATCACCCTGTACGCCCTCATGGGCATTTTTTACGACGCCTTGGCGCTACTCATGGGAATCGATTCGCCCGAATTCCGCGGCATCGGCATCCTTTCCAAACTCATCTACGCCATCGTTTTCCCGCTCGCCAGTTGGGACTTGTTTGAGGAAGCCAAGCTCACCGTCGACAAAGTCCGCAAAATGGCCATGTCCCGCATGCTCACCAGCCTGCTGTTAATTTCCCTCTGGGGGCTCCTGATTGCCGCCTTCACCGGCACCGACGAAGGCCCGCAATCGCAATACCTCATGCGCGTCTCTCTCATCGTCTGGACTGGCGCCATTGCCGCCTCCATCGCCTTTCTGTGGGTCATGCGCAAAGGCATCAAGCTCAATCACTGGGAGCTGCCCTGGAACACCGTCGTCTGGTACCGCTTCTTCGGCCTCATTCTCCTGGCCGAAGCCGCTTCCTGCGCGCTCGGCCTCACGCTGCAGTTCATTCATACCTCGTCGCCCGCCCTGGCTGAGCAAATCGCCGAAATCGGCGACGTCGTCATCGACGGCTTCGGCATCCTGATCACCGCCTGGTGCGTCTACAAGCTCCGCGCCGTCCCCTCCGACGCCAAAGTCGAAAACGCCCCCGCCTAAATCACGCCACCCTAAATCACCCCAGAGCCGACGCTCTCCAATCCGCTCAAACCGTGGCGCGGACACTTGTGTCTGCCGCGTCGACACTCGTGTCGACGCTTCCACAAAACTCCTAAATCACCCCAATCGCCCGCCCAGCCAGCCCCACCCCCACCCAAAGCAAAAGCGAAATCACCGCCACCGCCTTCCGCTCCAGCCAGCGCCGCTGCGCCAGCGCCGAAAACACCACCGCGCAAACCAAAAGCGCCATCTTCACCCGAAACGCCGCATTGTAATAGCACTTCTCCGGCTCGGCCGCCACCAGCATCAGCCCCGTGGCCGCCATCGTCGCCAGGCATCCCGCCAAATACGGCAGCAATTCCTTCGCCAGCCGCGCCGCCGGCTCCACAGTCAGCCCCAGCCCCAGCACCCGCAGATTAATCATCAAAACCCCGCCGCCCAGCCCCGCCAGCCCCAGCAGGTGAAGCATCTCAGCCGCCGCAAACGCATAGCTCGACCGCTGCATGAAAGCGCCCAGTAAGCTGCGGCCCAGCCATTCAAACAAAGGCAGCAAACTCATGGCTGTTTCGAAAAATACGCAATCGCGCGCCCCGCGCAAATCACGCCCGCCCAAAGCGTAATCGAGCATCCGCCCGCCACCCGCGCCCGCAGCCGAGTCACCGGATTCCGGTGGAACACCAGCGCATTCAACCCAGCCAGACCCATCAGCACCAGCTTGATCCGAAAGGGCGTGTTGCCATAAGAGTCCGCCGCCTCGGCCGAAAACAGCAGAAACCCGCTCACCGCCATCACCGCAAACCCCGCCCACGTCAAAGGCAACACCTGCCGCGCCACCTGCGCGACCGGCTGGCCCTTCAGAATGAAGCCCAGCAGCCGCAAGTCCAGCAGCGAAACCGTTCCCGCCAGCAGCGCAATCCCCAGCACATGAACCGTTTCGATAATCGGAAAAATCCAAATCGATTCCCGAATTGCCGTTCCCAGGCCTGAACCATAAAGCCATTGGCAGAATGGAAGCATTTAGGCCTCTCCACGACCACGGCGAAAAAAGGGGGACGGACTACTATGCCCCCAACAGAACGTCTTCCTATGCATGCAATCTAGCTCCGTGGACATAGCTGTCCGTCCCCCTTTTTCCCGCTCAGAATAACATCGTGTCAGAATAGTGACTCATGCTGGCCGCCCTATTCCTCTTCCTGGTTGGCATTCCGGTCACAGATCCCACAGTCATCGCCAAATGCGGCGCCTGCCACAAGGTCGACGAACAAGGCAATATGCAGCGCGTCTCCTTCGCGCGCGCCACGCCGGAAGGCTGGCAGGCCCTGCTGAAGCGCAAGCTCCGCACCGGCCAAATCACCATCACCCAGTCCGAAGCCCGGGCCATTCTTACTTACTTGAGCGACACTCTCGGCCTCGCGCCCGAAGAAACCCAGCCCCTCATGTATGAGCCCGAGCGCCGCGTCCACGACGAAACCGGATCGGCCAATGAAACCCTCCTCAAAGCCTGCGCCAAATGCCACACCCTCGCCAAAGCGCTCTCCTGGCGTCGAACTCCGGACGACTGGAAACAATTTCTCTCCACCCACTACAAAGTCAAACTGACCGACGACCTGACCAAGCTCATCTCCGACGCCGCGCCTCTCGACACTCCGCAATGGGCCTCTTGGTCGGCGCGCAAGCAATCCCCGGACCTGACTGGCCGCTGGCTGGTGACAGCCCACATGCAAGGCCGCGGCCAGTTCTGCGGCCAACTGCTGGTCAAGCCCGGCCTCAATCCTGGCGAATTCCTCACGCTGGTCAACCTTCGCTCCATCAACGACGGCACCGTCATCGAGCGCTCCGGCCGCATCGCCGTCTATTCCGGCCACGAATGGCGCGGCCGCTCCAAAGGCGCAAACAGGGCCTCCTCCGCGCCCGATGATCCCGACACCGACGCCCGCGAAGCCATGTGGATCTCGCCCGACGGCTCACGAATGCAGGGCCGCTGGTTCTGGGGACAATATCAGGAATTCGGCTTCGATGTCTCCGCCCAGCCCGCATCCGCAACCGGAGGCAGCACCCTGCTGGCCGTCGATGTCGCATCGCTCAAAATCGGCACCACCGCCAATCGCCTCCGCCTGATAGGCGATCATTTCCCCGCCCAAGTCACGCCTGCGGACCTGGCAGCCGGCGCAGGCGTCACCGTCCGCCGCATCATTTCGAATTCCCCTTCCGAAGTCGTCGCCGAACTGGACGTCTCGCCCGATGCGCAACCCGGCCGCCGCGACATCACCCTCGCTGGGTCGCGCCTGCCCGCCGCCCTCGCCCTTTACGACCGCATCGATTACATCCGCGTCCTGCCCGATTCCGCCATGGCCGCCTTCGGCAACGAAACACACCTGCGCGGCTTCCAGCAATTTGAGGCCATAGCCTATCAGCGCGGCCCCGACAACCGCCTTCACACCGCCGACGATCTGGAATTAGGCCCCATCAAAGCCGCCTGGTCCATGGAAGTCTTTTATGAAACCGACACCAGCCAGCACGATCTGGTCGGCAGCGTCAGCCAGACCGGTTTCTTCACTCCCGCCGCCAAAAACCCAGGCACCAATTACGATGTCTGGGTCATCGCCACCGCCAACGACATGACCGGCAAAAGCTACGTCGTCGTCACCATCCCCACTTACCAATTTCAGGGCCGCACGTACGTGCGAGATTTAGACCGCTGGGTAGCAGAAGAACAATGAAGAAAACCATCCTCCTCTTATTAGCCGCCGCCACTTTGGCGCTGGCGCATCACGGCCTCGCCGCCTTCGACACCACCAAAATCATCGACGAAAAAGGCACCGTGGTCGACTTCCACTTCGTCAATCCCCACTGCATCGTCGAGTTCGAATCGAAAGACGACAAAGGCGTGGTCCACAAATGGCAGGGCGAAATGACCAGCCCCGCTCACCTGAAAGGCTGGACCGCCACGTCGCTGGAAAAAGGCAACGTGGTTTCCGTCAGCGGCTACCGCGCCAAAAACGGAACCTACTATATGTGGATCACCAAGCTGAAATCCTCCAACGGCACCGAACTCAAATCCTTCAAAGGCGACTAATACGGGGACAGTCACCTGTGTCCCCAACAGAAACCCTTCCCCTGCATGCCAACTCGCTGCGTGGACACAGGTGACTGTCCCCGCATGGGCGAAACCGCCTGTCAAAGGTTGCGCTTGAAAAATTCAGTCATAGCCGCCATCAGCTTCTCGGAATCACCCGGCCACGCCAGCACTTCAAATCTTTTCCGCACCTCATCCTGCTTCACGCGCGCCATGGCTTTCTCCAAAGCCGCCAGTTGATCGGGGCGAATCAGCGGGTCGTCCGGCTGCGTGGTCACCAGCAGCGTGCCGGTCATCTTGCGCGCTGAATGAAGCGGGCTGGAATCGTCGTACTCGTTAAAGCGTTTCGCCGGCAGCCCCAGATAGCGCTCGGCAAAGTAAGCGTCATATTTAGTCCAGTCGGCAATGGGAGAATCCGCAAACCCAGCCTTAAACCCGCCCGGAAACTGCCACATCGCCTGCACCACGGTGTGCGCGCCATAGCCGCATCCCCAAATTCCCAGGCGCTGTCCATCCACGTAAGGCTGGCGTCGCAGATAACTCACCACCTCGCGCAAATCCGCCACCTCCTGCGCCCCAAAGCGGTAATGAATATACTCTTCAAACCAGTGCCCATAGCCGCCCGAGCCGCGCACATCCACCGCCAGCACCAGGTATCCCTGCCGCACCATCGATCGGTTCCACGCCATTTGCCACCCGTCCTGAACGTCTGGCACCACACGCCCGCGCGGGCCGGAAAAGGTGTAAAGAATCAGCGGATACTTTTTCCCAGGGTCGAAATCATCGGGCTGGAACAGCCGCGCCGGCAAAGCGACGTTGTCGTGCGTTTTGATGGTGAAAAACTGGTTCGCCACCGGCTTGTCGGCCGCATGCCACGGCGCCGCAGGCGTTTTCACCAGATCCGCGCCGCCATCCAGATTCACGCGGAACAACTGCTGATCCTGCCGGTTGCCCGTGCTTCCGCTCACATCCACGTGCGTCTCATCCGGACCCGGGCGCAATGCAGAAACCTCCACATCGGCTGGAGTCAAATCCCGCACCAGCCGCCCATCCGCCTCATACAGATAAACATGCTTGTTTCCTGATCGTTCGCTCGAAACCACCATGCGCCGGCCTCCTTCGACAAAAACCGGCGTTTCGGGAGCGTTCACCCAGTAAGCGTCCTTCTCGGTCAGCAGCGTCTTCACGCCGCCGCGGGCATATTCGCACAGCTCCGCCAGATTCTGCAAACGGTTCATGCGGTAAAAAACCAGGCGTCGGCTGTCTGGATTCCAGGCCACGCGCAGCAGATAAGCCCATTCTTCGCCGGATTCGGCCACAACCCGGCTCTGTCCCGTCGCGATGTCCGCAATCTTCAGGCGGAACACCGGCAGTTTCCCGCCCGCCGCAACGTAATGGTTCGCGTCTGAAAACTCCGTTTCGATATAGGCGATGGAAGATGAATCCGGCGACCACCAGTAATGCTGCCGCACGCCAAATTCGCGCGCATAAACCACATCGGCAACGCCCACCAGCAAGTTGGCATTGCCGTCATGTGTCAGCGGTTTTCCCGAAACCCACAAATTGTTTTCGCGAATAGACGCCACATGCCGCCCGTCGGGCGACGTTTGCGCCAGTTCGCCTGGCTGAAACAACAGCAGGCAGAGCAAAAATCCATTCAGCCGCATACCCAAGAGTAACGGGATCTAAGGATCTGAGCGCTTCCTGCCGATAAGTTCCATGACCGCCTCATGAACAAGCACCGACTCCTTTCTATTGGCCTCAGCGTCTTTCTTGTCGCCTGGATCATCCATTTCGCCGCCAACCACCTGGGCCATTCCGATGAAATCAAGGGTCATACTGTTCCGGCAACGCAAGGGCCGTCCGCGCTGGTTCGTTCCTTGCGTCCCAATTATCCTTATTCGGTGATTCCAGGCGGTGCCTATTCGCAAAGCGAATTGCAATACGCGCACGCCCAAGACAGTGTCGTTCGCTCGCACTATTCCGATTTCGACGTCAAGCACGCGCAACTGGTGAACCTGACCGAAGACCGCTTTCAATATGTGTCCTATCGGCTGAAAGGCCAGATTTTTTGGACCAAGAGAAAGCTGAGAATTCCCAAAGGCGAATTGCTGCTGACCGATGGCGTTCATTACGCGCGCACGCGCTGCGGCAACCGCTTGTCGGCCACCCCGCACCAGGCGGCGACGAGTCCGAATGAACCGGATCCCAAAGTGTTGGCGCTCCCTCCTGTGACGCCCGAAATGCTGCCGAAAATGGCGCTGGCCACTCCGCCGTCGCTGGGAGAAATTCCGCCTGTGGTGCCGTTAGTGGATTCGCATACGGGAGCTGCGCCAGTGGCAACGGAACCCGGTTTGCCAACCGTTCAGACCGTTCTGCCCGAAGGACCCATTCTGACTGGCTTCGCGCCCGCGCCTTACGGCGGTGGAGTGCCGCCAGTGGTGTCAACCGGCGGAGGGACGCCGCCCGTATCTCCCACTACGCCCACCACTCCCAGTTCGCCAACCACGCCAACCACGCCGGGAACCCCTGTGAACAACCCTCCCATAAACCAGCCGCCGCCGGTGGCAGTGGTTCCGGTTCCGGAACCTGGAACTATCTATCTATTCCTGCTGCTGGGAGCGATCATTTCCGTCTGCGCCATTCTGCGAGTAGGCCCGAAAGACAATCAGGCCGAGTAATCCCATTCCGCCAGCCATCAATGCGAAAGTTGCCGGCTCGGGAACAGGCTGTAGTGAAAGCACCATGTCGTTGTAATCAAAATCCCCGCTCGGCGCCGGGGTGTCTTCCAGGCCCATGTAAAAAACGCCGTTTGTGCCGCCGAAAATCGAAAAATGCTGCAACCCGTCGGTGGCTGGCGCGCCCGGCCCGCTGGTGTAATCCAGTCCGCTATTGGTAAACCAAAAATAATTGGCGGTGTAGCTGGTTCCGGGGCTCTGCACGTTCTCTAAATAGAATCCGTAAGTGCCAGTCGGCAGAAAAGTGGCATCCGTGCCAACCGCTTCGGTCGAATTCAGCAGCGGATTCATCGTCAGCACGCCGTTGTTGTACGTGTACCAGCCAAAATAATCCGTGCCCAAAGGCGTCACGCCGGTCTGCGTGGTGAATACTCCCAGCAGGCTGACTTCCTGAGCCGTTCCCGAACTGGTAAACGACATGTTGAACGGGGCCGCTGTCCCGTTGCCGTAATAGCTCAAAGCGCCGGGAGGGTTAGCAATTTGGCAATTGCCCGTTCCCGTCAAGCACGAACCAATATTGAGCAATGGCCCGACGCCAGAAAGGTTGTTCCAATACGGACCCGTGCCAGGGCTATTCAAAACCGTGGGACTCCACGATTGCAGCGTTGCGCCGTTCAGCGTATCAGCATGCGCGCTCACGCTGGCCAGCGAAAGAATTGCGGTCGTAAAAAGAAAGCTACTAATCTTCAAGGGACCTCACTTGCAAATAGAATAGTACTATTCCGGGTTACGAGGGAGTAATTTATTCGCCTATCACCTTGATGAGTACTCTTTTTGCGCGCTGGCCGTCGAATTCGCCGTAAAAAATCTGTTCCCACGGCCCGAAATCCAGCCGCCCTTGCGTAATGGCCACAACCACTTCGCGCCCCATCACTTGCCGCTTCATGTGCGCGTCGGCATTATCCTCGCCGGTGCGGTTATGCAGATACTGCGACGTGGGCGCATGCGGCGCAAGCTTTTCCAGCCACTTTTCATAATCGGCGTGCAAACCGGATTCGTCGTCGTTAATGAAAACCGAGGCGGTAATGTGCATGGCATTCACCAGCACAAGCCCTTCCTGAACCTGGCTTTCGCTCAAAGCGGATTCCACTTGCGGAGTGATATTCAAAAACGCCCGCCGCTGGGGAACATGAAAGGTCAGTTCCTTTCTATAGCTCTTCATAGGTGATAGGATAGGCTATAAAGCAGGCGACTACGCTAGCTCACGCTGAGGCGGATTCCAGCTTTTCCTCTTCTTCGATGGAAGTTTCTTCTTCGGGCAGGGCGCTGGCAATAATAATGCTGATCTGCTCCAGCAGTTCAGGGGCGCATTCGTGCAATTCTTTTTTGTGATCGGCGTTTAATTTCTCCAGCAATTCCTCGCCGATCGGAGTCAGTTCCACCAGAACCTGCCGGCGGTCCTGCAAAGACGGTTTGCGAACGGCCGCGCCGCGCTCCACCAGCCGGTTAATCAGTTCAACCGTGCTGTGGTGCCGCAGGCAAAGGCGATTGGCCAGTGCGCTCACCGTGGGCGTTGCATTGACAGGCAAACCCTTAATGGTCAGCATCAGTTGGTGCTGCTGGGGTTCGATTCCGTGATTCCGGGCCACTTGTTCGCTAAATTGCAAATACCGGCGTATACGAAAACGCAGTTCGGCAAGCTTACGGTAGCTGGCTAGGGAAAAAGGTTGATTTTCTTGGGTTGGTTCGTCGATCACTGTTATCAATACTAACGCCGTGATCAAGGGATACGGTATAGGTCAAACGTCTGACAGATTACGTTTCGTTTTATACCCTGTTCGGGTAGTTTTGCCTTTGTTTCAAAATACGATAGGCGAATATATGACGAATCTCATATGGGACTTGGCCCTGGCTTCGCGTGATTCACGCTGGACTAAAAGCTTCCGATCTTCAGTTGGCAAGCGCAGAATCAAAGCTTCCCGCATTTGCAACTGCATCGTCTTAAACCATTCTTTCCAAATGGTTTACAGAGCGGCCCTCTGCTGGTTGTAAACGGCAGCCAGTCTTCAGGCAGAGCCTTGATCGCGCAAGCGGCGTAACCCTCAACCGGCTATGCCGGGTGCGATGATCTGCTGTTGCACGCGGGCGGATTCGGCGTAGTACTTTTGGATCTTTGCGGAGCCGTTCTAAAACTTTTAAATCGTATTCCGCTCTCCTATTTGGGACAATTTATTGATGAAAAGCGGGAAGAGGGCATGGCTGATGACGGCTGTCGTCGCGGTGCTCCCGGTGGCAGGGCTTGCAGGCGCATCAAATTTCGGGGCCAGACTGGCTGGCATCCCAGCACTACGACATTGAGGCGTAGATGCCAGCTTCGACGACTCGCGCGGAACGGGCGCAGATGATTCAGAGCTTGCTGGCTGAGCGCTTCGGGCTGGCGTTTCATCGGGAGCAGAAAGTGCTGCCTGTGTATTTGCTTGTGGCGGCGAAAAAGGGTGTGACAAAGCAGTTGGCGACGCCGGACGGGCGCGGGCGCAGCGGGATCAGCGGCAGCCGCAGCCATGACCGGTCTTCCGGGCGGATTCAGTTTTGAGCTGGAGTTCGCGCCAGATCTGGATGAGGTGACGCCGGCTGCGACTGATGCCGCGCCTTCGCTGTTCACGGCTCTGCGAGAGCAACTGGGGCTGGAGCTGAGGCGGAGCAAAGCGCCGGTGGAGCTGTTCGTGATCGACCATATTGACAAGACGCCGACAGAGAATTGAGCGCGCGTGAAATACTTTGTTCATGAAAATGATTGGAGTGTTTTTGTTTGCGGCTTCGCTGGCTGCGGCGCAGGTGACAGTGGATGCGAATTTGGGGATCACGACGCTGCCGTTGTGGGCGGGATCTGGCTCCACGCTGACGGTTTTTGAGCCGCATCCGGGCCGGGGCAATGGCACGGCGGTTGTGGTCGCGCCGGGCGGGGCGTACCGGGGATTGGCCAGCAATCTGGAGGGGCGGCAGGTGGCGGACTGGTTTGCGGCGCGCGGGGTGACGGCGTTTGTGCTGAAGTACCGGCTGGGCGAGGCCAACCCTTATCCAGCGCCGCTTCTGGACGCGCAGCGGGCGGTGCGGCTGGTGCGGTCGCTGGCAGAGAAGTATAAGCTTTCGCCGAGCCGGATTGGGATGATCGGATTTTCCGCCGGCGGGCATTTGGCGGCGATGGAAGCAACCAGCTTTGATGGTGGCCAGCCTTCTGCCAGCGATCCGGTGGAGCGGCTGAGCGACCGGCCGGATTTTCTGATTCTTGGCTATCCGTGGCTGAATGCGATGCAGCCGAACACGAAGCATTTGATTACTTATTGCTCCGTCCTGAGCGCGCTGCCGGCGAATGACTGCAAGCAGTGGGAAGAGAAATACACGCCCGCGCTGCATGTTTCGGCGAAGACTCCGCCGACGTTTATTTTTCACACGACGGATGACGCGGTGGTGCCGGTTCAGGCGAGCGTGGAATTTTACTCAGCGCTTCTGGCCGCAGGCGTCCCGGCGGAAATGCATCTTTTCCGCCATGGCGCGCACGGGAGCGGATTGGGCAACGGGGACGAGGCGCTGGATTTGTGGCCTGAGCTGCTGGAGAACTGGATGCGCAGCCAGGGATTGCTGGCTCACTGATCGCCGAGGGCCTCATCCAGCAGGACAGAAAAGCCGCGGGTTTTTAGCTCCACGGTGTCTTTGAGGCGCGCCAGCTCGCTTTCGGCGGCGCGCAGCTTATCGGCCAGATGCAAGCAGGCGAGAACGGCGGTCCGGGTGGAATCGAGATTGCCGGCGCGCCGCGCAATGGACGACATCAGCTCATCAATTTCCTGCGCCAGGGATTCGGTGTCGCGCGCATCTCCAGAACTGGTGAGGGTATAGTTCTGGTTGAAGATGCTGACGCGGACCACTTTCTTGCTGTCTGGCGCTTCCATTCGGGGCTTAGCTCGCACTCAGCAGGTCTAACTGGCTCAAAAGCTTTTCAATGCGGGTGCGAACTTCCTTGCGCTCGCCGCGAATCTCATCGAGTTCATTGCCTTGCTGCTTGAGCTTTTGCTCCAGGTCGTTGCGCTCCTGCATCAGCTCGGCGTTGTGCGATTCCATTTCGTGCTGGGTGACTGCGCCAGCCTTTACTTCTTCTTCGAGGGCGCTCACTTTTTTGGCGAGGGCGGCGTTTTGGGCGCGCAAGTCGGTAATCAAATGAACGGCGCGGGTGATGCGTTCCTCCAGGCTGGTGAGGGAATCCACGCTGCGCTCTTGAACTGTTTCCATCCCTAAAGTGTAAATCGTTAGGGCTAAAACAAAGAAGGCCATTTCCGTTTTATTGAACGGATGGCCTGTTTCTTTTTAGTGGACGTTGGCCTGATGCACTTTGGCCTGGGCCACGAGCGTCAGGAAGCCGTTGGCGTCGTTGACGGCGATGTCGGCCAGGACTTTGCGGTTCAGGTCGATGCCGGCGCGCTTCAGGCCGTTGATGAACTTGCTGTAGGAAATGTCGGCCGCGCGGCAGGCGGCATTGATGCGCACAATCCAGAGCGAGCGGAAGTTGCGTTTTTTGAGACGCCTTCCGACATATCCATATTTGAGCGCCTTTTCGACTGCTTCCTGGGCTGAACGATTCAGCTTCGACTTGGTTAGAAAGAAGCCTTTGGCTCTTCGAAGCGTTTTGTGGCGGTAATCCCGCCTTCCGGTACCACGTTTAACTCTCGGCACGTTTTCTCCTTGTTTCTGTTTGCCCTTCTTGCGGGCTCATTTTCAGGAGGACGCGGGCACGTGCAGCGCTCCGCTCCTGCCTGACTTGAATTTTTCTTTGCTTTCCTTTAGTAGGGAAGCATGATGTGCAGCATGCGCTGGTTGGTTTCGTCCGCAATGGCGGACTTGCCTAACTTGCGCTTGCGCGAACGCGGTTTTGACGTCAGAATGTGACGCGCCATCGCGTGACGGCGGGCGACTTTGCCGGTGCCGGTTTTTTTAAAGCGCTTGGACGCACCCTTATGGGTTTTCATCTTGGGCATAATTGTGTCCTGATTTGATAGAGGCTGTGTTGAAACGCTGAAACCGCCGAACAGGCGCACTTCACCCAGTGCAACAACAACTCATAAGAGAATAACATATTCGGCATTGTTTCGCCGGGGAATCGAGGGCGGGGACTGTGCTGGAATAGCTAATTGTTCCTCAAGCTTTTTTTTGCCGTCTTCGTCCTGGCAGTGATCGTCATTGACGCGGGCAACTTTCGGGCTGAGAATCTGGTTTCCGCCACGCAGCCGTGGACGGCGACGGGTTCGTTCACGAAAGACGGCCCGGATCACGGCGCGTACCTGCACACGAAATTCGACATCGGGATTGCCGAGCGGGAGCGGCAGCGGGTGGATTTCTGGGGATCGTGGGCGGGGAGCGATGCCAATGTGGGCGAGATTCGGTCTCCTGTCTTCCCTGCCCCGGCGATTCTGGAATGCTTTCTTGCCGGGTATCCGGGCAAGCCGGGGCTGGGCGTTTACCTGGAGCGCGCGGACGATCACCAGCGGTTTGCGCTGACGATTGCCGGCAACAGTTATCCGGGCGAGATTTGGCGGCCGTTTCATTGGCGCATTCCGGCGGCATTCCGCGGGCAGCCGGTGCAACTGGTGGCGGTGGACCAGGCTACTGGATTCGGGGGGTGGATGGGCGTGAGCACTCCGCGGCGCTTTTCGTACCTGGCGCTGCTGCACCAGCAGTTGCCGCATAGCCTGACGCTGATTGGGCGCAGCGTGCTCAGCTTGGCCGTGTTCTTGCTGCCAGGGTTTGCGATTTCTTTTTGGATAATTCATCGATGGCCAGAGTTGCTGCGCTACGCTTTGATGCTGATTGTCTCGGTGTCGGCCGCGCTTGGCTATGTTTGCTTTTATGTGTACTTTTTTTCGCGGCCGGGCGGGCGGTTTTTCAGCCTGGCGATTGCAATAGTTTCGCTGGTGCTGCTGGTTCTGGCGTTTCGGCGCGGCGCGATGCTGCGAACCATGGCGCGGCAGGTGGCCGAACCGTTTGCGCTGACTGCGGCGACGGCTGCGTGCTATCTGTGCTTCGCTTTTCTGTTTGTCAGCCCGGCGGGGGCTGGCGCTGAGCACATCAATGTCCGGTTCTTTAGCGTCATCCTGCCCGGCGACAACATCATTCCGCGCATTTTTGCCGACAAAATTTACAACCGCGAGCCGCTCCACCCTTTTTGCTGCGGCGACTGGCTGAGCAGCGACCGTCCGCCTTTGCAGACAGGCATTTTTCTGCTGGAGCGGCGCGCGCGGTGGATCAAGAACGCGGACTTTGAATACGAATTGCTGGGGACGGCGCTGCAATGCCTATGGATTGCGGGAGTGTGGGCTTTTCTCAGCTCGCTGGGGACTGCGCCGGAGAAGAGGCGATGGGCGATTTTGTTCCTGATTTTTTCCGGGCCGGTGTTTTTCAACTGCGTCTACCCGTGGCCGAAATTCCTGGCTGCGACGTTTATTTTGTTCACGGTCAGCATTGTTATCCAGAAGCTGCGCAACCCAAGCGTGGCGGCGCGGCCGGCGGCGATTGTTGCCAGCGTGTGCCTGGGGCTGGCGCTGGTGTCTCATCCGACCGGGGTTTACAGCCTGTCGGCGTTCCCGATTTTGCTGTGGCGCTATCGCCAGCGGCTGCCGCGGCTGATGCTGGTTGCGGTGCCGATTGTTTTGGCGTTTGTGCTGCCGTGGATTGCTTACCAAAAATTGGCTGATCCGCCCGGCGACCGGCTGATCAAATGGCACCTGGCGGGGCATCCGGAACCGGACTCGCTGACGGCGTGGCAGGAGCTAAGGAAAGCCTACACTTCGCACACGGTGGCGCAGATTGCGGCGCTGCGCTGGGGCAACGTTGTGTATCTGTTCAGCGGCGCGCCCACTTATCCGACCACGGATAATGCGTTGGAAAATGAGCGGCAGTCCCAGCGGGAGTTTTTCTTCCAGGCGATTGGGGTTTTGAATCTTGGTTTCTTTGCGATGGCATACGCTGCCTGGAGAGGAATTCGGCCGGCTGTTCCGTTTGCGGGGTGGATTATTCTGGCGGTTTTGCTGAATTTGGCGGTCTGGTGCTGCCTGGAGTTTGGGCCTAAGATGACTCCGCTGATACACAGCTCGTATGCGGATTTTTTGATGCTAAGTTTGGGCCTGCTTGGATTCTTGCTGGCGCTGCCGAGGCTGTGGATTATAGCCGCGTTTGTTTTGCAGGTTCTGAATACCACGCTGCTGTGGGTTTGGAGCCCGCCCTATGCGATGGCGGAGAGGACGAGCCCCATAAACACAGTTATGCTGCAAATTCCGCTTCTGGTGTTCGGAATTTTGATCGCCCTGGCGCTGATATTTGCTAGAAGTAGAGCTTCAGAGCAAGCTGCAACTGGCGCGCCGGGAAAGTGGACGTGAACTGGCCGTAGCTGGAGCTGTTGGTGGTGAGGCTGAGCCCGCTGGGCGAGAAGTTGGTCTTGTTGAACAGGTTGAAGGCTTCGGCGCGGAACTGGAGATAGCGAGTTTCAGCGCCGAGACTGAAGTTTTTGTGGATGCCGAAATCCATTTCGCTGAAGAAAGGCAGGCGGGCGATGTTGCGGCCGGCGTTGCCGAAGGGCGCGGTGTAGCTGGGGAGCGTAAAGGCTGCTGAATTCAGGTAATAGATGGGGTTGGTGGAGTTTTTGTAGAGCGAAACTCCGGTGACCAGGTTGGGCTGATAAGTGGTGAGCGTGCTGACTTGTCCCTGAGTGGAGGGGCTGTAGGTGATGTTCAGTGGCAAGCCATCGTATTCGGAGTTGACCATGTCAACGCCCCAGCCGCCAGCGACGTAATCGAGCGCTTTGTTCTGGGTGGTGAAGTGGCGGCCGTGGCCGAAGGGTATGTCGTAGAGCAGTGACAGCGTGTCGTTAATGGGCTGGTTGTAGCTCGACAGGCCGCGATTGGCTTGCACATCGTAGATGTTGACGCGGGAGTTATCGCCGTCGTAGTTTTCCAGGTGACCCGGAGCATTGTCAATGGCCTTGGACCAGGTGAAGGAATTGATGAAGTAGAGGCCGGTGGAGTACCGCTTCTCAATCTTGGTCTGGAGTCCTTCATAGCTGCTGAAGCCGCCGTCGTAAGAGACCTCGATGGTGGTGAAGCCGGCGTAGGGGCGGCGGGCGTTTACCGATAGGTTCTGGCCCAGGAGATTCGGGACGGCCTGGTTTTCGTCGGCGAGAATGGTGGTTCCAACGCTGTGGTTGCCGACGTAGGACACATCGAGAAGGTAGTTATGGGCTAACTGCTGCTGGACGCCGAAGTGCCAGCTTTCGACATAACCGGGACGGTCATCGGAGGGGATGTAGCGAACCTCGGTGATGGCGGTGTTGAAGGCTGAGGGCGAGGCGAAGTTGTTCGGGAAACCTTGCTCCGTGGTGCGGAAACAGGCTCCGGGAGCGGTGTTGACGCTGGCACAAGTGGCCTGGTTGGGCGTTTGATCGATAAAGGCATCGACAACGCTGGGGCCGTTGTAAGCGAGCAGGTTTTCGCCGCCGAGGCGGTTGAACTGGACGTAGCTGATGCCGAAGCCGCTGCGGATGACGGTGTTGGGCGTGGCCTGATAGGCGAGGCCGACGCGCGGCGCCCAGTCATTGGTGGCCGGGTGAACCAGCGAGCGGTTATAGAGGCTGCCGCCGGAGGCGAAGATCATGGAATCGGTGGCGGGGTTGAAATTGGCCAGGTTGTTGTTGCGCTCATACTGAGGCGTGGCGAATTCGTAGCGAACGCCGAGATTGAGAGTGAGCTTGTTGGAGAATTTCCAATCGTCCTGGAGATAGGCGAAGTACATGCGCTGTTCGAGATGGGCGACGGGGTTGTTATCGAGTTCGTAGTGGCTAGGCGCGCCGAAGAGGAAGTCGGCCCAGCTATAGATTTGCTGCGCGGAACCGCTCAGGCTGTTCAGGGCGCTGGGGTTGGTGAAATAGGCGGGATCACTGAAAAGGCCGGTGTAGTTTTCAGAGCCGTACTGCGGGTGGAAATCACTGACGGCGGTGTTGATGGCCTGGTATTCAAAGCCGGTCTTGAGACTGTGGCGGCCGAGGATCTTGGTGAAGTTGACTTTGGGGTCGATCACCAGCGGGTCCTGGTATTGCGGGTTGCTGCTTAAGCGGCCTAACTGAGACAGATTGCTGAGGTTGATGGAGAAGAGGCCTCCAGCAAGCGAGGGATCGGTAGGCAGACCGGGAACGGTGAAGCCGGCGGTGGACTGCCCGAGAGTGGCTGGAGTTTTGCCGCCTTGCGTGTAATCGACACCGAGACGGGCCTCGAGGACGGAGGTGGAATTGATGGTCCAGGTTCCGCCGAGCACGCCTTGATTGGTCTTGACGAAGACGTTGCCGTTGGAGTTGCCGCCGTCCGCGCCGGGGATGTTGGCCGGGCTGAAGATGCTGGTGTTGCCCTGGCTGTAGCGGGCGAAGAGGGAGACTTTTTGGCTGACGAAATAGTCGTAGCGGAGATCGCCTTTGTCGTAGCTGGTGGTGTCGGCCGGTGCGGTTTCGTAGTTGTTGGAGGTGCCGGGCAGGTTAGGCCGAGGGAGGGCGGCGATGACGGCTTGGGCCAGCGGCGTCATGGGAACGGGCGTTCCGGCAGCATAGACCTGGCGGGTGAGGGGATTTTCCACGGCGGTGGTGAAGATGCCCTGGTCTTCAGCAGCGGTAGGAACGCTGGCGAACAGGGGCGAATGATAGACGCGGCGGAAGCCTTCGTAATCGACGAAGAAGAACATCTTGTCCTTCATGATGGGTCCTCCGAACGCGCCTCCGAACTGGTTCTGGTTGAAGGGCAAGTTGCCGGTGACGGGGCGGAAGAAGCCTTCGGCGTTGAAGACGGTGTTGCGGTTGAATTCCCAGACTTCGCCGTGAAACTGGTTGGTTCCGCTTTTGATGGAGGCGTTGAGAACGGCGCCGGGAGCGCGGCCGAATTCGGCGCTGTAGTTATCGGTCTCGACCTTGAATTGGGAGAGAGCGTCGGGATTAGGCTGGATGACTTGATTGGAGAAGCCCTGGTTGCTGGTGCCGTAAGCGTTGTTGTCGATGCCGTCGAGAATGAAGTTGTTGTATTCGCTGCGCAGGCCGTTGATGTTGAAGGAGGCGTCACGGCTGGAGTCGGTCTGATTTTCGAGCGGAGACCGGGCTACTCCGGGCACGAGGGCAGCTAAGTCGGCATAGGCACGGCCATTGAGCGGAAGGTCGACAATTTCTTTGGGATTGATGACCTGGCCGCGCGAGCTGGTGTCGGTTTCGAGAAGCTCGGCAGCATCGGAGACGGTGACGGTTTCCTTGGCCTGGCCGAGCTGGAGAGTGAGATCAACACGCTGGCGAGCGTTGACCTGGAGGTCGAAGCTTTCGGCGACAGCGGTTTCAAAGCCAGCGGCGGTGACTCGGACGCGGTAGGTGGAGGGGCGTTCGTTCACGAATTCATAGGTGCCAGAGTTAGAAGTTGTGGCGTGATAGACGACACCGGTTTTTGAATCTTCGAGAGTGACCGCGGCGTTCGGGACAGGAGCGCCTGACTGGTCATGCACGGTACCGAGCACGGTGGCGGATTCGAATTGGGCAAAGAGGAGCCCACTGCTGAGGGAGAGGAACGCGCACACGTATAGCGCGAGGTGTTGGAGTTTTGTTTTTAGCATAAGGAGAATTACTACAGAATTTCTTCCAGGCTAGCGGGAATTTGTTTCAGTTGGATTGCGGTTCGGAGACAGTTGCGTTCATTCGAGTTTTGACGGTGTTAGCTGCCGGCGGGAGAGGCGAACCCCATAGGATGCCGCGCGAGTGCAAGCGAGTGGTTCCCCAATCCGCAAGCGCGCACAACAGCGGGATCAACGCCAAGCCTTCCGGGGTGAGAGTGTAGCGGGAAAAGCGCCTTTTGCCGAGAGCAGTCAAGTCGCGGTTCAAGATGCCGTCAGAGGTGAGGGCTTTGAGCTGCGCGGAGAGAACCTGCTGCTTGATGCCGGGCAAGCCGCGGCGCAGCGAGCCGAAAGACTGAGGCTCCATGGCGATGAGATACAAGATGCGAGTTTTCCATTTTCCTCCGATGACGGCCAGCACCTCCTCGACCGGGCATGGATCCAGGGGCGGGCGTTTGGGTTCGTATGGCATGGGCGATTCGTGAGCAGTCAGAACGTTCTGTGTCTTGGCAGAACGGGGAAATGCTTCCACAATGTTATTGAAATGAGCAGCGAAGTGAAAGTCACGTATTTTGACACAGCGATGGCGCTGATTGAGATTGGGTCTGTCCGGCTGTTGACGGACCCGGTGTTTGATGCCAAGGGCACGTCTTTTCACCATGGTCCGGTGCATCTGGAGAAGACAAGCGAATGCGTGATTACGCCGGCCGGGGTGGGGCGAATTGATGCCGTTCTTCTGAGCCACGACCAGCACGGCGACAATCTGGATGGCGGCGGCAGAGCTTTTCTGGCGACGGTGAAGCAGGTGCTGACCACGCCGGAGGGCGCGGCTCGGCTGGCGGGAATTCATGCGGTGGGTTTGCAGGCTTGGGCGCAGGCGCGGGTGGGGTCGCCGGATGGGGATTATGTGGTGGTGACCGGCGTGCCGGCTCAACATGGGCCGGACGGAACCGAGGAGGCGACCGGGACGGTGACGGGATTCGTTATCGAAGGGCCGGGACTGGAGTCGGGACCGGTATACATTTCAGGCGACACTGTTCGTTTCAGCGGCACGGCCGAGATTGCGAGGCGGTATGCGCCGGTGAGCGTGGCGCTGCTGAACCTGGGCAGAGTGAGGCTGGCGCCGATGGGTGAATTGGAGTTCACGATGTCAGCGGAGGAAGCACTGGCTTACGCGGCTGATCTTCATCCGGGCTGGATTGTGCCGCTGCACTTCGAAGGATGGCAGCATTTTTCGGAGAGCCGGGAGCAGGCGGTTGAGGTGTTTGCCAAAAGCGAATTTGCGGGGCGGACGCGGTGGCTGAGTGCAGGTGAATCGGCGATGTTTGCTTGATTTGAATCGAATTGTTAACCCTTTGCGACTGCGCAGCGCCTCCAGCAAGTTTCTCGTGACGTAGTGCAGGTGCCTCAAGGCTCTTGATCCCGCCCTTCATCGTCTTGAACATCGAGGCCTTCTCAATGCCGACTGGAAAGCAAGCGAGACAGGCCGTGAGGCTTAATTTTACCGCCTCACACGGAAGGGCTCTGCCCATCTTGACGCGGAATGCGCAAGCTGGCAAAGGCTCACCGAAGCCGTCGCGCGCATCCTCAAACTCTCTGAAGCGGGTGCCAAATGAGGTGGTGGGACCGCACGCTTCGCCGTCACTTGGAAAATGAGCTGAACAAGGAACTTAGTTTCCATCTGGACCAGCACATAGCCGACCTCGTACTTGCGCGTTCAATCGACACCCGTTCAAATCGACACCCCGTTCAAATCGACACCCCCGTTCAAATCGACACCCCCGTTCAAATCGACACCCCCGTTCAAATCGACACCATGGATGAGCGGCTTAGCGAACTCACCGCAGCCTCGCGCTTCTAGGCCGTGTTACTCATCGCGTTCTCATGTGTTGGCTTGCTCTTGGCGCGGTTGGCCTCTAGGGCACGGTTTCTCATCTTGTCAGCCAGCGCACAAAAGAAGTCGGCATCCGCATGTCGCTTGCCGCAACACCGGCGGAGGTTGCAAGGTTGATGTTGCGATATTCAGCCACTTGGACTTTTGTTGCACCAGCTATAGGCGCTTAGGAACGACAACTGAGCCCGCGATCTAAATCGAGATTCATGGTGGTTTGCGTGACCCATGAGTAACGGCGAGGGCAGCGGTCCGTCCCCTCTTTCGCGCTGGTTAAACTGCAAGGATGTGGATACTGGTCGCCGAGGATGAGCGGGTGATGGGGAACCTGCTGGTGCAGGGGCTGGAGGAGCAGAACCACACTGTGACTTTGGCGCGCGATGGGGAGGAGGCGCTGGCGGCGGTGGCGGCGGCTGCGTTTGACGCAGTGGTGCTGGATGTGATGATGCCGCGGGTGAATGGGTTTGACGTGGCTCGGCGCATGCGGGAGGGGAAGAACCATACGCCGATTTTGATGCTGACGGCGAGGGACAGTTCGGACGATATTGTGAAAGGCTTGGACGCGGGCGCGGACGATTACCTGGTGAAGCCGTTTTCGCTGAGCGTTTTGATGGCGCGGCTGCGGGCGATTGCGCGGCGGTCGGCGCAGGCTCCGGTGCAGGAGCTGCGGGCGGATGATCTTTTGCTGAATCCGGCGGCGCGGGAAGTGACGCGCGCGGGCAAGGGGGTGGCGCTGACTCCGACGGAGTTTCGTTTGCTGGAGCATTTGCTGCGGCGGGCGAACCGAGCGGTGTCGCGCGGGTCGATTGTGGAAGCAGTTTGGGGGTTCAACGAAGACGTGGAGCCGAACACGGTGGATGTTTATATCAAGCTGCTGCGGGAGAAGATTGACTCGCCGCCGGCGAAGCCGCTGATCCATACGGTTCGCGGATTTGGGTATATTCTGCGGGGATGAATCGGCCCGCGTCTAGGAACGTCCAGATTGGGCTGACGGCGTCTTACACGGCGATGCTGGCGGTGACGTTTGTGCTGATGGGGATTGGCGTTTGGGTGGCGCTGAACCACAGCATTGACGAGACGGCCGACCGGGAGCTGCATTCGCGGCTGGCGAATATCAAGCATTATTTCGACAGTTTTTCGGCGGATGATTTGCGGCATTTGGAGGAAGAGTTTCGCGAGGAGTCGCTGCTGAGCCAGTCGTCGGCGTCGATTCGGATTTTTGATGGTCAACGGCGCAGGCTGTTTCAGACGCCGGGGACGGATGGGTGGCCGATGCCGGGTGAGGCGCGGGCGGCGGCGCTGACGGTTGGTTCGCAGCGCGTGCTGACGGCTCCGGTGCGGGTGGGGGTGGTGCAAATTGGGCTGCCGATTGGGGCGTTTCGAAATATGCGGAATGGTTTTGTTTGGACGCTGGCGCTGGGGACGCCGGTGGTGCTGCTGCTGGCGTGGGTGGGCGGCTATTGGATGAGCGGGCGGACGCTGAAGCCGATTGACGCGGCGTTTCAGCGGATGACGGAATTCACGGCCGATGCTTCGCATGAGCTGAGAACGCCGGTGTCGATTATTCAGACGACGGCGGAACTGATGCAGTCGCGGGCGCGCGGGGTGGAGGAGCATTTGCAGGCGTGGGGGACGGTGAGCGCCGAGACGCAGCGGATGTCGGGCTTGATTGCGGACTTGCTG
>Ga0209208_10002679_pt1 | contig 25552 bp, 21 predicted proteins | sample S1TSphfallax_3_FD_187694 | JGI IMG/M metagenome (GOLD analysis project Ga0209208, IMG submission 187694) | Host-associated microbial communities from peat moss isolated from Minnesota, USA - S1T2_Fd - Sphagnum fallax MG (SPAdes) (version 2) | ecosystem: Host-associated > Plants > Peat moss >...
GGGGGGTGAGAGATCCCTCAAAATACACATAGAAATAAAAAGGGAATTGTTTACAGTCTCAGCTTTTGAGAAATATTTTCACTCAGTGTTATTATGAACTAGGGGTTTTTTTTTTTGTTCCCAATGTGTTTTCACCAAGTCCTCAATATGTCCCTTCCCCTCACTCAAGTTCCCAATAGGTTTTTAACATGTTCCCTAAGTTCTCATTTGTTCCCTGACATGTGCCCCATAGCACCCCACTTTGTCACATTCGGTATCTGTTGCCTAACATTATCCTATTGGAACCCTTCTTTTAATGCAAAATTTCATGATGTTGTGAATTTTTTGGATTTTTTTGGTGACAAATTCAATTTTTTTACGATTTTCAAAATTTAAAAAAAAATCCCCAATAATTTTTTAAATCACCAGATTTTCTATATGTGTTTCAAATAGGTAGCCAGAAAAAACAAGGATATTCAATTTTTTTTTTCCTTTCATATTTCATTAATAACCAAAATTTGGCTAAATCATGTTCTAGGGCTTAATATGGTCACTAAGAGGTCTCAGGCTTTACAAAAGAATCACACAGGATTCCTTAGTTCGTCCCTAGGGTGAGATCAGGGCTCAATAAGGGCCGCATTCTTTGTTGCCTTACTGCCCTAGTGACTCACCAGTAGGCAGAACGCGACCCCCTCCTAAGGCCCGTTCTCTAGTTTTAGAGCTGGACGCCTCCAAACCATAGGTTCGGAAATTAGACTAGGCTACCGGACCTGAACAAAGAGTTCTACTTAAAGCCAGGCACGTCGACTATTTCATCCTTCATGTTTTGCAATTTTACCCTTCCCAAACCTGGAAGGGACATTCCGCGCTGCTCGGAGGCTTGTCCCGAAGCTGTTCCGAACCTAGAAGCAGACATTCCGCGCCGATCCGAGGCATATTCCGACATTGTGCATGGAACCTGAAAGGGGACATTTCCGTGAAGCTCTGGGGCATGTTCCGACGAGTCGCCGAACCTGAGAGGGAACTTTCCGCGCCTCGCCGAGGCATGTTCCGCCTTTTGCCGAACCTAAAGGGGACATTCCGCGCGCGCTCTCCGAGGTGGTGCTCCAGATGCTATTTTCGGTTCGGATTTTTGTTTTCTGACGCAACTCGGAGCTGGCGGCTCCCTGGCCCCTGGCACCACGCTGTCTCCCTCCCTCTCTCTCTCTCTCTCTCTCTATCTCTCACTCTCTTCTCGCTCTGCGCCGACTCTGCTTCGAAAAAGCTCTGCTTTCCAGGGAATACAAACATTTGTGAACATGGCTGGCAAACCTTCCTTCTCTTATCTTCTTCCTTCCGCGCGCTCATTTGCACAAAACATGAAAAGTATCGCGCACAACTGCAGTGCAATTATTCTTATTTGAAGGGGCAACAGGTGTTTTGGATCTGCTACCATGGCATTAGCACTCGCTTCCTCAGGGTGAAGAAGAAGGCGTGCTTGTAGTAGAATAAAATCTCTTGCTCTACTGTATTGTATGTAGGTAGCGCCCTCCCCCTCCCTTTTCCAATTTCTGCTTCTTCTTCTTCTTCTTCTTTCTTCTTCATCTTTTTGCAATGGAGTGTACATAGTCGCAATACTTGGAAAAAGGATTTCCAGAGCTCTAACGAACTCTACATCATTGAGCGTTGATTGAGGAGTTGTACAAGTTCATGCGTTGTGATGATGAGGGAGTGACAAACACGCTTAGTTTACAATATGTGACTGCCCTTTCTATGCCCCTCCAACGGCTCTCTTTTCTCAACAGCGGAGCGGAGTTGCTCCGCTGAGCGGCTGTGCAATGCTCCTGTCCATACATCGGCCCCCCTTGCGGAGTGGAACCTCAGTTGTTGTCTGAGCATCTTTTGGTGGCTGAGCGGGGCGGGGTAGTTTTCTGTGGCATGTGTGTTCGGGTTTGCAAACCAAACAAGAACAAGAATGAGCAGATTTCTCAATCTCCTAGAGCATTGCTTGCTGCAGAAAAAAATATTGATCTTCTTTGTACACCATGTGATTCAAGGATGTGAGATCATGTGACTCCCGAGGATCCAGGATCAGGCTGGTTGGCCACGAAAGGGAAAAATAAAGAGAAAAAGATAGAGCTCTATGTTGAAAGGATGGGAATGTTTGAGAGAGCAAGGTCTTCTCGAAAGGTGTTGGAACGCTCTAGCACAAGAACAACTCGGAAGGTGTTTCGGAGTCACCGTTTTTTGCTCCTAGTTTCATTCGTCTTCATACTCACTGTGCCCCTTCTGCAATGGTTTCTTTCATTCCCTCCGCCTCTCTTCAACGTCAAACCATCATCATCTTCCTCAACTTGTTCAGATGGACAGTTTAATGGATATGTTGTGAACAAACATTCTGTATGCACCGACTCCTGTGGCAAGATTTGTTTCCCTCGAGTGCACGGGATGTGTGTTTCACGCAAGCAAGTTACAATTTGTGAAGATCAGCAACCTCTTAGTCAAGAAATTGTTGATGCAGGAGGGGGTCTACCAGATGTTTTGCGGCTTATTACTCATGTACCTAGGGCACGGGTGCCTGTGAAGAGGGGGAATTGTCCTGGCTGGGACTCAAGGTCTCACAAACCTTATACATCGCCAGGTGACTTTCCACAGTTCCTTTTCTCCGGTCATTTTGGAGCCATGTGTGGTGAAGGAAGTGGTCATATCTTCAGCTAGACATTCACATGTCTGAGAGTATACTTACCCATTGTGTCACTAATGCTCCATATGTGTGATGATCACTTAGGGTTAGGGTTCCTACTTGCTTTTGCAGAATCTGTCTCTGCAGTTATATGTGAATATGAATTTTAGGTCGTCTTATTTGATGGTGGTTTCCTTGCTGATATTGTCTAGGTGATGAAGGCCAGAAGGAACAGGCAAAGTGGTTCAGGGGAGTACACATGGTAGCAGATGTTAAGCTAATGCCAAATGGGCCCAATGTTGGGCCGAACCCACACCATGAAGCAGAGAAACTCATTCCTGCAATTCTTTTATCGCACCTCTATGGTTTAGAAAATTCAACATTGCATTGGTTTACATCAACAGACCCCTCAACCATCTCAGAGTGGTCACTAGGCTTGATTAAAGTATTCCAACAAACTTTGAGAGTGAACTTCTTGAATGTTCCCAACGATCATGAACCTCAGGTCTGTTTTGAAGATGCAATCTTGTTCTCAGGTATGCCTCTTCTTGGTAGTGTTGGAAACTTAATATCACTGCAAGCATGATGAAGTTGCTGTTCCATTGCTTTTTGACTGAGAGCCCTAAGTCTGACATATGATTAGGACATTTCTTTGATTCTCTTTAGGTGTTATGGCATTGCTGTAGTTTGGTGTTATTGTGTGCTTTCCTTTGCCTCTATGGATTGCATTGTAGACTGTGGTGGGTTGTCATGTCAAGTAAATTATGCTGTCAATCTGCTTTTAACTGATTTTGTTAATTGATCTGATTCTGTGGTTTTTTTTGGTCTCATCATTTTATTTAAGTCTAGGGCTAGACTGCTGCTTGTCATCCCTGCCATTTCAAGAATGAAGTTCCCCCTTACTCAAGTATGCAATTCCTGTTTTGCAGGTCTTACAAATGCAGGATATATACCTAATGTTGGGGCAAACAACTGGCTCAGGAAGAGGGTGTTGGGTTACTGCAATATTCCTGTGTTAGATGCATCCAGGCCAGTTAAAAATGTGGTGGCCTTGAAGCGCATAAATTCTTCCAGGTATTATAATCTTAAGCTCTGCCTGGCTGGTGATGCTTCCTTTAATCATCCAGTTCTGTTATGATCTCAATTTATTGATAGGTTACTAGGACACTTAGAATTTGACAATGCTGATGTGCAATATTGAGGTCATGATAGTAGCAAAATGTTTTATTTGTATCAACAATGGACTTTCAGGTCCATAGAAAATATGGGAGAAGTGCTCACTGTGCTGGAGAGGGAGCTCATGGTTGTGCCAAAGGTCATGACAAGTGGCAGTGGTCATTTATGTGAGCAGGCATGTATATTTGTTCATAAATGTTTATTCCATATATTTTCAACATGATTTTATCTGAAAATGGTTTGAAGCTCTGGAAAAGAGAGGAGCTTGTGCTGATTATGACTTATGATTAGCTTCTCTTATGGTTTAATTTGATCACTAGTATCAAAATAATGCCTCAGAACAGAGTTCAACCCAGATCCAGCTACCACTGACATGTACTCAAAATGATGCAGGTGAAAGCTGTGGCAAATGCTGATGTCGTTATAACACCTCATGGTTCCCACAATATAAACTTCTTATTTGCTCGTCCATATGCCATTGTTTTAGAGGCTTTTCCTCTCCTCTACTACATCAACTGGTTTGGGAATTATCTGCATGCAGCAAACATCCACCACTATGAGCTTCATGGGACTTGGCCTGCAAACAAAGGGGGCATGCCTTCTAGGATGCGAATGTACTCTCTGCTGTATGGATGGAAAAGATGCTTTTTTGTTCGCAAGTGCATGAACTACACAAAGGGCCAAAATGTCTTTATTGACATTGATGATCTTGAGGGTCTCTTAGAATATTTGATGACAAGCTGCCGAGTGGCAGTTAAGAATTCATCACGATGTCTTTCAAATGCAGAACAAGAATCTGGTAGTTGGAAGAATAAAGATAAATTAGGCTATCGATCCAATCATCGTGTGGTACCCAAATGGCGGGAACAGCATGCTTGGGCTCTAACTCAAGAAGTCTTTCCAGAGAAGAAGCAGGGTGCTCTCTGACTCCAACTTACCGACTGCCAGCAGCAAACAGATGTACACAGTTGCTCTCCGAAGTGGTGCTCTTGAACTGCAGAGGCAGTAGTATAATGAGTTGTAACCGTTCAATTGCAGTTCTAACTCATGCCAGGGAGAATTACATCTCTTGAACAATGATGTGTCTGATCTCTTACATGGGAAAGAGAAGTGCAATAGGAGAATGAAACCATTGTTGGAGGCATCATTAGCCAGCAACCCTGTCAACCCAAATGGTTATTGTGATGCTGTGAGGAAGGCTTTTATGTGAGACGAGGAGTGTGCTATTCAGATCTCTGTCTACTTCAGGTATTGGCTTGAGTTCTGCTACAACTTTATTTTGTTGGACAGCTACTTCTATCTAACATTGTCAATATGTATTGCAATAGGTTCAAATTATTAATCATCTCTGATTTGTATAATTCTTGCCTGACAACTTTCTTACAACCTTTGATTCTCTTTTCTGTATGTGCTTACAGGATTGAATAAAATATTTGGTGTTGGGAGTGAAATTCATATCCGGAAAATGCAGCTGTGTATGACACGAGTCTTGTTATCTTCTTATTCTGGTCAAGTATCTGTACCATAATTAAGTAATTTACTAGAAATTGATAGTCCATTCATTGCAGAGAAGGTGAGTTTACTTCATATTCTCAACTTGTAGAGCAGGACAGAATCTTTAGATTCTTAATGGGAGGGGTTTGGAATTTTTGGCTCCTCAACATTGAGTAGGAGTAACATGAATTACTTGGGGGTCATCTACAGAGGATTGAATTTGTGAAATTTTTTAGAAATTGTTTGCCCAGAATTGGGCATTAACACACATAATTCAAGGCCACATTTTGCTTGCTGTATACATGTTTACCTTGCTGGATGCAACCTCTAATGGTGTATGCCTTTTTTTTGCATGGTCTATTTCTGTGCACTCACCTTGATTCCAAAGGTGATTGAAACTTAGAATTTTGAACCAACTAGCATGAGATTGTGCAAAGACTACTGCAAAATTGTTGTGGGGTAGTTCCCCTGTATGCATCAAGCCTCATTTGTCTAGCAATCTATTGTTCATCTTGTTTGACATGTGTATCCTGTGAGAGGTAAAGAGTGGTGGGTGAAGAGTAGTCTTGAGTTTTCCTTGGATTTGCTGGAATAACTTGTGGAAGTGTAAGTTATTGGACCCCCTATTGAGGGTGAACATAGTCCCTTTTCCGTGAGGGCATGGCACCTCAGATGACAGTGTGTACTGTTAGGATTTGTTGAAAAGAGAACACACTTATCTACCTTAGCTGGTGGATACACTAAAAACTTTGAAGGATTAGTAGTGAGTGCAATGGTTGTCCTTCCAGTAGCTTCCAGGACCATCCCTGCTTACAAAGGGAAAGTTTGCAGGAGAGAGAGAGAGGGAGAGGGTTTAGGTATGATACCTAATGATACCTTGTTTCGGGTGATATTGACATGGTGGTGTCCATTAGGTTACACAGCTTGACTGCTTTTGATCCTTCACATTATTGTGAGCATGTGAAGAGCCTCTCAATTCTTTCAGCTTGTGGGGGTTGTTTTTATTTCTGCAGATAATGTGGTTGGAGGAAAAGAGAGAAGCAACGATCAGATTTCCAGTCTCTTTGGTGATCATGAGACTCTCATTCTGACCATCAACCTATTGCTACTGTGTGTTGGAACATGGTGATATTGTTCCTAAGCTTCTTTGTCCTGCTGTAGCAGAAACCAAGTGACCCAACATAACTGCAATGGACGGATATAGATGGAAGCAGCTTCATAATGCTGAGTAGTAAGTGCCAGGCCCACAAAGTGACAGTAGCAAGGTAATGCACTTCTTATTACACCGAAGGGTACAGTTCAAAACCTTCTTGAGCTTCTTGTATTTCACCATCTTTAGGTATGTCCTGGAAACCATTACCTTGTTTGTGCAGAGTAAGTGGGCACTACTCCACCTTCAGGCGCAAGTTGGCTGAAAATAGAACAAACCACCAATCAAAGTATGTATCCAAAAACACGCATTAAATTGAAGAATTACTTGCGAACTGATTCTTAAAAGAACTGTCATCAACCAACTATGATCTCGCAACTTCTACTATGATAACCTGCTGTATGTTCTTTCTCCAGTGGACATTGGTTCCAATTTGCTGGACCCGTACCATGCATGCACACATAAAGTTTAAAGTTACTTGTGGTGAAAGAAAGTTTTTGATTTGGAGCTTCAAATTGTTGTCTCTGTCTGTTGGAAAATTGGAGATTTGTTTACCACACTGTGAGCCTTGCTTTCTTTCCATTGATGAAGAGCTAAGATCCACACTAGCAAATGGAACTCGAATTGCAAGCTCACCTTGAGTCAGATAGAGTGGGGCACCATCCTCATAATCTGAAAACGTATTAACAGCCATCAGATGGATAATGGACGATGGATGATGATGGGTGGACAGAATCATTTTTTCCATTAGAGTTTATACCCCCAAACTGGGGGTACTGGGCATGAGTTTTACCATAACTGGGGATGAAGAGAAAAAGTCAAGATGAGAACAATACACAGAGGGAAAAAAAGGGGGATAAATGCACAAAAAAAGAGGGGACCAAACTGTTTTTTCTCACCTAATTTGGTCCTCACAAGGGTTTCACCCCCAGTTTTGGATTTGCCTTACCTGCTTCTCACATATTCTTCATTAAATCAAAGTCATGTCAGGATAAAGATGTTGCAAATCTTGTGAACTGATGATACCCAGTTTGATTAAGCACAATTCATTTTCCCTCAACTACAGTTACACTAAAATTGAGGATGAAACAGGGATTACAGGGTCAAACTAGGCCTCAAAGACAGGATGACGGTACAGATAACTTTAGTACCGTCCTTAGTTATAAAGAGAGAAACTGGGGAGGGGGGGCCCTGGGATTTTCCCTCTATAACTAAGTGAAATTGTGATATGCAAAACGTAGTACTTAGTGTGGTCCAAGAAATTTTCTTAAGGCCACATGTTCTATAAAGGCTACCACACTTCACATGGGTTGCTTTATGGTTTGTATACATATATGAGCATCTTTTGGTGTGAGACTCATTTGGCCAAAATGTGCACAATTGAAAACACTAAATTCAATTTCAGGCTTCTATTAGTCATGACACTTTGGAGGTATAATAGTCAAAAAAGGTATTCGATTCTTTCTATCAAAACAAAAGTCTTCCATTTTCTATCAATTCCTCAAGTGCACGCCAAGGCAAAACATAAAGAACATTTGTCGTCAAACATTGTGTTCAATGTTCATGTGTTGCAAAATTGTGGGTCTTTTTCACATGTTAGTCACACATGGGTAGCATTTGTATTATTCCTTGTAAAAAGAACAGCACATGGTTGAGGTGATTGTAATGTTTTGACATTTGAATTGATGGGCAATTGTTATTTATAATTGTTATCAAAAACCCTTTACAATATATGACACAATATCAAGGTGATTAGTCGGATGAGTTACCTTCAACCTGGGTGTGCAACAATTGACCATTAAACCTTTTGCTTAAAGCTTATTATATATTTTTTCTTACACCAAAGAATTTGAAATTTGGTATGTAATTTATTATAAACTTAATGAAATGCATGATTGTTTTATAATCATACTTGAAGAGGGTTTGAATTTTTTTTTCTTATATTTATATCAAAAATAAAATATTGTAGTGTTGATGGTTACTTTTTTTGACCTATTTTTGCATGTTTACTCTCAAGTTCATGATTTTTCAACTTTTGTATATTCAAAACACTTAAAATAAGGCTGTGGACATGTCTTTTTTAATATCAAAAGGTTGTTTTTTCCTTGTCATATGTGCATGAATAATTTTTTAATTTTAATATACTTAACAAGAAAGGTCACATGTGTTGAATAATTCAAAAATGTGTTTTACATGTAGCCTATTGGACTCTAATTTTCAAATTTTCTTAATGATTAAAATAGTTCACAATTTGTGGTCATGGTGAAAAGCAAAGTTCCACATTTGATTATAATGTTAAGGTTGTGCAAATTTTTTTAATTCTTATTATTTTGTGTGTCATATTTGATTTCAAAACTAATTTTCAATTTGAAACATTATATGAAATATACAAAGAAAATGGTATAATAGACCAACAATGTGCACATGAACACCACATGTCACTACACCAAAACATGGCATCCATGATTGGATTCATGATTGTGCTTGTAGGTACAAGACATTGGTGACTACATGATTGTGTAATCAAAAAGGATTCCTCATAAAAGATTATTAAGCATTTATATGGTCATATTCGCAAATGTCATTCCATATATAATTATAATGTTTATTGTGGTTATAGTCATATTCAACATTATCTTCTATGATTATAGAGATGGTCAATTGTGTTTTCTACCATTACAACCATCATTGACATCAATAAATTCAATCCTAATTGTCATATCAATAGACAAATTATGAAAGATAGGATTTTTTTACCCCATGATGTATATGAGACATGTGGAAATTCAAAACAAAACACAAAGTGCCATTTTTTAAAATAATTTTTATAATATATACAATTTAAAAACCAAGCCTACCATAGCTTAACTACTAGCTAACTACCTAGCCCACTTTACTTGGGTGAAAGCACATTAGACTGTCCGTAAAATTGCATCACAATTAACATTGTAGTTGTAGGGTTAAAATTAAATGTTTGTGTTCAATTTTTTATAAACCCAACAGTTTTTGAAAAATGAAAATCAACTTCACAACATTAATAACAACCTCCTAAATTTTCTACAAGATTTTGGATTTATGATTGGCCATGGAAAAAAAATGATTTAGATGAAAAATTAATCAATTTTACAATATTATGTATGTTGTAATCACATTATGTGAATTTTATAAATTAATTTTAAATTGTCATAACATAGATAAGACTTATGTACATATTATCAACCTACCTATTAGTTATTAAAATTTAGAAATGTTCATAATACATGCAATCACACAAATGTTTACAATAGTTGACCAAATCATGTAATAATACCCATGACTAAAACTTGATGATTGTGCACAAGTACATATTGTCCATGACTACATGCCTCCAGTGAAAACATAGTCATGAATGTCATGTTTTGGTGTGGTGTGTAAAATGCAATCCTTTGAAAGGACTATGGCACCTTTAGCTCCTTTCTTTGTGTTTGTATCTATTGGAATCACTTATATGATTTCATATTTAAAATATCACCATCACTTGGTTAGTTCAATGCATAAAAACATTGTGATTAGATCCATCATAATGTTATCACAACATGAGGACCTTGTATGTTCATTGAATTATCAAGAAAACTATTATAATTCTAGCTTTGAGTTCATGACCAAGGTTGGGGCAAGGTAAGGAAAATTAACCAAGAATGATGCCAAGGCACGGCATGATTCAAATGCATCCCCAAGGCAAGTTGAAATTGTGTGAGAGTGCAAGGGAGGAACATTCAACATTCCAGGGTGCATTCCCACATTGGGAATCCCATTGAAGTTTCAACTCTTTGAGGATTTTTGGGTAAGGGTTCAATAATCAAACCTTGTTTAAATTGAATCATTACAAAGCTCTTGAAAATGGCTACAATAAGATGGACTCACAATCAAAACAAAATGGGGTCAAATGTCTCATTTGGTTGTGTTTTGTGGGTTTATCACCATTTGAAGTTTTGTGATAACATTTGTCTAGAAATTTAAGAAATGGGTGTTGGGAGTTTGGGGAATTTTCCACTTCAATGTAGGTGTTGTGACAACCTAGAAAGTATAATGTAAGGAAGAAAGTGGTCTTTGCTTTAAATCTAGGCCATGTTGTCTTGATTTTTGTTAATGAATTCATGTCTCAATTTTTGCTCCTAACTACATCAATTACCTTTTTTTGGTTAACATAGTTGATGTGACTAATAGTGCTTGTGAAGAGGATTTTCTCATCCTCATTTTATTTTCAAACTTTTACATTCACTTGTGCAAATGTGACGAAATAAGGAGCATACCCAAGGCCTTAAAGTTTTCTACAATGCACCAAATAGGATAGTTTATGTTGATAACTTGTGGCAAGCCTTTGGGGGCACATCAAAATCCCACGTAAACCAATCCCAAATGGAATTTTCTATTAAAATGAGGATATATATAATGTAGAATAAATATATGGTACAAAAATTCTTGGTACACATTGAAATATATAGTTCATGCATGGTTAAGTTTTATGTAAAATAGTGGCAAAAAAAATTATTAGCAATATTATAAAATGGATATGCAATTAGTTGACTATGGATAAAATTATGAAATCATACAAAATAGATTAGTATGATAAATAAATAAACATGAATTGGTTTTTGAATTATCTTTGATGTATGTTAAACATTAAAGCTCCAAATAAAATTATGAGGTGTGTTAGGTTTTGGCTTTCCATCAATTAATTGTTAAAACATCTTTGATCATTTTGTGGTCAATTTAGCCATAAATTATGGTATAAACAAAATCAATGACCATAGTTGTTTAATGTAAGATGAAATTGTAACAAATGCAATTGCTATTTGGTTGATGTAGGTAACATTGGTCTTGGGATAATTGAATATTTGGATAAATTTAACCATCCCCTTGAAACAACTAATTAATTGTATTTTGATCTCAAACATCCTTGTTTTATGGGACCAAAATCATCAAGATATGCATTACTATTCAAATGGACAACAATGTGAAAAGCCCATGCATCTATGAACCAACTTTGTGGATTGTCCTTGAAAGGGATCAATGTTATAATGTCATTTAATTGTGTTCCTTGTTTGGAACATTGAAGCAAAATTGTATTTAATTTGAATTTCTTGACACAATTGAGTTTCTTTGTATCCAGTATACTAATATTTAATTTCTAAATTTGTTATAAGAAAAATATAAGGGCCAATGGGAAGAAAAAAATCTACTCCAAAACCAATCCCCAAAAACAACTATGGAATAAAATGTTTGGATTCCTTTCTTTTTAAAGAAAACATGAACATAAAATGATCATTTCCTTTCATCCATTTAGAACTTGTCATAGCAATATAGACAAACCCATTTTTCCATATATCAAGTATATGATTTAGGGTTTCATCATTTATTGGTCAACAAATGGTAGTTCTAGGTGGGTTTAAAAGATGAGGATCAGTTTGCTTTGGGAGTTATATGTGGAGGTTAAATTGATCCATGTAATTTATATTTTTGAAAAATTACATGTATGACATTAGTCTTTCACAAAGAAGATTGAAGTAACTTGTTTAAAAATATATTGTAGTACCTTTTCATGTTTGGCACTTGGGTGCTGAATGATTTTTTTTTAGTTTTAAAATGTTTTTTTGGAATTTTTGGCTTAATGTTATGTTAATTTTTTTATAATAATGATGATAAATTGCGTACACGTATACATAATACAATGTCAATATCAAGGCTACATTTAAATGTAAGTACCTATTTCATTTTGCTTAGGGTCGATTTGCAATTGCTTGATTTCTTGAGTTTTGCTTCACAATATTTTGCAATGCATTTAAGTGAAGAATTTTTTTTGTAATGATCTTTGTTTGCACAATTTGTAATGAGGTTAAAGGAGGCTCAAATTGACATATATTTGTGTCATAATAATGTTTTGATTCACATGAATTGTGAGAGCGGAAAATTGAAACATAAAATTCATAAGAACGTTTATTCAATATTATCACAAGTGAGGAACAATCTAGGAAACTTTGTAGAAATAGGTTGAATTGTTAAATGAGAGTGTCAATCAAGTAGAAAAATTCATGCAAAAAAATGTTGAAAATTAAAATGCCCTATTGGACATCCAAGAAAATTTGTAACAATTTTACAATTTGAAAGATAGATCAAGCAAGAAAAGTGTGTGCAAAGGAGGATGGAAATCACCAAGATTGAATGGACCTAAAAGATCAAAATTCAAAAGTGCAATACACAAACATGTTTCAACCACATTTATGGCCATCATAATAGCAATAGTTACAAAATATGTTACAAATTTTGATGTTATTCATTATTTGTGAATTGGTTATTAAAGCCCCACTAGAATTACAAGTTCCTATAAAAAACTAATTAAAATTAACTTGTGAACTTGGTTTATATCAAAAGGAAAACCCAAGTTAAATCAGATTCAAGCACACCAACAAGGTATAATAGTAAAATTGTAAACATTTGAAGCAAAATCTACTAGTTCTAAAGGAATATCCCACATTTAAAATTAAACTTGTGATAATGCGACAAAAGATGAAAAATTAATCAACCCTTGTTTACCTTTACAATTCAGATCCAATTCTAAAAGGTATTATAGAATCCATTGCTTTTGAAAAAAAAAAATTACCTATAATGATAATGATCAAACAACAAAGTGATTTGTCCTCAACATCATGCTTCCATACTTGCATAATTACATCCAATAACTCAATTTACAAGAAAGTTGAAAGCTAATATGGTTGATTAATTATTGGAACATTCATATAGAAACTAAGGAGTTTTTTTAACTAAATTAAACAAGAGTAACCAAACTTCCATATCACATTTTCCCTACTAATTGTACTAATGAATTGCAACTTGTGGATGTTATTATACAACGGGGTGAAAGCACATTAAGCCCCCCCCAAATTATAATCACATGTATAATATTTTTCCAATTCCTTTTTTTGGTGATGTATGGACATCACATCTCAAATTATTTTGGCTTGTTTTAAATATATTTGATTTTCTTTAGACTTCATCAAATTAATTATTCTGAAAAAATAATAATAATTGAAAAATTTGAACATTTCTAGTATATTTGTGACAAGCTAAATATTTGTCACAAAGTTTGAAAATTTGAATATATATTTCAAAACTAGGATTGTGAATGGAATTCTTGGGTGATTCTTTTTATGGTGTATGATACTGACATGCATTAAAAAAATTTAAAACAATTTAGAAATTTAAAGTTTTTTTTTATGAAATCTCATTCAAAAAATGTGTTTTTGCATTTGTTTAGTAATGAATGCATAATAATATTTTATTTTAAAGAGAAAAACACTACCATATTAAATAGGATGAGATTTTATAGATGGGCATTGCATTTTATTTTCAATTTTCTTTTGTTTGGTAATGTTTCATGAATCATAAACATGAAACTTTATGGCTACTAAAAACTGTAAATTATATATTCTATGTACATTGATTTTATTCAATCCTCTTCATCTAACTATCGGATCAAAATAAAATTTGACTCAAAATGAACTTTGAAATAAAAAAATGTTGTTGTGCAAATTCTAAAGTTTTTTACTTGTGTTTAGGATAACCAAAGGATGCCGTCAAAATTTTAGCTTATTATGTACTATAATACTTGTTATACAACACCTTTTTGATCAAAAGTGGCTTACCATTAGTGTATTTTTACCCAATGACCTTTGAAGCATGTTTTCAAGGTCAATTCCAACACATAAATTCTAGATCTTATCAAGAGAAAAATCCAAGATGGACAAGAGCCACACATTGATCTCAAGATGAGTAACATTGGAATTTGTGGGTGGTTCCATTCTACCTAGACACAAATGGAATTCATGGAAAAGGTGATAGTCAAAGGTTGGGGGAAACCAAAATTGCAAATTCATTTACATCAAACTTTCAAGTAGTAGCTATGGAAGCTAATGCACTTACTCTCCTTTTCACTTCATTCTAGAAATGGAAAACAATATTGATGCAAAAAAACAATGATGTAATTTAACAAAACCCATTTTTACAATAATGTCAAATCATTGTTTTAACTTACCTTTATTACAAACACAAGTATTGCCAAAACAACATCAAGTGGATGCATAATAACTTCAAATGGTGACAAAGAATCAAGATTAAAATAACAAGCCAAATTCAAGCAAAAGAAATTGATTTGAAATTGGTAGGTAGAACAAGCCAATAAACTCTCCATGCATATGGCTAGATTTTTTTAATGTCACACTTGTAAACCATATTCCTTTCATATTAAGTTTAAGTGTTGGATGTAAAAAATCTCTTTTAGGTGTTGTAGTCACTACAATAATGGTTTTTTAGCTATTTAAGTTGACTGCCTTATTAATTTGGATTAATGGACATTTATCTTTTGATTAAAGGCTCATAATATGAATGACATGTGTAACATTTGACTTTTCAACTTGATTAGAATGACCTATTTGATTATGTGTCAAATCAAATATCTAGTCAAGATGGTAAAAATTGACATCCTTGGTCAAAATTTCTAAGGGCTTAGTAAAAAAGGATATCCCATTACTTTATATTAGTTAGGTACCTTAGTTATGTTTTACAATTGAAAGCCCCATATTTACAAATTTTGTCTACCTAGGTGGTTTGCCAATGTGTTAAATTTAATTACTTGTCCATTAATTTTATCATCTAGTAAATCAACTTGTGGCTTAAGAACCAAATGAATTATTTTTCCATTTGGAAAAGTTCTATTTTTCTTTTGTCATATTAATGTTATTCAATGGTCTAAATGTGAACATGTTTTGTACAAATCTTGTGAATTTGGCTTGTATGTATCATGTGATTAAACAATTGTTTCCAATTTTTTGAATGAGAAAATCAAACAATTAATAAACAAAAAATATTCATAATACAACAAAAATGTAATATCTTTCAAGTTTCCTCCATCTTTTAGTGTTCATTTAGTACAATTTCAATTAATCGAAGAACATATTAAATTTTGAATATTTAGATATGTACAACCCACCTAATGTTCATATAATTATTATAATTAATAAAGTAGGATGGGGCAAAAAACTATTGGAAACTGGATCTCTTGATCCCTAAAGAATTGACAAATTTTAATGAAAGATATAATAACAAGGAAAACCAAACCCCCATGCCTTGGGTGAACATAATTTTTGGGACCCAATCATGTCAATCCAAAAGAAAAATAGTTTGCATTCATAATATAGGTTTAACTTTCTTGTAAAGTGCTTCCAAGTTTGTATTTGAAGTTTCATTATACTTATGTACAATAACAACTTATTTATGTCCTAGACTATATGTTGTCACATGTTGTGCTACCTACCTATTCTACTCTACCTACCTATCCTACTTTACCTTACCTACATACCTACCCTAACAACTTATTTACCTACACTATTTACTTACCTAGTTTTGTTTAATAAGAAAATGAATGAAATTTAAAAAGAAGAATCATACCAACATGTTTGAATTTGTCAATGATTCATACTTCAACAAAGAATTAAGAATAAGTTGAGAATTTATAAAATAAATTGATTTTATTGAATATATTTTGAATAAAATTTAATATTACATTTTTATTTGCTTCATTCGAACAAATTTGAAAAACAAATTGTCAATTTAGGGATTTCTTAATTGTTGCATAGTTAACAAGATAAAAGGAGATGTTACAAATGTTTTATTAACAAAATTTTTTGTAGCTTGATGGCTAAGGCATTGGGATGATGTTTGGGAGGTCCAAACTTGAACAAATCATGTATACAAAATTTGTAATTTGGGTGATGTATATGATGTACATGTACATCATAAACATGTGGTTATAGGTAGGGTGGTACCTACCTACCGCTTTACCACATAATAAAACATTGACATGTGGAAAAAAATGTGCTCATATGTTGTCATGTGCCTAATAAATTGTTAGTCAAAAGTAATTGCCATTTTGATTGGTTGTATTTGATTAGTAGTCAAATGGGCAATTTAACACATTGATTGGTAAAAAAAGCCATTAGTCGAAAGTGTCACCTTAAATGTTGGTCAAGAAAATATCTATTCAACTAAGACATTGTCAAAATCAACTTGTTCAAAATGATTGAAAATCAAAATTTTCACGTGTGTCCAAATGAGGTGCTTTTTGACCAATTTTTTTTGTCAAGTAGACCTTGAATTCTTGTAGTGAATGAGAAGTTTTACAACAATTTCTAAAATAGTTGTTGAAGTAGGTCCTTTGATATGTGTTGACATTTTTTTAACATGAGGCACACAACAATTGTTTTTTTAGTAGGTGTAGTAGTTAGTCTATTTAACAAGGATGATGCAAAGTTCATTCATTCATAAGTTCATACTTTATTTATCATCACATTTATGCATGTGCAATATATGTTTTCAACGCATGATAAATTGTTTACAAAATTCATAGTGAACAAACAAACTTCACACAATTTTCATTACCAAATCATTGAACATTTGTTAAATTTGTGATGAAGCATGACCTACTTTCTAAAAAAAAATTCATATATGTTCATCATTTGTTTTCTATCTTTATTTATTTTGAACAAAGTGGGATGCTTAATGGCTTGAAATCTCATTCCATATGCTACTTGTTTGGGAAGAATTATAAGTTATTCATCCAAGGAAGCCAATTATCATATTCTTTTCACAACATCTTTCAAACCCTTGAAAATGGGATTCATCATACGTTCCTTCTTCTTGATTAAGTACTAAAACTAAAAATGTAAATAAAATATGAAGTATCAAAATTTGATGTAAACAAAAAATATAATTAAATTTACAGTGACCTAAATATATTCACATTAAAAAAGTAACAATAAAATGAAAAAAAAAGTTCCCTTAACTAATACATTGTTTGACACATGCAGTGTGAAATTTTAACACTTAGTGTCCCCTTAGGCTTTTGCCTTAGCAATGTAGTCTTGCCTATCTTCACTTTCAAAACTTACATTTTCAAGTCCTTTTAAAAAAAATTTGACCTTGTGAATATCTTTGTCTTTATAGTGCTATGTTGTGACTCCCCCTCAAAAAGACCTTCAATTATGTCCAAACCTACCTCATGATATCACATTTACAACCCCCAAACTCTAATCATTTTGGGAAAAAAAAGGCCATGTGATATTATAGATAATTTAGGTGCCACAAAAGATTGACTCAATTCCCTAATTTTTTGGCATCCATGGGCAATAGTTTCTAGGAGATTCAACATTTCCAAAAATATTTTAAATTACCATCCAACCTACAAAGATCCTATGACATTATATTATAGATATGCATACCATCCAAAGCTCTAACCTTTAGTGGGAAAAAGAAAAGAGATCTTCCTTGTCTTTACACTCAAGGGAAATTTCCTTACTTTGGCGAAGTCAAGTTGGGTTTTGGTTCAATTCCCTTTCAATACAAAGTGAAACCATAACCCCGATTTGTTTTTGAGAATATGAGCTTTTAACACAAAGTTAGATTAAATTAGTCAAATTTTGACAAGTACACACACATATATTTCACATCTTGGGTTAGGATACAATACACATGCCTAATAAGATTAGGTTTTCATATGGGCTAACTAACACGAACACGAAAGCGACGCTTGTCACACACATTTAGAAAGCTTACCTTATGAGGATCATTGAGTGAGTCCATCGAAGTTTCCCCCTCCCTTGAGGACTTGGATCTTTTGACTAGTTGTGACATGAGAGATTTCATCACCCTATGACGACGATAATGTGTTATCATAGCCATTGGGACCTCTAGAGTGCACACAGCCAGGCCGCCTGAAAAGCATACTTTCCAAAAAGGTTAGCTTCGAAAGCTTAGAGCCACGTATCGAGCTAAGCCTTTTGGGGGGAGTTTTACAATGCTTCGGGCGGCTTGAAAGCCAGCAGCCTTTTCCATTAGGGTTTAAGTTTTGGAAAGAGAGTACATGACTAATAATCGCGACTTTTTCTAGACATAACCACTTCTTCTATTGCACGAGCTTACAACACAAAAAATGTGTAGGGTAAGGCTTGAGGTCAAGGGTGTTGTGAGAAGTGGGTGGATGTGCTCTATGGGCCATAGGTAAAGAGGCTCCCAAAAACAATTTCTTTAACTTAAGATGGACAAGATTATCAAAGAAAATATTACCACTTAATTGGCTCACTAACCCACAAATATGTTGGGTAACAAGGCTTTAATCGATAATGTGTTAGATGTTTGTAACAATCCAAGCGATTCACATTTTCATTTGTGAAGGCATAGTTCAATGCCCTAATATCAGCTTCAAACATGCTTAATGATGGGATGTTTATCATCTAGAGTTCATTCATTGGTCATGGTTATAGACTCTTTGCACTCATTGTGAACAAGGAAACAAAGGGGGTGTGTCACACTATGTGGCCTTGCCATTTACATTAAAAAAAAGTATCTTAAGGCAAAAGAAGAAGAATAATTATGGAAGCTCAAATATAATTTCACCATGCAAAAATATACCCAATCTTCACAAAAAAAATCCTCTTAAAAGAAACCAAAATCCTTCAAGATATCATAACTCTATAACTAATCTCAAGTCTCAAACACAAGCCAAAATTAACATGTTTCAAAAATCCTCATATATAAAAAAAATAGACCTATTATTTATTACCTAGTAGGGGCCAAAATCCCTTAAGCTACTATACTCTATAATGAATCTAAAAAAACACAATATCATTGCCAAGGCAAAGAGCCAAGGGTGGTTATTTGGGGGACTCCTTGCACCAAGGGAGTCACCCCACGTAAAGCCAAGGTATCCACATAGTAATAATCGCTCCGGAATTAAGAATCACAAGGCCCAAATGAAGGACCAGAATTCTCGATGCAAAAAATGCAATGGCCGATGACTACCCTAGTGACTCCATCTTGGGCCTTGGCTAAGCATCAATGTTTTTAAAAAAAGAAAAAGAAAAAATTTATGTAGCCTATTAAGTGGCAATCATCCATAGGAAAAAAGGAATTAAAAACGGTGATCATTCATGGAAATATTTAGCCAAATATGGCTATAATAATCCATATACGTATGGAGTACACTTTTTTTAATCAATGTTCTATATCTATATGGCTACAACCGAGACGGAAAGAACCGGAAAAAAACAAAAACACCAACAAACATTGCTACACACAAGGAAGGTACCTTCGCGTCTCAATATCTCGGTTATGGTCTCAAATAAGGACAGGTGGCTAGCGTCCACTGGTTTTGGGCCAGCACCCATAGCCGCCTCTCGTCAAAAAGAACGTTCCTTGCACCACAAGTGCGTGCTCACCATATAGGCGGCCGGCTCGCTTGTCATCGGAAAAAAGAAAATGAGTGCTTTTGATTGGCCGATGATGATATAATAGATAGATAACGATTATCTTGGGGTGGTGGTGGTGGTGATGTACACCGTAAAAGTTTGTCAGTTTTATAGTGTCCGGATTTTCTCGTCGATGTCGGGATGGCGGAATAACGAACAATGTACGTAAAGTTGGGTTGTTGATAAGAGTTTGTTTTTTTTGTTTTTGGGGTGGGTGGGAGGATTTTGTGTTATAGCCGAAGCGACAATGATCCACAAGAATATTTAGCCATATTTGGCTACAAGCTAAACATTGAAAGTAAAATATAAAAAAACATCCTTCTATATTTTTGGCTACCTACTTGAAGGATGTATAGAAATCCGGCGAGTTTTTTTTTTAAATTGGTCAAATTCTGACTATTGAAATTTCTTAAAAGCATATGATTTTAGCAGTTTCAGTTTCTAATATAGAATTTTGGCTAAATAGCAGTTAAAAAAGAGGAAGTATAGCCAGTGAAAAATAAATAAAAGGCTGATTGTGGTAAACACTTTAGATACCCTCGCAGGGAGGCGGCCCATGATTCCTGTAATTGCAGGCTAAAGGCGGCCCCCCACAGTTTCCCAAGGATCCCCAATCAAAGGACCAACGTACCCTACACTCGGACTGAAGGGCCCCCCATCCAAGGGCCTACGAAACTCCTCGACAAACGGTCTCGAGAAGACTCCTTCGAGTCCTTCGAGTCCGCGTCGCCGTGCGCGGTTGAAGCGCGACAGCGTCGCGACAACGGAGGGAGCACTGTAGCTATGGCTTCCGAGCTTGCGCATTTCCACGTTTTCCTTGCGCAGGCAGAACAAGACTCGTCCCTCTGCCTGCCTGCTCCCCTGACTCCCTTTCCGACTACTTAAATCCTTCATTGTCTTCAAGTTCTTCATCGTCTCCTTCATTCTTTCTTGTGAGAATCCGAAGAATTTCTCTCTCATTGTCCTAAGGAAGGTCGCTGATTTGTTCGAGTCTGTTCTGAGCTTGGGAAGCTTGGTTTTGGGTTTTGAGCTCGCACTTTTATCGGTGGTAGTGGTGGTGGTGGCTGCTATGTATTTTCTGGAAAAATTGTTAATTCGGGAATTGGCTTTGGCTTTGATTGCAGTCTGACATCATTAGGGTTTCTTTCTTGTGTTGTGGGATGTTTTGCAGGAGCTCGCTTTGGGTTCTCTTGTTTCTCCAAATGTTCATGTATCGGTGTTGAGTTTTGTGTGTGTTTAGTTTTTTTTTTCCCCTCCCGGGGATTGGAGTTCGAGAAACTGCTGCGGTTTGGGTTTTGCTTTCTCATGATCTTGAAGAAGATCTATCTGTTTTAGTTTGAGTGTTCGTATCGTGAATATTCGAGCTTGAATTGATCGTGCTTTTTTCTTCATCAAGCGCGAGGATTGTTTTTGGTCTCGATCGTCGTGGTTAATATGGCCGTCTCCAAGAAGCTCACCAAGCTCGCAAAGAAGTGTATGAAAGCCGGAACCCTAACAGACACCTTGCTATCGTCCACACGCAACAACAACGGCACTTGGCGAGGAGGACACATGAATCCCAACGAGGAGGAGGAGGAGGTGCTGGATGACGTGCCAGCGGGATGCTTGGCAATTTACGTGGGAGAAGAGAGACGCAGATTCGTGATCGAAACCGACTACTTGAAGAACCACGTCTTCCGTGCTCTGCTTGCCAAATCCGAGGAAGAGTTTGGGTTTGAATTCCAGGGCGGCCTTCGTCTCGCTTGTTGTCCGGACGTGTTCGAGCATCTCATGTGGTGGCTGGAAGGATCTCCTGCACATTCCAGCTTGAGAATGGAGCCCTGGTGGTCGTAAGAAAAAAATCAGCTACAATTTGGCTCCTTCTACAAATTCACAAGTCTCTCGGAGTGTTGGTTACTTTCATAGACAACAACAATGTGCCTCGGTTTCGGACGCTCAGAGCTCAACAATTACAGTCTAGGGTTTACAGCAGCAACCTTGTGTAAAATACTTTCTTCGATCTTCCTCTTCTTCTTGCGAGCTTTTGATTGCACATTGCTGAAGAATCAGATTCCTGGAGCTTGTCAGAGCTTGGCTGCATTTCGAAGTCAGTCAGCCAAATTTTGTCTTCATGGCTGTCCATCAAAAACCTTCACCGAATTCAGTGCAAGAGGAGGAGGAGTAGTTCTTCTTCTTCTTACAGGTGCTTGCAACAAAGTTCTCTAGGGTTTCTTCACTGCAGTGTTTGGGGTTAGGGTTTGAAGAGGATGGGCCTGTGATGAGCTCCTCTCTTCAAATGTGCAAACCCTTTGCAATCAACTGATTTTCTTCCCTATTCCAACTTCAAATCTGTAAATTTTTTGGCAAGCTTTGGCAGCAATTGCAATCAACTGATTCCCCCCTATTTTGATTGCACGAATGTGCTATTTTTTGGGGGAGCTTTTGGTAGCATTTTGCAATCAACTGATTCTCCCTATTTTGATTGTGCAAATTATGTGCACTTTATCCTGAGCTTTGGTAGCATTTGCAACCAACTGATTTTCCCTACGGTGATTGCACAAGTGTGCAAATTCTTTTGGAGGTTTGGCAGCATTTTGCTTGTGTTTCAGAGAGGACATACACGTAAACCCTCATTGAAGGGGAATTAATTTTTGTTTCACAATTCATTCAACAGCAGTACAAGATTTTGGACCCGGTTTCCCTCCCCACCTCTGTAATCCTTTCAATTTGTGTTGTCAGCTGAATTGGGTGCATGCGATTGTGACAATCTCTGTCCGTGTGAATTTCTTTTGCCACAAAACCACTGCAGACAAATTAGCTTCTGTTGTCAAGAGGGTGATGTGTTAATGTGCTGTGATCAATGAGACATTGTTTGAGGAGGCCTCATTCTGAAGCCAACTTGTGATCTTCATATGTTTAAGCTTATGATATTGTTCAGCTCTTGCTTTGCAATGGGTAAAGGCCCTTGGGTTACCCAGGACATTCCTGAAATAGAAGGCTGGACTTGGCTACTGCCTCATACTAGGTCCATTATTTCAAGGATAGCACCCCACTTTGGGGCCTTACCCTACACTTATGCATGCTGATGCTGAGTACAGATGCAAGGCATCTTCAAGACATTGGGTCAAAAATTGGGCACGAAAACCAGTTAAAAGTTCAGAAAGCTCACAATCTCAGAAACCTCATATAATTGATAGAGGGTCATTCTGCCCATAATCTCAATTTCTTTTCTCATGTCCCATGTCCCTCTTGCATATGCTTGTGACTTTTGCTCTTGCACAATTGTGTAAGAAATTCCTGGAAAATGAGTGAATTTGCATATTCTTGTGTGTTTTGCTCATGTATGCAATCTGGCAAGAATTCGTTGAGAATTAGAAAATTCCCTTCCAAGATCACCACTGAAAGTTGATAAAGGGGTAATTGATTTCTTGGGAATTTTGCACATTCAAGTATCAAGGTTTTGCACTTGTTTATTTTGTTAACATCTGAGTTGAGAATACCCTACTTATTTCCTCTAAGCATCACATAATTATTATTTCCAATAACTGACTTGGCTCTCAATGTTATGGACATAGCTTGTTACCTCTACATGGGTTTTTATTTCTTATTTTTTATTTTTTCAATTTTGTCAAGAAGGTGAACTATCAATCATTCACAAGAGGAATGAGCCAAATTTGGCTTGATATTAGACCCTAAATTAAAATTTTCTAAGAATCTTGCCTAGTTTTGGCGACCAATAGGAACTCATTATTTAAATATGATGAAGTGTGATTTTTTCACTAAAAATATGGTGACTTTTGCAATTTTCTTTTAAAACAAGGTTTTGCACAATTTGCATTGTATATATTTATATTTGTCAGCACTGTGCAAAAATTCACCCCCCCAAAAAAAGCATTACATGGCACCAATGGAAAAAATGGGTTTCATTCATCATGAAGTATTTTGACCTAAACTTTTAAAAAACACTATATACCATTATTTTCTAATTAACATTGATTGCTGATGTTGGATGGTTGGCATGTAAGGCAATGGAATTGTAATTCCCTTAGTTATTTGAATTAGATGAGAATGGATTGATATGTCCTTTGAGTAAAAAGAAAACTTTCATGTTTCTATCACATGGCAATAGTGGAGGTCATTCCAATATTAATATGCACTTTAATAAGAGAATTATGGACAATGCTCATATTGTTAACATCTTATGTCAATATTAACACAGATAAAATTCAAGGCATTAACCCAATTTTTAAAAACCATTAAAATTGATACATCTTACTTCAAGTTTTTTTAAGAAATTTTTATTAGTAGCCAAAGTGGCTATCATCCATAGGAAGATGTGGAAAAAGTGGTGATAATCACTAGAAAGATTTTGCCAAACCTTGAATTGTCCTTCTATATTTTGGCTACACACAAAGAACCAAGTATAAAAATATGAACATACTAAATATTATGTTTTCTCATTTCTTAAAGTTGAAACTTCCAAAATTGATTGATTTTTGATTGAATTTTGAATTTTAATTTTGCTTTCTATCAAAATGTCACCAATAAAAAAAAGGTCAAATTTGAATCTTTATTTTGTTTGTCTCATGTTGTTATAATGTGAAATTAGCACAGATGCATTGTGAAATTTAACATGTTTTTGCTTGGCAAAACCATGACATAGTTAAACATCACAATGATAAGAATTTTTTTCCCCTTCATACTTAAGGTTCAAGGGTTTCTATTGTGAACATTGTGTCATTGTGCAACTTTTATTGTGAAGATAATAAATATGACACACAACTATATTATCTCAACGGATGGAAATCTCTCACAACTATATTATCAATGGATGCAAATATCTCCATTTTCATTTAATTTTCATGGAAGGAAAACTTCTTTATTATGCTTTCACCTCTATTGCATGAGTCAATTGTGCGACTTTCAGCTTGGCCATTTAGGGTTTAGTATATAATAGGGTTAAAAAGGCCAACACTTGATACCTGGGTATAACAATGTCAATTGGTAATTCGAATTTTTCAAGATCCCACGTATTGAAATTAATTGAAAAGTTTTTTTAAGGATAAAAAATCATTATTTTCTTCAATTATTTTTAATGAAAAATTGAAATGGGTTTAACATCATGACTTGAAGTCGGAAATTGAAAAAAAGTTAATTTAATTACATATAAATGTTCTTATTTTAATATTTAAATACCCTATATATGAACTCTCTAAATTAGACACCTTAACATGCTTTCATCATTTTACACATATTTTTTCTATTAGTAGATTTGATGGATATTTTCACCTAATTAAAATATATTAATTAAATGATTTATTAACCTTTGGCTTTCATTATCTATTTAAATTATATTACATGTATGACAAACAAAAACTTATTGAAAATAGCAACGTAGTTATAACCTTGTGTAAATCAAAATCATGAAATACCAAAGCATCACTTTCATCAAAATGGCAATGACTAGTTGTCATTGCTTTCCATTGAATTCATTAATTCTAGTTGATGAACATTGTTGATAATTTAATATTAATAATTTAACATTTGCAAAATCATGTCTTGTTTGGGTGGGTGTTTATATACATATTTTTTGCTTCATGCTTGTCTTTGTCATCTTTGACAAACCCAAAAAAGTAAAATGACTTCAACCCATGTTAGAATACAATTTTTCATTGCTTGTGAAGAAATAAAAATTCTAGGGCTATTCTCCATCATTATCCTATTCCCACTTCTTTAAAATTTTCTAAAAACAATAAAAACAACAAACAAATTGCA
>Ga0209208_10002680_pt1 | contig 25552 bp, 28 predicted proteins | sample S1TSphfallax_3_FD_187694 | JGI IMG/M metagenome (GOLD analysis project Ga0209208, IMG submission 187694) | Host-associated microbial communities from peat moss isolated from Minnesota, USA - S1T2_Fd - Sphagnum fallax MG (SPAdes) (version 2) | ecosystem: Host-associated > Plants > Peat moss >...
GACCTCGACCTCAGCGCCCGCGGCCTCTTCACCGGCGACATCATCGTCGCCGACGATCACAGCGTGATTCCGATCGGAGAGCGCGTCCCCGCAGCCTAGGCAAGCCTGACGCATCAGACTTCCCGAGGAGATCGGCGTTAGTTTTCGGTTTTTGGGCCGCTGCGGGGGAGCGAGAACTGGATGAGCGATTTCACGGGGGCGAGGCCGCGGTTGATGACGGCGTGGATCTCGACTTTGAGGTTGAGCTCTTCCAGGCGTGCTTTTGAGGCCAGCACCTCGCGGCCGCTCGTTACGATATCTTCCAAGAGCAACACTTTTTGATTGGGCGAGAAGCCGCCCTCGACGTACTCATCGGCGAAGGCGCCGTACTCTTTGGGCGCTTTGCGCACGATGATCATCGGCAGCCCGGTCATCTGCGAGACCGCGGTCGCAAGGATGACGCCGCCAAGTTCCGTGCCGCCGATCAGGTCGGGGCTGCACTCCGCCACGATCGGCGCGAAGAGCCGGGCGATGCGGCGCAGGATGTGCGGGTCGGAGAACAGCTTGAATTTATCGATGTAGTAATCGCTGCGCGCGCCGCCCGAGAGGAGGTAATCGCCGCGCGTGAGGGCACGCTCGAGGATGACTTGCTGCAGCCACTTGAGTTCGGGAATTCGCGCGAGCGTGGAGGCCGGCGGCTGCTCATGCACGGGTGGTCAGATCTCCCACTGATAGGCGTTCCATGCCTCGTTGATCGGATTGGGATCGAAGCCCTTGAAATTGGGACTCGTGGCTTGCGGGAACCGCGTGTACCAGATCACGATCTCCGGCAGATCCGTGGCGATCAATTTCTGGATCGTGGAATAGGCTTTCTTGCGCTCCGCTTGATCGTAGGTCGCGAGTGAAGCCGCTTGCGCGGCGTCCATCGCCTTGGAACAGTAGCGCGTGAAATCCGTGCCGGCCGGCGGAATTTGATTGCAGCTGAAGAGCGAGTGGTCGTCTGGATCGAGGCCGGCGATCCAGCCCGTCACCGCCAAATCGTATTTTCCGTTGGACTCGATCCCGCCCTGGCCGTAGGTGGCAAACCAGATGCTGCCGGGATAATTCTTGATCTGCAGATCGATGCCGCCCGCGCGCAGCATCGATTGAATGCTCGCCTCCGCAAGGCGCCGGGTCGCATTCGCTTGGTTCGTTGAGATCTGGATCGAAAATGGCTGGCCGCCTTTTTGCAAGATCCCGCCGGGCCCCGCGGTGTAGCCCGCCTGGGCGAGCAGCGCGCGCGCTTTGGCCACACTCGGCGCATACCGTGTGATGTTCGGCTCGTACGCCCACGAGGACGGCGGCTGATCGGCGCCGCCGACGGTCGCGGATCCGCCGGTGAGCTTGTCGACGAGCGCCTTCTTGTCGATCAGGTACGCGAGCGCCTGACGGACGCGCAGATCCTTGAACGTGCTCCGTGAGTTGTTGATGTAGAGGTTGAGCGTCTGCGGCGAATCCTCGAAGTGGATCGCGAGATCGGGGATCGTCTTGAGCGTCGCGTAGAGCGTCGGCGACGGCTCGAACATCCAATCGATCTCGTGCGTTCGGAGCAGGTTGACTTCGGTGTTTTCGTCCGGCACGATGCGCACGTTGATCGTCTTGAGTTTCGGCGCCCCCAGGAAGTAGTCGGGGTTCGCGACGAGCTCGATGTGGTCCGAATGGATCCAGCGCGCGACCTTGTACGGCCCGGTTCCGATCGGTGTCTGATTGAACGGGATCTGGTTCACGTTTGCATACTTGCCGAGGATGTGCTCGGGCACGATGCAGATCGGGTTGTCGCTCTCCGAGAACACCGTCTCGACGAAGGGAGCGAACTTGCGCTTGAGGTGGAAGACGACCGTCGTTTCGTCCGGCGTGTCGACGCTTGCGACGTCTTCATAGCCGACGTGCGAGTTCACATTATCGCTGGGGTTCATCACGGCTTGCCAGCTGAACTTGACGTCCTTGCTCGTGAACGGCACGCCGTCGTGCCACTTCACGCCGCTGCGCAACTTGTAGGTGATCGTCAGGCCGTCTTTCGAGATGCCGCCGTTCGCGGTACTCGGTACGTCTGCAGCAAGCATCGGGACGAGCGTTTTGCCGTCGGGCTTGACCGAAACCAGCACGTCGAACGTCAGGCGGTTCAGCATTCCTTCCGTGGTATTTGCGGAAAGGAGCGGGTTGAGCGTTTCAGGATCCGTCTGGATGGCGATCCGTAAATTGCCCGGCTGCCCCCAGCCCGACGCTCCGCCGGTCGCGGTGCCGGTATCGCCGACTTTCGAGCACGCTGCAAACAAGAGCGCGAGTGCGAGCGCTCCGATCATCCCTCGGTTCAACCTGTCCTCCGTGTGGCGAAGCGCTAGCGGCGCTTCACCGGTTTCTTGGCGCCGGCTTTTTTGGTCGCGGCCTTTTTGGCGCTCCCACGGGCAGCCGGCGATTTTTTGATTGCGGTCTTCTTGACCGTGGCCGGTTTCTTGCCGCCCCCGCGCGCGGGCGCGGCCTTCTTGGCGGGCTTGGCCGGCGCGGCTTTCTTCGCGGGCGCTTTTTTCGCCGCGGGCTTCTTCGGTGCGGCTTTCTTGGCCGGTACGGCTCGCTTCGCGGGAGCGCGTTTCGCCGCTGCCGTCTTCGGCGGCGCCTTTTTCGCACCGGCCGCTTTTGTGGTCGCCTTCTTGGCCGCGGGTGCCGGCTTCGGCCGCGCGGCGACCGCCTTCGCCGGTGCCTTCGACACGGGTGCTTTCGCCGGAGCCGGCTTCACGGGTGCGGGCTTGGCTTTGATCGGAACGGCATCGGTCACCGCCCGCGCGGCGGCGGCCACCACCGCGACCGCCTTCGCCGCGATCGACTTCACGCCGGTCTTCGGCACGGCTTTGGGCTTGGCGGCAGCGACGACGGCAGGCTCGGGATCGGCGACCGGGTCCGGCGCGGCAGCGCCCGCCACGGTATCCGGCAGCGGACCCGCGTCGGGCACGGCAGCGGCCGCCGGCAGAGCGGCCGGCGGATCCGCGCTCGGCGGGTCCGCGACGGCCACGGCGTCCGCGTCAGGCGCGACCGGCACTACGGCTTTGCGCTTCGCGGGCTTGGCGACCGGGGCGACGGCTTCGGCCGGCGACTCGTCGCCGACGGCGGGGTCCGCTGCCTCCTTCACGGCCTTCGACGCCTTCGCGGGCTTGGGGCGCGCCGGGGATGCCGTCTCGCGCGCTTTGCGCACGACCGGCTCGGCGGATACCGGTTCGGGTGCCGGCGGCGGCTCGGGTTCCGGCTTGCGTTCGACCCGCAGCGCCACGCGTGCGAGGCGTCCGGCGATCGGGAACACGAGTTCGTTGATCTCGCACTCGTCGAGCACGCGCAAGACGATGTCGAACTTGTGTCCTTGATCGCGCGGCGAGTGTGCATCGGATCCGACCGCGATCCCGACGCCGCGCTCTTTGGCCTTCTTGAGCAGGCGGGTGTACGCGGCGACGTAGCGTTCCTTTTCGTCTTCGGGATGATCGCGGTAGAGGAAGCGCGTGTTGAACTCGATCGCTTTCCCGAACTTCTCACATGCTTCGACGAAGCGGTCTTCGTAGGCCGAGAGGGCCGCGTCGTCGGGCCAGTGGCCGAAGGCGGCCGGGACGTAGAAGTGGCCGATGATTTGACCCGGGAGCCGTTCGATCGCGTCGATCAGCGTCGTGATGTAGAGATCCCAGACCGCCTGCGTGCCGAGCGTCTCGTAGTGTTCTTTGAATTCCGGGTTGTCGAAGGGCCAATTCCAGCCTTCGCCGTGCGTCGGGTGCGTGATCGGCAGGAAGTGGACCGACCGGATCATGCCGTCGGGCTTCATGGCGTCGACGATGTTCTGGGCATCGGGACGCGAGCGCGGATCGTTGTCGACCTCGGCGCCGATCGAGAAGCGCATCCCGCGCCGCAAGCCTTCCGAGACGACGGCCGCGTGTCCGACCTCGACGCCCGCCGTATCGGCGGCGCCGTGCAGATCGCCCGCTTCGGCGAGTTTGAGCGCGCGGCGGACGAGATTGACGGCCGCCGGATCCTCGAACGTCAAATAGTTCATGTGGTCGGCGACCATCATGAAGCGGGGAAATCCGCGCCGGCAGGCGTGGAAAAACCAGAGAAAGAGCATCCGCGCCGAGAGCGGGATCGGCCGCTCCTCGAGATAGGGCTTGTGCTCGCCTTTGGCGTGCCCGTGAATATCGGGTATCGCCGCCAGGCGCGGATCGCGTTCGGGGTTATCGTTCAACTTCACGTATTCCGCGGGGTATCCACATTTGGTTCGAAGCTGCTTTCGTCGGTCCGGCGGGGCGGCTTTCAAGCCACGTGCCGATCGTCTCGAGCATCGACTCCGCACTTTTTTTCATCAATTCGAGCGTCATCGACGGCGTTTTGTCCGCGCCGAGTTCGATCGATTGCGCCGGCAGGCACGGCAAATGCACGAAACCGGTAACGACCGGCGGCGCACTATTCGTGGTTAGCGAGAGCGCCTCATAGAGCCATTGGTTGCACAAGAACGTGCCGGCGGTGTTCGAGATGTAGCCGGGCACGCCGACGGCGCGCCACGAGGTGAGGATGCCCTCCAGCGGCAGGGTCGCGATGCGGGCATCGGGGCCGCCGCGCGCGATCGTATCGGCTTTGCGCATGGTGCCGACCGCATCGGGGATCTCGAAATCGAGTACGTTGATCGCGACCCGCTCGAGGGCGATCGCGCTGCGGCCCATGGCGAGGCCGAAGCCGATGATGACCTCGGGTTGCTCCTCGATGAGGGCCGCTTCGATCCGGTCGCGCAACGTCCGGGTCTCGGACGGAAGGACGCGAACGGCGACCGCACGGCCGCCGACGGTCTTCCCCTCGAGACTTCGGACGAGAAGTTCACTCGGGTTGACGCGGTGTTCACCAAACGGCTCGAAGCCCGTTAACAGAACGCGCTTTGCCACGTGTTCAGACGTTGGCCACGACCCTCCCCGGGCCCTGTGGACAAAAAAAACCGGCCCTCGTTTGGGCCGGCGGACTTGCTTTGGAACCGAGGGCTCGGACGGTTAGGTCCGGGCACCTCCAATCATCGTGATTTGGCTTCGCTTAGGACTGTCGCAAGTAACGATGATCACCTCCTCTTGTCCGCTCGTTAGCCTCCGCTACGTCTGTATCTGGAGGAGCCGCGGACGGCGTATGGAGCGCGCTTCTCGTTCGAAAACAAAATCCTTGCTACGGGCAAGCGAAGAACTCGTGAAATTCGGCTAGCGGCGGACGCTGACGTAGCCTTCTAATTCGAGGATGCGCGCTTTGACGTCGAGCCCGTATTCGTAGTTATGCAGGTGGCCGCTCGAATCGACGACGCGGTGACACGGATAGAGCAGCGGCACGGGATTGCGCGCCATCACTTGGCCGACGGCGCGCGCGGCGTTCGGTGCGCCGATCTGCGTTGCGACCCAGCCGTAGGAGCGCACCTGGCCGACCGGGATCTCGGCGGCTGCGCGCAGGGCAGCCTGCTCGAAGGGCGTCAGTTCGGAGATATCGATGCGTTCGTAATTCGGCTTATGATGCCGGAAGAACGCCTCGATCGTGTCGCTGACCCATTTGGGCGCCTGCGCCGGTACGACGCCCCGCCGCAATCGCCGGCCGATGCGTTCGAGCGTGCATTCTTCGCCTTCATTGCGATCGAGCGCGACATAGGTGATGCCGGTGTCGCGGAACGCGACGTAGAGCGGGCCGATCGGCGAGCCGATCTTCGCGACGCAGTCGGGCTTGCGCGCGGAGCGCACCGTCGCATGCAAGTGTTCGAGGATCTTCGGCACCATCGACTGCGGTGGCTCGACCACCGGCAGACAGGTCAAGCAATACGCGATGCCTTCGAGCTGTTCGTACATTTCTTGGCAGGGCGGGCAGGTGCGCAGATGGGCGAGCATGTGTTCGCGGCGCGGCGCGGCCCCATCGCGAATTTCATCCCAGAGCGCTTCGAGATCACAGCACCGCATCGGAGGTCTCCTTGGTGTCGTCGGCGTGCACGATCCGGCCGACTTGCGGGCCGAGGATGCGGCGCAGGATGCGCACCGCACGGTGGACGTGCGACTTGACCGTCCCGATCGGCTGGTTGAGGATCTCGGCGATTTCCGGATGGCTACGGCCTTCGATGAAGCGCAGCGTCGCGGCCGCGCGCAGATGCATCGGCAGCGAGAGCAACGCCCCTTCGACGAGCACCATATCGGCCGCCCGATCGACGATCGCTTCCGGCTGATCCGGACCTTCCTGGGTTTCGTTGAGCAGCGCGTCGGGATCGGCCAGCGCGTCGAGGGCGACGTTGGTCGGGCGCTTGGAGCGCAGCCGGTTACGCGTGACATTGAGCGTGATCGTATAGAGCCACGGCTGCAACCTCAGCTCGGCGCGCTGCTGGGGATCCATCTTCGCAAGCGCCCGGTAGGCGCGCACGAAGGCGTCTTGCACGATCTCTTCGGCGTCCTCGCGGTTACCGGTCATGCGCAAGGCGAAGCCATAGAGTCGCCGCTGATAGTCATCGACGATGCCCTCGAAGTTTTCCGGTCCGGGCGGTGGCCCGGCCGGCCGCGCTGGCGCGTGCGCCGTGCTCGGCGCCGGTACGGTCAAGCGGTAATCCCCTAGGTTTTGTGCGAGCGCACTCATCACGGAGCATGACCTCTCCGGTACGAGCGACGGTTTCGGCTTCTCCCCGGTGAGCGGGGCTTCCCGGGGGCGTTTCGCCCGGCGCGGCGGGCGCTAGGGGTGCGCCTCGTCGACCACCCGGTGCGGGTCGGGCATTCCACTGGGCGCGGGCGTGGCGCGGATCGAGCGCGCGTACGTGATCTCGACCGTGTTACGAGCGCTCGTTCCGTCCACCGTACCGGCGATGCGCAATGTTGCATCCAAACCGAGTAGCAGGGCGTCGGCAACGGTATAGTACGCCGTGCCCTTCATGACGATCGTCCCCGAGAGCGACATTTCCGGGTGATCCGGCAAACTTCCGTGAAGCGGCCCGCTGGCCTCGAACGCAACCCCCATCACGCGCGTTCCATTGATGATTCCGTCCGGCGCATGACGCAACTGCCCATGCAACGGAGCGCCCGTAATGGGGGATGGAAAGTCGAAGGGGACCGAACCTTGGAGATGCGCGAGGTCGTGCAATGTCGGCGCGTCGAGCTGCACGGCAAACGGTTGATTGAGGATCGTCAGATAATCCGGATCGTTGTTGGTTCCGTCCGCTTGATCGCCCGCGTCGGAAATCGTCGAAACATAGGAGCCGTGTGCGCGCGTGGTCGCGCCTTGGTCGGTCCGCTCGTACGTGACCGTCGCCGTATACTTGCGGCCCCCGCGCACGGTCTGGATGTGCAGCTTTTGCGTGCCTCGGTAGCCGATCTCGCTGCGCATATCGCGGCTACCGATCACGAACGTGTCCTTGCCCTCGACCCGGTACTGCTGGTCGGCGCCGGCAGCGGCGATCGTCATCACGACGAAAACGAGGGCGGCGATGGAGCTCGAAACCGCAGCACGGCGGACGGTCATGGGGTTCCTTCGTGTGATCGGGGACATACGTTATCTTCCCCCTCATGGTACTACGGAAACGTGCCGATGGGGAAAGCAAGCTGATGAAGTTCGCGATGCTACGCATGATGACGGCGCTCGCCGTCACCCTCTCGTGCGCGAGCGCACCGGTGTCGGCCGGTGAAACGTTATCTCCGGCGGTCTCCGCGACGCTCGACCAACTCTATCTGACCGCTTTCGACGAAGCCATATCGCGCCACGCCTCGCAGGAAGGCGACGGCACGACCTACGTCTCGACGGGCGATATCGAAGCCGAATGGTTACGTGACGCCTCGGCGGTGTCGATGCCCTACATCAACCTCTCCGAGCACGACAGCGACGTCGCACGAACATTGCGCGGCGTGGTTGCGCGTCAGGCCAAGTATATTCTCATCGACCCCTATGCCAATGCCTTCTCACTGGATTATAAGGTCGTCGAGCGGAAGTTCGAGGTCGACTCGCTGCTCTATCCGATCTGGTTTGCCTACTCGTACTATCACGCGACGCACGACCGCTCGATCTTCACGCCCGAAGTGCGGCGCGCGTTCGACGTCGTGCTCGCGACGCTGCGCACGGAACAGCACCACGACGGCCGCTCACACTACCGGCACGACCAACTTGCGAATAACGGAAACGGCAGCGCCGTGCGCTACACGGGGATGGTCTGGACGGCCTTTCGGCCCTCCGACGATCCGGCGCGGTACCAGTTCAACATCCCCGAGAACATGTTCGCCGTGGTCGTGATGCGCGACCTCACGAGCATCGCGCGCGAGGTCTGGAACGACAATACGATGGCCGATAATGCGTGGGGGCTCTCGGTCGAGATTCAGCGTGGCATCGAGCAGTACGGAACGCTCACGTTGCCGGGGATCGGCCGGATCTATGCCTACGAAGTCGACGGCTTGGGCCACTACAACGTGATGGACGACGCGAATATCCCATCGCTCTTGTCGATCCCGTATTTCGGCTACCTGCCGGTCAAGAACTCGCTCTATCAAACGACGCGCCGGTTCTGTCTGTCGGACCGAAACCCGTATTTTTTCCGCGGTAAGTACGCGCAGGGCGAAGGCAGCCCGCATACGCCGCACGGCTACGTGTGGCCGCTTGCGCTCGTCGTCGCCGCGCTCACCTCGAACGACCAGAGCGAGATCGACCGCTATCTCGGCTACATCGCGGCCTCGGATATCGGCGATCACCGCTTGCACGAATCGTTCGATGCCGACTGGCCGGAAAATTACACGCGTGCCGACTTCGCCTGGCCCAATGCCCTCTACGCCCAGCTCGTCAACGGTCGCAGCGTCACCGCCTTGGAGTCGATCGGAACGCGTTAAGGTGCGGAGCGCGCCGCGAGGCGACGGGCGAAATCGAGATAGAAGATCGTCGCGAGCGCTTGCAACGGTCCGACCGTGAGCGCGTCGATCGGAACCCAAGCCCAGAACTCGGCGAAGGGTACGTGCCGGAGCCGGAATTCATGGGCGGCGAGCAGCGAAACGATGGTCGGAACCGCCAGCAGCGCGGAGTAGATCGCGAGTCGCCCGAGATTGGGAAACGGTAAGGCGACTTGCAAGCTGCGGCCGATGCTCAAAATCGGCAGCAGCGCTTCGCTCGTGGTGCGATCGACGGCGGCGACGACCGTCGCGAGCGAGAGCGCGCCGAGGAAGACGAGAAAGATCGGCAGCAACACCAGCAGCGACGGGTCGCCCGAGGTCAGCACGTCCTGCAGCATCGATGAGAAGAGCAGGTTGACGACGACGACCAGCAAGGCCAGGATCCACCAGCGCGCGAGCGTGTCGCCGAGGATGACGCGATCCTTCGCGGGCGTACGCGAGCGCAGGTCGGCGACCACGCCGATCGTGACCAGGCCGCAGATGAACGCGTCGATCACGAAGTTGGCGGCATCGACGAGCCCCTCGCGAATGCCCTCGGTCTTGGCCGGGTCGCTCGCGAAGAGGCCGTGCATCGCGAGCGCCAACTTCGGCGCGGTCAGCATCAGCACGCCCTGCACGAGAAACGCCAGCACGGCGAAGCCGAGGTAGAGCGGCAGGCGCCGGCCGTACGAGACGAACGCCACCTCGAAGAGGCCGCCCGTGCCGCACTCCGGGAGCCGGATATCGTCTTCGCGCTCGTTCACGCGGCTTGGTGCAGTGCCCGGCGCAAGAAGAAGCGCAAGGTCGCGATGCCGGCACAGACCGCGATGTCGCTGCCGTGATTGTAGATGCGGCCGTCGATCTCGACGACGTATTCGCGCGAGCAGAGGCCGTCGAGCGTCCGCGAGATCACGCGATCGCGCTTGTCTTGCGGAGCGCGCGGACCGAGCGCCGTGACGATCGCCACGCGCACGATGTCCTCGACGCGCAGCGGCGTCGCGAGCGCGAACGCGCCGCACTCGCTTGCGGCGACGGCGTTGACGTCGATCGGTACGCTGACGCGGATCATCCCGGGTTCGTTTCGCGCCGCGACGCGAGGCCTCTTGCTTGCGGCGTGGAAGCGCGGCTTCGATGTCACAGGAACCGCAACGCCGCCGCCGACCGCCGACGCCACCGAGCGAAGGCGGCGGCTGGGGACCGACGGTCGCGATGTTCCTCGGGATCGTCGTCGCCGGACTTGGGATCGGTGCGCTGCTCGGCGCGTTCGCGCAGCGCGCGCAAAACGGTTCGCCCACGGCGCAAGTCAGCGTCGCCCCCGACGTGACGATGGTGCCGCAAGCGCCGCGCGGGCCGGTGGCGATCGCGACCCTCGCGGCGCCGCATACCGAACCCCCGACGGAACCGCCGACGCCGGCGCCCGAGCCGTCGCCTTCCGCGACCGCGGCCGCCACCGACGTGCCCTCACCCTCGCCTTCACCCTCGGAGCCCGCGCCGGAATCGACCCCAACCCCGCCATCCACGCCCCGCCCGACGCCGCCGCCGACGGCCGCGCCGACCGCCCGCCCGACGGCCCGGCCCGTTGCTGCGGCCACGCCGGCCGCCACTGCGGCGCCGATCGTGGGCGGCGAGCCGCTCTCGATCGCGAGCTCGGCCTCCGCCGTCGTGCGGCGCTACCTCGATGCGCTGCTGCGTGGCGATGAAGCCGGTGCCTATGCCGCGCTCGGCGGCGCCGCGGGCGATCCGGGCCTGACGCTCTCCGAGGAATCGTTCATCGATCCGAGCGCCAAGATCGACACGCTCAAGACCACGCCGGTCAGCCCGATGGAAGCGCAAGTCGATGCCGAGATCACCAGCGCCAAAGGCACGTACGAGGCGACGTATCGCGTGAAATACGGGCCGCACGGCGCCTACATCACCAGCCACGATTACATCAAGGTGTAGCGGGTGGGCGTGAATATCGAGGGGCTGCTCAGCACCGGCGAACGGGTGCCGGCCCCCGAACGCGCCCGCGACTGGTTCCCGATCGAAGCGCAGCGCGGCTTCGTCGCGGCCGCCCTCGCCGATCCGATCGGATTCTGGCGCGAGCGCGCCGGCGCGATCGCCTGGGACCGCGAACCGCACCAAACCTTTGCCGGCACGATGGACGACCAGCATTGGTTCGCCGATGGCCGCCTCAACGCGACGGTCTCGTGCCTCGACCGTCACGTGCGCGCCGATCCCGAGGCGGTCGCCTACGACTTCATCTGCGAGAACGGCGTGCAGGACCGGATCACCTACGGCGAGTTGCTCGCGCGCGTGAACGTCTTCGCCAATGCCCTCGCCGCCGACGGCGTCGGCATCGGCGATCGCGTCTGCATCTATATGCCGCTCACGATCGCGGGGATCGTTGCGATGCTCGCCTGCGCGCGGCTCGGCGCGATCCATTCCGTCGTGTACGCGGGGCTCGGCGCCGGCGCGCTGCGCGATCGCATCGCCGATGCGGGTGCCGAGGTCGTCATCGCCGCCGACGTCACCTACCGGCGCGGCGCGATCGTCAACCTCAAGACGATCGTCGACGATGCGGTGCGTCCGCTCGCCGCCGTCCGCCGCGTGATCGTGTGGCGCCGTGAAGGCACGCCGCCCGGCGATCCGCGCGAGGTCGACTGGGACGATTTCTGCGCGGGCTTCTCCGATCGCCGCGAAGCCGCGATCGTGGATGCCGAGCATCCGCTCTTCATCCTCTATACTTCGGGGACGACCGGGAAACCCAAGGGCGTGGTGATGACGCACGGCGGTTATCTCACCGGCGTTGCGACGATGATGGAGCTCTCGCTTGCGCTCACGCCGGCGGATTCGTACTGGTGTACGAGCGACATCGGCTGGATCGTCGGTCACTCGCTGCTCGTCTACGGCGCGCTCGCCAATCGGTTGCGCTCGCTCTTGCGCGAAGGGTCCGCCGACTATCCGTCCACGGCGGCCGTCTACGACATCATCGAGCGCTATCGGGTGACGAAATTCTATACGGCGCCGACGCTCGCGCGGATGCTGATGCGCTTCGGCCCGGAACTCGCGCGCACGCGCGATCTCTCGTCGCTGCAGGCGATCTTCTGCGCCGGCGAGCCGCTCAACCCCGAGGCCTGGCGGTTTCTCTACGAGACGCTCGGCAACGAGAACGTCGCCGTCTGCAATCAGTGGTGGCAGACGGAGCTCGCGGCGCCCTCGATCGGCTTCTTTCCGCGCGAGACGATCCGGCCCGACCGCAGCGGTTACGCGCTCGGACCGCTGCGGTTTTCGATCCGCACGCCGGCGGGCGAACGCGTCCCGGCGGGGGCCGGCGGCCTGCTCGTGCTCGAGACGCCGGTGCCGTATATGTTCGCGAAGATTTGGGGCGACGATTCGCGCAAGGCGCAGTATTTCACCGAGATTCCCGGCGTGTATTGCGCGGGCGACGTCGCGACGATCGACGCCGAAGGCGCGATCGCCGTGCTCGGCCGCTCGGACGACGTGATCAACGTCGCCGCGCATCGCATCGCGACGGCCGACGTCGAGAGCGCGCTCGTCTCGCATCCGGCTTGCGGTGAAGCGGGCGTCGTCGGCATCCCCGATGAGATCAAAGGGACGTCGATCCTCGCGTACGTCGTCTTGCGCGCGGGCTACACGGCCTCGGACGACCTCGTGCGCGCGCTGATCGATCACGTGCGCTACGAACTCGGCCCGATCGCGACGCCGGGGCGGATCGAAATCGTGCCCAAACTTCCCAAGACGCGCAGCGGGAAGATCATGCGCCGGCTGCTGCGCGCGCAAGCGACGGGCGCGGCGCTCGGCGACACGACGACGTTGGAGGATTGACCGATGGACGCGATCACCGAACTGCTGCGGCTCGATGCACCGTGCCCGAAACCCCAGGCGCTCGCCTTCGACGGAACGGCGCTCTGGCTCGGCTCGATTCTCACCCAGCGGCTGTATGCGGTCGACCCGCAGCAGTGGACGCTGCGCGATGAATTCGCCGTGCCGGGGAAGCCGTGGGGCCTGACCGTCGCGGGCGACGAGCTGTGGGTCGTGCTCGGCGAGACGGACGCGGACAATCGGGTGATCCGGCACGTTCAGCCGGGCCACGGCGTTCATGCCGGTGATGCGATCCCGTGTCCCGACGATACCGGCTCGCAACTCTCGTACGACGGCGAACGGCTCTACCTGAGCCAATGGTACAACCAGCGCATCCTTGCGCTCGAAGGCGACGGGACCATTACGTCGGTCATCTCGTTGCCGCATCAGATCTGCGGTCAGGTCATCGTCGATGGACGGTTCTATTGTCTGACGACCGACGATGAGAACAGCCACCGCTATTTCATCACGCGCGTCGATGCGCGTCACGGCGAGCCGGTGATCGACGATCTCGCGACGCTCGACTTCGATGCGCGCGCGCTCGCCTACGACGGCGAGCGCTTCTGGACCAATCATCGCGAAGCCAATCAGACCGTTGCCTTCGCGCTCCCGAACGGCCTGGGATGACGCCCAAGATCTACCTCGCGGGTCCGAGCGTTTTCGATCCGGATTGGGCGGCGCAGGCGGATGCGATGCGCGCGGCGTGCGCGGCGCGCGGTGCGATCGGCCTGTACCCGAAAGACAATCAGGACCATCTGCCGGACGAACCGTTCGCGCGCGGTTTTGCGATCTTCGAGGTCGATCGGGATCTCGTGCTCGAGTGCGACGCGCTGGTGGCCGATTTCACGCCGTTTCGCGGGCCATCGGCCGACGTCGGCACCGTGTGGGAGCTGGGCTTCGCGCAAGGCTTGGGAAAAGTGGTTGCCGCGTTCTCGCGCGACCGGCGCGTCTATCGCGACCGCCTCGCGGAGTGGCGCTCGGCACCCGATGGGCGCGCGGTCGAATCGTTCGGCATGGCGGATAATGTCATGCTGGTCGGCTCGAATCTCGCCGGCGAACCCGGGCGCATCGCCGAGACGGTCGCCGGACTCTACGGTTCGTTCGAAGAGGCGCTCGATGCGTGTCTTGCATCGTTGCGCCGGCGCGTGGAACGTCCGCATACGGTGTAATTGTCGGCGCGAGCGCGAGCGGTTTCTTCCTAGCGAGCGCGAAGCGCGCTGCAAGGCAATCTTCCGACCGGCTTCTTGAGGAGGTCTTCCGTGAACATCGTTTCCGGCGCGCGCCGTTGTGCCGCCGCGCTCGTTCTGTGTGCGGGCTTCGCGCCCGCCGTCGCCGCCGCGGCACCGCCGGTGACGCTCGAAGCCGCGATCTATGACGCCGCCGGCCATCGCGTCGGCTTCGCGCGCTTCGTCGGCGTGGACGGCGGTACGCAAATCACCGTCATCAGCACGGCGCTACCGCCGGGGCCACACGGCGTGCACATTCACGAGTTCGGCTCGTGCTATGCGTCATACGACACGAAGGGTACGGCGACGCCGTTCGGCGGCGCCGGCGGCCACTTCGACCCGTTCATGACCGGGATGCACAAGGGTCCTGACGGCGGCGGCCACGCCGGCGATCTGCCGATGCTGCAAGTCAACCCCGACGGCAGCGGCATGGTCGCGTTCTACGCGGCAAACCTGCATGTGACCGGGCCGAACAGCCTGCTCGGCAAGTCCATCGTCGTGCACGCCAACGCCGACGACTACACCGACACGCCGCCCAACGGCGGCAGCGGCGCGCGCATCGCCTGCGGCGCGATCGGCGGCAAACTCGCCCAGTAATCGAACCACAATCATGCGCCGCCACGATGTCATCCTGAGGCTCTCGAAGGATGGGCATGCGAGGCGGCCGCTGTTCCCCTCAGACGTGGAGGTAGCGGGCTCGTACCTCGTCGGCGGCGCGTAAGGACTCGGGCGAGCCTTCCCATTTGATTTCGCCTTGATCGATGATGTAGCAGCGGTCGGCAACGGCGAGAGCGGAATAGAGGTTCTGCTCGACCAGCAGGATCGTCATGCCGGCGGCTTTGATTTCGCGGACGATCGCTTCGACCTCGCGGACGATCAGCGGCGCGAGGCCCTCCGTCGGTTCGTCGAGCAGAATGACTTTCGTCTCTTGCACGAGCGCGCGCGCGATCGCGAGCATCTGCTTCTCGCCGCCGGAGATTTCGTCGCCTTTGTTGTTCAGGCGTTCGCGCAAGCGCGGAAATTTCTCGTACACGTGATCGAGCGACCAGCCGGGCTTGCGCGCGGTGACCTGCGCGAGTTTGAGGTTCTCGGCGACGGTCAGGTTGGTGAAGATGCGGCGCTCTTCGGGGACGAGCGAGATGCCTTTGCGGGCGATCGTCATCATGTCTTTGCCCGCCAGCTCTTCGCCGTCGAGCACGACGCTGCCGGAGCGCGGCGGCAGCCAGCCGACGATCGACTTGAGCGTCGTCGTCTTGCCGACGCCGTTGCGGCCGAGCAGCGCAACGGTTTCACCGGCTCCGATCGTGAGCGAAACGCCGCGCAAGATGTGGCTCTCGCCGTAGTACGCTTGCAGATTCTCGACGCGCAGCCGCGTTTGGGACGGAGCGGCGATCATTCGTGCAACTCCGCTTCCGTGTGCCCGCCGAGGTACGCCTCCTGAACCGCGGCATTCGCCCGGATTTCGGCGGGTGTGCCGCTCGCGAGCACGCGACCGCCGTGCAGCACGGTGATCGAATCGCTGATCCCCATGATGAGCTCCATATCGTGCTCGATGATGAGCACGGTCATTTTCGTCGCCAGGCGCTTGACGAGCCCTTCCGTCTTGTGCGCCTCGTCCTTCGACATTCCCGCAACCGGTTCGTCGAGCAGCAGCAACTTCGGCTCTGTGGCGAGCGCGATTGCGATGTCGAGGCGCTTTTTGTCGCCGTGCGAGAGATCGCCCGCGCGTGTCTCCGCGACCGCGCCGAGGTCCACGAGCTCCATCGCGTTCTCTGCGAGCTCATCGATGTTGCGCAGGTGCTGCGAACGCCGGAACACTTGGAAGGCAAAGCCGCCCTGCACGTGGGCGAGCGCGGCGAGACGGCAATTCTGGCGCACGGTCTGATCGTTGTAGATGCTCGCCGTCTGAAACGCTTTCGCGATCCCGATTCGCACGCGCTGCGGCCCGCCGGCGCTCGTCACGTCGCGACCGTCGAAGACGATCGAACCGCTGGTCGGGTTCGTGACGCCAGAGAGCAAGTTGAAGAACGTCGTTTTTCCGGCGCCGTTGGGCCCGATCACCGCGCGCAGTTCGCCGGCGGCGACCGAAAAATCGATCGCGGCGTTGGCGGCGAAATGGCCGAACGATTTCCCGAGGTTGCGAGTTTCCAACAGGGCGCTCATCGTTTCACCGCCAGGAGTTTCTCGAAATCAGGCTTGCGTTTCCGTTTGAGCGTTCCCACGATGCCGGCCGGCAAGAACACGATGACCAAAACGAAGATCAAGCCCTCGAACCATTGCCAGCCGGGCAACTGCGGGTATTTTGCCAAGAAGCCGCTGCCGACGTCCTCGAGATACATGATCACCGCCGTTCCGACGGCCGGCCCGAGCAGCGTATGGACGCCGCCGACGACCGTGTAGATCACGAACGAGCCGCTGCGGTTGATGTCCATGTCGTCGACGACGGCCTTGAGGTCGTAGAGGGCGAGCAAGCCCCCCGCGAGACCCGTCAGCGCGCCGGCAATGACGAAGGCGGCGAAGCGGTAGAGGTGCGGCACGAAGCCGATCATTCGGCTGCGGTCTTCGTTCTCGCGAATCGCGGCGAGCACTTCGCCGAATTGCGAGCCGTTGAGCGTTCGCACGAACCAGATGACGAGCCAGAGGATGAACGCCGCGAAGACGTACCAGAGGTGGACGTCGGAGAGGTTTCCGAACGGTCCCAGATCGACCGCCGGCAGCGGCGTCTGCAGATCGATTCCGGCCGGACCCAGGTACAGGAGGGCTGCCGGGATGCCTTGCAAGCCGTCATCCCCGTTCGTCCAATCCTTGGCCTGTTCGACGATGAAGAAGCCCATTTGGCCGAACGCGAGCGTCAGGAGCGCGAGATAGATCCCGTACAGCCGCACGACCAGCGCACCGATGAGCGCTGCGACGGCGGCGGCGATGACGATACCGCCGAGGACGGCCAGCAGCAGATTCGGATGTTGCGGCATCGCGCGCTGAACGAGGATCGCGCTCACGTACGCGCCGCAGCCGAAGAACAGCGCCTGACCGTAAGAGAGCATCCCGGCTTCGCCGAGCAAGAGATTGAGCGCAACGGCGCCGATCGCCATGATGCAGATGTGCGTCGCGAGACCGGGATAGCCGCCGATCGGATGGATCGCGAGCGGAAACACCGCAAGTCCGAGTGCGGTGAAGAGCAAGACGCGTAGCGTACCGCGGCTCATTGACGGATGACCTCGCTCTCGCCGAAGAGCCCCTGCGGCCGAACGATGAGGACGACGGCCATCAGCACGTAGATGATCACGTCGGCAGCAGGCGGATAATACAGCGTCATCAGGCTCTTGAGGATGCCGACCAGCAACCCGCCGGCCACCGCGCCCCAAAAACTGCCGAGTCCGCCGACCACGACGACGACGAACGACGGCACGAGAAAATCGAAGCCCGTCGTCGGCTCGACGCTATAGATCGGGGACGCGGCGGCGCCGACCAGGCCGGCGATCCCTGCGCCCAGCGCAAAGACGATCGTCGAGGCGCGCGTGATGTTCCCGCCGAGCAGCTGCACCATGATGCGATCGCGGATCCCGGCGCGCACGATCAACCCGTAATCCGTTCGCGCGAGAAACAGCCACACCACCGCGAGCAGCACGACGACGCCGGCTGCGAACGCGAGCCGGTACGCCGGATACACGAGCGGTCCGAGCGTGAACGGCGACATCAGTTCGGGCGGCAACGTGTATTGCTGCGCCGTTCCGCCGAAGAACCAGCGCAGCGACTCCTGGATCACGAGCGCGATCCCGAACGTGAGCAGCAGTTGCGACGTCGGCTCTTTGTTGTAGAACGGCCGCAGCACGATGCGGTCCAGGATCACCGCGAGGATCGCAACCGCGATCGGCGCGATGATGAAGCCGGCGATGAGTCCGTATTTGTTGGCGACCACGAGTCCGACGTAGGCGCCGACCGAGAAGAAGGCGCCGTGGGCGAAATTGACCAGCCGTAGCGTTCCGAACACGATGGTCAGGCCGACGGCGATCGCGACGTAGATCAGACCGAGGACCAGACCGTTGAGAAAAGCTTGGAGAAAGGCGTCCACACGTACTCCGGGCCGGGGGAAAACAAACGAGGCGGCGCTCCGCGAGCGCCGCCTCGTTCATGGGGTGCGGATGGAGGTTACGCGGGCTCCATCTTGCACGCAAGACCGGACAGGGGCTGCACGACGCTCTCGCCGCTATGCACTTCGAGGACCTTGGCGAAGCCGAAGCCCCCCTCTCCGCGGTCCGCCGACGGGACCCCTTCGACGACCAGGCACGAGTTGACGCCCTGGTGGTCTTCCTTACGCCAGAATTCGGGCTCTTTGGTCATCTGGAATTTCCAGCCTTCGAGCTTGGCGATGACGGAATCCGGATTGATCGTTCCGCCGCGTTCGACGGCCGACTTGTACTGGTAGATGTCGACGTACGCGGTCTCTGCGCCGTTCGAGGGCGGGACGCCGTATTTGGCCTTGAACGCGTCGACGAACTTCTTCGCGCCCGGGTATTTCGCGGCGTGGTACTGCCAGTAGAACGGCGCCGTCGAGACGACGTTGTCGAAGTTATCGCGCGTGCCCTTGGCCATGTACTCGTCGACGAGCGGCACGAGGATTTTGCACGACTTCGTGAGGCCGAACTGCGCGGCTTGATTGAGGCAGTTGACCATGTCCGCGCCGAACTCGGTGATGACGAGGACGTCGGGCTTCGCAGCTTGCGCTTGCGCGAGCGCGCCCGAAAAGTCTTTGGTGCCGAGCTTCAGTTGGACGTTCGCGATCTCTTTTGCGCCCTTGGGCCCGACGACGGCGATCAGGTTGTCGTGGACGCTGTGGCCCCACGAGTAGTCGGCCGTGATGTGGAACCAGGTGCCGGTGCCGTACTTCGCGACCAGCGTCTTCGCCAGCGACTGCGCCGACATGTAGGCGTCGTTGTAGCGGCGGAAGGTGTGCTTGTGACACTGCGAGTTCGTGGTTTCGTCGCCGTGCGTGAGGGCGGCCATGAAGATCGTCTTCTTGGCTTGGCAGAGCGCGGAGACCGCGAGCGCCGTACCGGTCGACGAGCCGCCGGTGATCATCACGGCGCCGTCGCGTTCGATCATGCGCTGCGCGTTGTCGGTCGCGACGCTGGCCGTCGTCTGATCGTCGCCGACGGTCGTGCGGATCTGCATCCCCATGATCCCGCCGGCTTTGTTGATCTCTTCGATCGCGAGATTGTACGCGCGGAGTTGGTCTTGACCCTGATCCGAGTAGGGTCCGGATTGCGGGACGTTGAGACCGATCACGATCTCTTTCATCGGCGCGGCGATGACGTAGGGGGCTCCACCAAAGGCGAGTGCGCCGGCGGCAATCGTGCCCCCGACGAAGCGTCCACGCGATAACGTTTGCTTCACGACGTGACCTCAATTTCAGAAAAACGCGGGGAATCTGGCTGCGACCGCACGATTCCGGGCTGCCGCATCCGGGACGTACAGGCGCTTTCTCCGGCTGGGGAGATTTCCTGCGGATTTACCGCAGGATGGTGGATGTATTTTGCCGCTAGAAGGGGGCGAGGGTGTGCTTCGCGCGCTCCTATTAGGAATTGTTCGCAAAAATGGTAACTCGTCGGAAAGGACGCGTCATGTCTGCACTCACCCGGGGCCGCTTCGCGGCCGGCAGCGTCGCGGCGCTCGCTTCCATCGCGATCGTCAGAGCCCCGGCTCGCGCCGCCGAGTTTGCGTACAAGTACGCGAGCAACGTCAACATCGATCACCCGCTCAACGTCTCGATGAAGCAGTGTTGGAGCGCCGTGCGCGCCGAGACGAACGGCCGGCTCGACGTCACGATGTTTCCGAACAATCAGCTCGGCGGCGATACGCAGGCGCTCGCCCAGTTGCGCTCCGGTGCGCTCCAGTTCTTCACGCTCGACGGCGGCATCCTCGGCGCGGTCGTTCCGGTCGCGCAGATTCAAGGCGTGGGGTTTGCGTTCAAGGACTCGGCGGATGCCTTCGCCGCGATGGACGGTGCGCTCGGCGACTACGTTCGCAAGCAGATCGCGGCTGCCGGGATCTACGTGCACCCCAAGATGTGGGACAACGGGATGCGTCAGATCACGAGCGGCACGCACGCGATCAAGACCGCCGACGATTTGACCAACTTCAAGATTCGCACCCCGGCCGGCGCGCTGTGGGTCGATCTGTTCCGCACGATGGGTGCGGCGCCCACGCCGATCAACTTCAGCGAGGTGTATACCGCCCTGCAAACGCATGTCGTCGATGGTCAGGAAAATCCGTTCGCGATCATCGCCACCTCACGGCTCTACGAAGTGCAGAAGTACTTGAGCGTGACGAACCACATGTGGTCGGCGTATCATTTCCTCGGGAATAGCGATGCGTGGAACGCGTTGCCGCCGGATATCCAGCGCACGGTCGATCGCAACCTCACCACGTACGCGCTGCAGCAACGGCGCGAGACGGCCGCCCGCAATGCCTCGCTGGCCGATAAATTGCGACGGTTGGGAATGCAGGTGAACCAAGCGTCGACGAGCGGGTTCCGAGGGAAACTCGGTCCGTTCTACAAAAAATGGGCCGCTGAATTTGGCCCGACCGCCTGGGGATTGCTCGAAGCGCACTCCGGCAAACTGGGATAACCGGAGGGTTCGATGGCCGTCACCACGTCGTTCGAGCAAGTTCGCGCGACCCAACTCGCTGCCGGAACGTCCGGCCTGCATCGCGGGTGGACGCTGGCGATCAATCGCGCGATCGGCTGGGTCGTGGACCCGATCGCGGCGTTGCTCATCATCGTCGAAGTGGGGATTCTGGCCAGCGGCGTTTTCTCGCGCTACGTGCTGCACAACGCGCTCACCTGGACCGACGAACTCGGCACGATCCTCTTTCTGTGGCTGACGATGCTGGGTGCCGTGATGGCGTATCAGCGCCGCCAGCACATGCGTCTCACGGCGGTCCTGCGGTATGCATCGCCTGCGCTCAAAGAGTGGCTCGACATCATCGCGGCGACGATCGTCGGAATTTTTTGCCTCGAACTCTTGCCGGCGAGCGGCCAATTCCTCAAGCAAGAAGTCATCGACCTCACGCCGGCGCTGAGCATCCCGCGCAGCGATGTCGTGCTCGCGATCGTCGCCGGGCTGAGCCTCATCCTCGTCGTATCGATCCTGCGCCTGATCGACAGCGATTGGAAGAAGGTCGCGATCGTGCTCGTTTCGGCGGCGATCGTGTGCGGCGGTTTCTACGAAGGGCGCGCGATCTTCGCCGGCCTCGGTAATTGGAATCTGATCGTGTTCTTCGTGCTCGTCGTCGGTGCGTGCGTGGCGATCGGCGTGCCGATCGCGTTCAGCTTCGGCATCGGCAGCGTCAGCTATCTCGCGCTCACGACGAGCATCCCGATGAGCACGGTCGTCGGCCGGATGGACGAGGGCGTCGAGAACCTGGTGTTGCTCGCGATCCCGCTCTTCGTGCTGCTCGGTGTGCTCATGGAGAGCACCGGGATCGCGCGGCGGCTCGTCGACGCGCTGGCAAGCCTTTTTGGTCATTTTAGTGGTGGCTTGAATATCGTTCTCGTAGCGGCGATGTATGTAGTTTCAGGAATCTCGGGTTCAAAGACAGCCGACATGGCGGCTGTAGCTCCGACGCTGTTTCCGGATATGGAGAAGCGAGGCCAAAAGCGACCCGAGATGATCGCCCTCTTAGCAACTTCTGGAGCGATGGCGGAGACGATACCCCCGAGCCTGGTTTTAATAATCATCGGCACAGTTACGACGGGCGTCTCTATCGGAGAACTATTCAAAGCGGGATTACTGCCCGCTCTCGTTTCTTGTATGTTCCTCCTCGCCGTATCGATGTTTCGAACAAGCCGACAGAAGGTGACACTTGGAAAGCGTGCTTCACTACGTCAAATTGGCAGGGCCTTTTTCGTCGCAATTCCGGGCTTGTTGCTGCCATTCGTCATTCGATATTGCGTCGTCTACGGAGTAACGACGGCGACGGAAGTCTCGACGATCGGAATCATCTGGTCACTACTCGTCGGGATCATTGTCTATCGTGAGTTTGATTGGACCCGCGCGTATCCAATGCTTAAGGAGACCGCAACCCTAAGTGGTTCGATCATGCTGATCATTGCGACGGCGACCGCTATGGGCTGGTCACTCACCCAATCTGGTTTCGCCAATCAGCTTGCTACAATGCTCTCGCAGGCGGGAGGCCCGGTAGGCTTTTGGGCGCTCTCGATCGCCATGTTTATCTTCCTCGGATCGGTCCTGGAGGGTATTCCCGCGATGGTTCTTTTCGGGCCGCTCTTGTTTCCGATCGCTCATCAATTCCAGATCGACGAAGTGCAGTATGCGATGGTTGCCGTTCTCTCTATGGGGGTTGGATTGTTTGCGCCTCCCCTTGGTATTGGGTTTTACGGTGCATGTGTGATCGGCAAAGCCGACCCAGATACCGTGATCAAGCCGATGATTCCTTACTTGTTCGCTTTGGTGGCTTCAGTGGTCGTGATCGCCGCCTTCCCCCAAATCTCACTCTGTTTTCTCCACCGACAATAGTGGTCGATTTCATCAGCCGCGAGGTGGTCGTCACGAAAAATCCCAACCGTGGTTTTATTGATCAATCGCACCCTGAGCTGCTTCCGTGTTTCCTTCTTCTGTCAACGAATCGCCCCAAGTATGGTGTGGCCGCGAACGTGTTCACGTTGTTTTGCGTTAATCGATCGGCGTAACCGACTGGCTTCGGTTGGAGGGCGATAAATAAGACGATAGCGGCAATGCTCATGCAGATCGCCATCGCAGAAATGCGAAGGAACGTGAGGCACCCGTTCATCGGGCACCGATTCTCGTCAGCGCCCTTGCAGGCCCGCCAAGATGCGTTGCCGCTTGGTTCCGGAATGATCGTCGAGAGCATCGATCGTGCCGATGAGCCATTCGTACTGACCCGGGCTCATTCGGCGCACCTTTCAGGTGATGGCCCTCTCGAGAAACGGCCGGGGTGGTCCGTGGGTGGCATCTTGTGCTAGAATATAGATCGGGTGAAATTTCGGGAAATGCGGCGACTCTTACGCGACCTTGGCTATTCGATCAGCCGACAATCGGGAAGCCACGAGCAATGGTCTCATCCGTTTCGAAGGGGACGGGTTACCGTCGCGGGTCACGACGCCGACGATATCAACCCACGAACGCTACAGAGTATTCGACGGCAAATCGCAGAGGGCGATCAATGAAGTACTACGTTGCTTATGAGCAGGGTGACCGAAATTGGAGCGCCTACGTCCCTGACTTGCCGGGCGTCGCTGTCGCCGGTGCGTCGCGCGAGGAGTGCCATGATCTCATCGTCGAGGCGATTGCCATGCATCTCGATGGAATGCGCGAGGACGGAATTCCCATCCCCGAGCCGATTGGAGAAGTCGTCGAGGTTGCCTAGTTCGAGCCCATGATCGATTGGTTCGCGCGTCCCGTCCTGAGCGTAGCTCATGTTGAGGCCTCGCTCCGCTTCTACGTGGACCGGCTTGGCTTCACCAGCCCGTGGCGATACGACGAAGGCGTTACGGTGCATGTTGCTCAGGTGGAGCGAGAGGGCTGTGAGGTCATCCTTGCCGATACGTGGCCGAAGCGAATTGGTAAAGGACTGGTGTTTGTTTCGATCGACCTCGAAGACGCCACGCTGGACGCGTTGCGCGCGGAGCTCGAAACCAAGGGTGTTCGGGTGAGAGACGGTTCCTGAGGTTACCGGCTCCTGGTGATCGAATATCCCGACGGTAATCGGCTCCTGCTCAACTGCCCGAACGAGACCACGGCCAGACCGGAAGAATAGCGCACACGAGAAATTGTAGAGGTGGCAATCGAGTATACGGCTCACCCGTGGGACAGTGTTGCAAATCAGTTTTCGGAAGCAGACTGGTTATTGCCGATGCGGGAACTGGTGCGATCGATCATAGCGTCAGGCTTATCTTCAGCGCTTTACGCATCGACGTCTATGCACACCCTGATGCTCTTCCAGACCGCCACTCGATCGTCACATTCTCATGCGCAGATTCTTCTTATCAACGTTATTCGTCGGACACAAGAAATGGAGTTCCGTTTTCAAGACTACCGTCGAACTTGCCCGGCTTCCGAATCCTTCGAGACGCTACTATTTATTCTTTCGAATAGGCTGAAATGGATCTCCGGCCAGAGTTTTGCCGACGAATAGAGTTCAAGATATCCCGGTCGTCGAGGTTATTTCGAGACCCTCAGGATGACATCGTTCGCGCGAAACAAAAGCCCACGGGAGTGAAGGTTCTGTTCGCCGCGCTGATCGCGGCACTTGCGCTGGCCGGTTGCGTCTCGAACAACCACCCGCGCTTGCTTTCCCCGAATACCGTCGAGTCGTTTTGCGGCGGGGCGGAGAACTACGCGCGTGAGACCGCGATCGAGAGCATCGTCGCGAGCACGGATGCGATGCCGGAAGATTTTCCGATCCCCTCGCAAGCCCAGATCGTTCATAACGTGAAAGCGCAGAACGGCGTGATCGCGCACTGGACCGATCAGCCGCTCTATCTGCCGAAGGTCGCGAAGGCGTACGGCTACCCGGACGACTACGTGCGGCTCGGTGATGCCGCGATCACGAACCGGATGATCAGCGTCGATGCGCGGCGCATCTACCTCACGTTGATCTTACCGGACGGCACCCGCAAGACGCTGCCGTTCCGCGCCTTCGACGTGCAGAACGTGTGCAGCGAAGCGAAACTCAGCGCCTAGCGAAGAGGATCCGGCGCAGGTCGACCCCGACGAGGATTTCGACGATGAGCCCCGTGATGAGGGTCAGTCCCTCGATGACGCCGGGCTGACGCGTGTGCGCGATGATCGGCACGATCGCGAGCGCTCCGATGGCGATTGCGACGATGCCCGTGAAGAAGCGGGCAAAGCCAACCGTGAAGGTGCGCAGACTCGAAAACCCGCGGGCGATATCTTCCACCAACCGCACGGGACCACGTGTTCCCGCGTCCCACACGATGAATGCGAGCGCGTCGAAGAGGATCGCGATCGCAAGGCGGGCGGCGGTCTCGATCAGGGTGTGGCGGCCGGTTCGTCGTCCGGCCACGACGCGATCTCACCGAGCGCCGCGCTCTTGAGCACCTTGAGGCCGAGGGTCGCGCACTTCATCCGCGTCGGGCTGATCCCGATGCCGACATTCTCGACGACGACGTCCATCTTCATCCGCGCGATGTCCTCGAGCTTCTGGCCTTTGATCGACTCGGTCAGCATCGAGGCGGAGGCTTGCGAGATCGCGCAGCCCTTGCCGGAAAAGCGCACGTCCGCGACGCGTCCCTCGCCATCCACGTTCAGCTCCATCCGGATTTTATCGCCGCACAGCGGGTTCAAGTCCTCGGCGCTCGCATCCGGCGCATCGAGATGCCCGAAGTTCCGCGGATTCCGATAGTGGTCCAGAATATATTCTTTGTAAAAGTCGTCCATCGTCGCTTACGGTACCCGGAAAATGGTGGCGGCTTTTTCGAGGGCGGTGAAGAGGGTGTCGATGTCGGCTTCGGTGTTGTAGAGATAGAACGAGGCGCGGGCGGTGGCGGGCCAGTTGAACTTGTCCATGAGGGGC